>Ga0114899_1002238_pt1 | contig 10503 bp, 8 predicted proteins | sample MalvireepMed_215_FD_83497 | JGI IMG/M metagenome (GOLD analysis project Ga0114899, IMG submission 83497) | Marine viral communities from the Global Malaspina Expedition - Malaspina viral metaG DeepMed_215 | ecosystem: Environmental > Aquatic > Marine > Oceanic | place: Mediterranean Sea... | reverse complement strand
GTATCATGTGGTTCCTCTTTGACCTTGTCTTATTGCTTGTTCCGATGGGGACAATAACGCAGTTTCAGTCCGTGTCAACCCTGTTGTTGGGTTGAATTGTTGTAAAGATGCAAGACCCATTCGTTGTGGCTGCGGTGATTGTGGTAATGGTGGAGTCTGAGGTTCTGCTCTTGTGGGCATTGAAAAATCTATATCAGGCATCATGGATGCTGTGCTTACTTTTTTATCCGGTACGATAACAGAAGATCTATCCTCATCTTCAGGATATTTTAAAGATTTATTTCTATACTCTCTCATGACTTTGTTTAATTCTGATCTTGGATAAAAGTAACTTTTCTCTATTGTTTCATCCGGATAAGCTTTCTTAGCCTCTTTATATCGTTTCGTCATTAAAGGTTTTGAATATTGAAAAGGTGTAAATTTACCCCTGAATAATTTTGCAATTTCCTTGTTACCCATTCGTCTTTTCTTCATTATTTTTCTGAGATCTCTTTTTGTTAGTCCCATTGCAAGGGCATCCTGTATTACATAATAAAAGTTTTGTTGAACTCTGAATGCTTCTTCCTGTATGTCTCTGAATTCATTTACCAGGACGCTTGGTCCACGGTCCATGGCATTTTCTAAACTATAAAATTTTTCAGTTTTAGTTACTGCTCTTTTATCTTGTTGGTAATCTGTAATGTTATACTCTAAACTTTTTGGTGCGTTTACATTTATAACTCTAATACCAGAAAATAATGCAAGCGCTTCATCTCTTAAGCTATAGGGTTCTCCTCCAGGTTTTACATCGCCTTCCATAGCTGATTTAATTTTTCTTCCTGTTGTTGAAACGCCAGGCTCTATGCCTTCAAGAAAGTGTACAAAACTTTTATACATTATTTCACTTGGCTCGTCGGTATCGGAATAAACATAACCCCCTGCTTTTTTCTGTCCACCTCTACCAAATTTCCCTCTTGGTAGTACGTCAATGATTCTTTCATAACCAAGTGGCTCAGCAACGAATGAATCAAATAATTCTCCTGCTGTTTTAGCAAATAAGGATAGAGTTAAATCATCAATTTCCTTGTTGGACATTCTGCCTTTTTGTAGTTCAGCCATAAAAGCTTCTACCGGTCTTTGAACAACATCATAAGGACTGAAGTATGAAAAGTTAATTGCTTTGCCTTTTCCTTTAACCCATTTATCCATTGGTAATAGGATAGAATTTTTGTTCCATGGCGCTGCGAAAGAACGTTTGTAGGCATCCAGTTCGTCCAGACTTACTCCTGTTAACGCTGAAGCCAGATTCAAAGCTGCCGTTCCCGCTCCTCCAAGAACCGTGTAGGTGCCGAGCATTCGTCTATATCCAATCTGCCTTAGTAATTCATTGCTTGATGATATTTCTTTTGCACCAATGTTTATAAGGTTAAAAGAAGTTCTCATCATTTCTGCAGGAAATGATACGAAATTACCAAAAGGTAATTTTCTTATTGCCTTAATGGCTTCTGGAACTTTACTATAGGTTGGATAAGTGTTTCGTATATACCATGCAGCTGCTTCATCAATTGCATCCCCATAATTTTTTAGTTTACCTGTGATTAAATCTCTTTGTATGTAATCATTTCCGGTTATTTCTTTTGTCCATTTTGCAATGTCATCTACATTTTTATAGATGTGTCTTAGTTGTGATTTAACATATTCATGACCATACCATTTCCAAATATTATCTCCTCCAGCATAAACACGGGTTGCTGTTTTCATAAACTTGCCATTGGTCAATTTATTATAAAGACCATCTATGGTATTAATAGATCCTTTTTTAATATCCTTAAGTACAGCGCCAAGCTCTGATGCTACAATATTTTCATCTAATACTCCTAAACGAATCTTGTTTTCAATATTTTTTATAAGAACTTCTTCATCAATAACTTTTCCTCCGCCAAAAATATCATCGGCTACCATTTTTATAGCCTCGGTAACACTGGCTCTTCCTCCAATGTGTCCACTTGCCAATGGAAATAAACTTGCAGAAGTTACGTTACGAACCTGGGTTGCCGGAGACAATACCGTTTTACCAAACTGGGTTGCCACTTTTAATTGCAGCAAAGCCCGGTAAGCATTGTTTTGTATAGCAGTATCTAAGACTCCCGGTGTTCCTCTAAATGCCTGGGCAATTTGTCTGGATGCAAATAGTTTATCCAGCTTTGATCCCAAATAGCCAAGATCAGGAAGATGGGATATTTTTTCTGCATCCAATATACCTCTTGCAGTAGCAGTAGCTTTGTCTTTAAATAACCATCCTGCTTTAAGGCCCAGTGCTGCCAGACGATCGGCTAACATTTTATTAGTTGTCTGAACAATGGCATGATTGGTTGTGAAAAGCACAGATGCTTTTAAATTATCTTCTTCCCCCAATAATCTTTTGATTGCAGTAGGAAGCTCTTCACCTGTTCTAATAAGTTTATCTGATCTTAGATCATGTTTAGCTATATGTTTTAAAACTTGAAGAGGATCTTGCCCATCTGTCTTGCCACTTCTTAATATTTTTGTAACCATAGTTTTTGCATGTTCTTCTACAGCTTTAGCCGGAGTCATGTTTTTAAATTCATTGATAGCTGCCATACGCATGTCCCTATTTTTTGAGACAACATTCTTGGCCATGTAGCCGACTGCATCCCTAACGATTTCTTTGGCAGGATTGAATTCAGGATTGTTGAATACTGAAAAAGATTTCCGCATATAGTTCCTGACATTGCCTAGGATATAATTTTTTAAATCTGATTTAGGAAGTAGTTCTCCAAAGCTTTGCTTAATTTCCATAAGGTGTTTATTCAAACCTTTAGACATAGTTTGAAGTTCTTCAGGAAGAGACTTTAATCCTTTTTCATTTTTTAAATATGCCAGTACTTGATCTAAATAATGTTCCTTGCTTGCAGGAGAAGTTGTTTTGGTGTTGTGTAATTTTTGAAAACTTCTCGCTAGTTGTGTAGCTTTATAATCAAGACTCTCTAAATATTTTTCTATGGTTCTTGACCTTGCTTTGATTTCTCTTTCAGCTCTTTTAGTTAGATTAAATCTATTTCCTGTCATTTTACCAATGGACCTGAACCAGGACAGATAGTTATCTAATTTTTTTAATCTTCCTTTTAATGGATTTGCGTCTTTCGGAGAGAATTTTCTCCACTCTGAAAATTTAGGTAATTCTGTTAAAGGTTTTCTACCAACAAGCACAGGAGCTATTAGTCTTTGCAGAGTAAAGTTGGTTCCTTTCTGTAAATTTTTTGAGATGGCTGGAAGAACATAAGGATCTTTAGATAGAAGCCAGCTTGCAGGTTTAAACACAACAGTGTTAGCTGTTTTTAATCCTACACCTCCTGCAAACATAGCGGGTTTATATAAACCCCATTTAAGTCCCCATGCTGCAGGTGCTCCCATCAAAGACCAAAGCGTACCTATTGCTGCTCCTTCAGCACCATATCTTAGTCTGTTTCTAAATCTTGCTGCAGCTAGTTCTGATCCTCTTAGATTACTTGTTTCTTCTTCCTTCATGAAAAGATTTCCACGATCAGGTTCCGTTGACAGGTAATCTGTAATCGCAAATGTAGAAGCTAAGTGTCCTGCTTTACTTGCAATGTTTGAAATTCTTTCACCGGCAAGGGCACGGGTACCCAGTCTAAGCTTTTGTATTCCGGCCAGTCTTTTAGCTCTGTTTAATATTGAAAATGCTGCACCGCCCGTTACACCGTATTGAGTTAATATTTCTGTTAGTTTTCCGAGCAACGTTTCGGGATCAGCCATTTTATTCTCATCATAGGCATCCGTAAGTTTTTCTGTAAGCTCTGTTTCTTTTCCTGCTTTTGCTGCAGCTAGATCAATTCCTGTGGTGAGAGTATCACCGATGGCATAACCTAATTTTTGGGCACCAGAGTACCAACCCTTTTCCAGGTCTTCAAAAAAATCTATATAATCTTTCTCTTTGGGATCAGCTTTTCCGTCTCTTAATTCTTTAATTCTGTTTTGTCTTGACGGAGAAAAAATATTAGTGTCAAAGATATGGGCAAAGTTTGCTAAACCTTTCCAGGTAAATTTAACTTCCCTTCCCTTTTTTTCAGGAACAAATTTCTTCTTGAGGATGCTTGTCGCTTCATCTTCTGAAACATTGTACCTTAATTTTTTTATTTTAAACGGATTTTCCGAAGCCATTTTAGACCTCCGGTGGCATCACTAGGTCTACACCGTATTTCTGATTGAAAGAATCTATATCCTGTTGAGTTCTAATGGATGAAAAATCAACGAGTGCTTGTTCACTATCTGCAATAAGTCTTACAATATCATCGGTAATAGATTTTGGTAGTCTTGCTCTGAGTTCTTCGAAACTTAATTGTTGTACAGGGCTTTCTTCCTGAACTGCGGACCCTTCTCCTTGCATAACATTTTGTCCTTCGCCTACGGGACCTGCATTCTGATAACCGATACGTCCGCCTTCGGCTTTGGATTCTACTCCTAGAATCCTCGCCATTTCGCTTTCATATTCTTCCGGTTTCATTTGATGTTTTTTTTTCTGTAACTGGTCATATTCCCATAGTGCTGATACGGAACCTTCTGCTACCAACATTTTTCTATAAGCATCTACGACTCCTTCATCGAGAGTTCTTATTTTATTATCGACTATGCCTATTTTAGTTTGTATTTCGTCCATTTTTTCTTGCCTTTTTTGGGCGTATCCAGGTTCTGCCATTTCAGCGGGAGAAGCAGTCTCGTCTCTAATTTGTTCCATTTGGCTTATTAAATCCCTTCTTTCTGCTCGTCTTTCACCAAGTTCTTGGTATTTTGATTCCCATTCAAATTCTTTTCTTCCTCCTTCTCCTTCAGAATGAACATCTTTCCAATAGTCTACTAAGTCTCCCACTACTGCTCTAGTTGTTTGTTCTTTCATGAGGTCACGGGCTTCTTGTTGTTGCTGCAGTTTTGCATAAGGTTCTTTTGCTGATGCTGCAACTTGTTGAAAGATACCTCCAGCTTTTGGTCTGCTCATTAAATCCAGACCTGTACTGATTAGAAAATCATTAATACTTGGTTTTCTTTGAGGAGCGTATTTGTCCATTAATTCTAACATTCGAGGTACTTGAACATCTAGGTGTTCAACAAGTGGATCGTCTCCTTTATACCCACCAGGATTCACGACTCTTCCTCTATTATATCCGGTTCTTAATCCGGATGTAATACCTTCGTCCGTGGATCCTCCTCTACGGAACATGGGTCTTTTAAGAACTCTGTTCATTATGTTCCCCTAATATTTCTATAAATACCAGCACCCGCAGCACCTATTCCAAGAGCCGTTGCTAATGGACTTGCATTTGGTTGAGCGGTAAATTGATACTGTGCAGGATAGCCTCCCATTAAACCTGTAACGCCTTGGCCATAAACTCCAAGTCTTTCCAATGGTTCATAAGCTGCTAGTCTTTCAGTTTCTCTAGTTGCATCTAGCTGTGCTTGTGCTTGTGCTTGGTCGATTGCGCCCACTTGACCCACCATTGAAATGTCTCCTCTTTGTAACTGAGGAACTAAACCTGCCATTCCTTGTTGATATTGTCCTAATCCTAATTGTTGTTGAGCCAGGGCTCCTGTTGCCTGACCTAATCCTAACTGTGCCTGACCAAGTCCTGCTCTCTGCCCTGCAAGTGCTCCTAGTCCTCCAGCATATTGTTGCTGTGCTCCAGCTAATCCCATTCTATTTGCTAAATCCTGTTGTCTTAATCCCATAGCTTGACCATAACCCTGTTGTCGTAACTGTGCTTCCAGTGCCGCTCTATCTCTTGTAGTTTGGGCCTCGTATTCTGCTTCGGCAACACCATGACGTCCTCCGCCATATCCACCTACGCCTATAGCTGCAGTTCCAATACCTTGTTGTTGTATTTGTCTTTGTCTATTAAATTCATCTATTGTTGTATCAATAACATCTTGCTGATACGGAGACATATAGTCTTGTATATCTGCACTGGTTGGTGCACCTGTAAGTCCTGCTGCTCCTGTAAGATAAGGAGATACTCCAGCCATAGCTGTGCCTGCTCCTGTTAATTCTGTTCCTGCTGCTCCTAATCCTGCTCCAGCTGCTGTAATATATGGAGAAACTCCTCCAAGAGTTGTCCCTGCTGCAGTGCCTTGAGCTCCTGCTGCTGAAACATAAGGCTGATAAGCACCTACGCCTTGACCCGCTAATGTAGTTGCCTGTTGTTGTAATGCTGTTTGCCCTGCAATTTGTGGTGCAAATTTACTGGTGTCTAACGGTGCAGCCGTTGCTGCCGTTAACTGTTGTGCATAATCTTTACCGATGTCTTCGATAAACTGTGCGGGTAATGCTCGTGTTTCTGTTATTGCCATTATACTTTTCCACCCTTCATGAAGGCTCTACCTAATCCTCTTTGGGCTATTCCACCTCCGGCTTTTCTTTTTCTTCCTGGATCAGTTAATTGATATGATCGTGGTCCCCAGAATTTTTTAATTGATGCGGCGGAACGCTCCTTACTTGGCGTATCCATTACAGAAGTGCCTTTGTAAACGTCTCCTTTTTTTGCTGATTCTCTTATGTCAAGAATTCTCTTCCTTACAAAAGGATCTTGCTGCATGAATTTTTCCTTCACTGATAGTTTAGGTGTAGTTGCAATTTTAGCTGCTTTCTTTTTACCTAATAAACTTTTTGCTATTTTCCAAGCTGCTTTTATTGTCATTATACTTTTCCACCTCTATTAAATCTTCTCATGCCTGATGCTATTCCTCCGCTTGCTAGTTTTCCTGCTCTTTTCCATGACTTAGGAAATGATTGTTGTGACATTTTTTCCTTTAACTCTTGAGATGCAGGATCGATATATGTTTTCTTAAATTCATCAGATTTTTTTAGTTGTTCTCTGCCTGCTTTAGCTTCTTTTAATTTTGTTCTTAAACGATGAGCTCTTTTAAGTTTAGCATATTCGTCTCGTAATTTAGTTCCTTTTTTTACAAACTCTCTACCCAATTTTAATAAAGTCATTACATAACTCCTTCTAATCGTTGAGCTGTTGCGAACATATTTTTAGCACCTTCGCGTCCCTGGGACTCTTCTGATACTTGTCCGCCTTGTTCTAAATTTTTCATGACGTTTTCCATAACCTCTGCGCCGGCATCAATGTCTCCACCGCCTGCAGCTCTTACAGCATCTGCTGTAAATACAAATTCATTTTTACTTAATCTAGCTGGTACATCATCTGCCTTCTCTTGTCCACCTATTGGAACGAATCCACCTTCATTTCTATAGTCTTTTTCCATACCACCAAGGTCCATGAGCCCTCCTTCTTGAGCACCAAGTCGTTTAGTATACAAAGAGCCTAAAGCTTTTTGTCTAAGAAATTCTTCTTCATCTTCATCACCAATTAATTCTCCACCTGCATACCCAATCCTTCCGCCTTGAGCGCCCTCCCAATGACCAGCGTCATCGGCAGGATGATCTCTTCTAAATCTTTTTAATTCATCTATGCTTATAGGATTACGTCCATATTCTTCAAAAAATTCATTTAATAATTCAGGTAAATCTTCTAAATCTATTGCAGGAGTATCCACACCTGCTACTAATTTACCATCATCATACCCAATTCTTCCGCCTTGAGCGTAGTCTCCTGAATGATATTTATCATAAGCTATCGAGCCAGCTTTATCATAGTCGGCGTCACTTAAGTCACTGACGTGTATACCTTTTAATTCTGCTATTTCTGCCATCGCCTCTTCAAGTAGTTTGTGATAAATCTCTCCACCACCATAGCCTGGTCTTCCTGGTCCAGGTTTTACAAGTTGACCTTCGTCATACCCAATCCTTCCGCCTTCAGCTGCATAATAATCAGGGCGAATGTATTGTCGTTGTGCTTGGAAAGGATGTTGTAACTGATACTCTGGAGATAGTTCTCCCATTCTATATTGGTCCTGTACTGATCTTCTTATTGCTGTAGGATCAATTCCTGTTCCACGTCTAGCGCTTCCTATATAATCGTCTAGGGATTCATCTTCTTGTCCAGCTGTATACAAACCACCCGCTAATGATGCACCCCCTATCAATGCTAATGGAAGTTTGTTTTGTCCAGCCCATTTAGCTCCTTTGAAAAGTAAACCAGAAAGACCACCAACTCCTTCTGCTCTAAAACCAGGAACTATATCTCTTCCTGCCCATCCTGCTTTAAGTGCTTGTGCCCAGGGCTTCTGACCAATACCTTTGAAAAAACCGGAACCAGCACCACCCATTGTTAAATAACCTAAGCCACCTATAAGAGCAGCTTTTCCAATCGGACTCTTTGTAATTTTCTTAATGGCTCTCTTAGCTTTCTTGAATGCTTTTTTGACAAAGCTTCCAAGACCGTAAGCTCTTCTTCCATCTGAACCTATGATGCCACCATAAGCATAAGGTATTCTTCCGCCGTTGGCTGCAATGAATCGGTTGCCGGTTGTAAGCATTGGCTGACCTGCGAATCTTGCTTTTTGTCTTCCTTCGAGTGCAGCGTATAAATCAAAATCAGAAGTTGTACCTGCTGCATCTGCTAAACTATAAGTTGGGTCCATATATACAGGACCCTGAGGACCTTGAATCTCTGGTCCGTGTCTCGTGCCTCCTGGATCATGATAAATATCATGAGTTCTTGGTAATTCATCACCGCTTTCCCAGTAGTTTTCTTCTTGTTGTTCTTTTAATTTTTTTGCTGCCCATTTTATTGCCTTCACGGATGGCATATTACCAATCAGATCCATAACACTGAGTGATTGCCTAGGCTGAATTCGTGTAGAACCTGCAACGTTAGCTCCTTGTCCTCTAAATACATCGTAATCTGTTCCTGATATTCGTTCAGCATGTTTAACATCAGCTGGTGACATTGCCTGTGCTGATCGACTTGTTGCAGGGGAATACTGAGTTCTTTCAGGTCTATCCTCCCTTCTACCACTATCTACTTCAGCTCCGGCTTGACCACCACCAATATCTCCCCAACTATCTAAACTCATAACCCCTGATGGACCTAGATTAGGACCACCTTTTAATGAGCCATGTAAATCTTTTTTAAGTATTAAATCTTTTTCTGCTTTTGTAATGTAAGCTAATTCTGTTTCAGGTTTATCTGGCCCTGATTGCCATTTAACAGGAACACCGCTTACGGTTTCCTGATCACCAAGATAATTTTTAACACCACCTTGAACTGAATATCCTTTTATTCCACCCTGAGCCGCGGTCTCTCTACCAAGACCACCTATTCCACCGCTCATGGTTTTTAATCTGTACAATCCAAGAATTTTTTGTCTGAAGTCTTCAGGAATAATATCTCCTTGAGCTCCTCCCTCTTCAATCCATTTTTCTAGTATAAATTGTTCAAGGTCGGGTGTTATATTTCCTGTATACTTGATGCTATTCGCGCCTGTTTCTAAGTCTGTTATTTCCATAATTTTATGTAATTGTTAAAAGGCAGGAATTTCACCTGAGTTTATAATTTATTCTTTTTATGAGAATAAATCAAGTTGTAACTATTCTTGGCTTAATCTCTAAAGCCGAGAGTACAACGTGCAGCCGATTGGCTGTTGCAGCCGTTACCTTGATAATTTCGCTTTCAGCAACGACTAAAGGCTGACTAAGCAGTTCTGAGGTTCCTTTTGCAGATATCGCTTTAGTCACAAAAAGGTTGAAAACAGCGCTATCTGTATCAGTTAAAGTGATTGTAATGGTATCCGCATTGTTAGAATCTTCTGATACTAGAATCGATTTAACCACTGCTGTTGTAGCACTGGGTACAGTATATAATGTAGTAGCATCCGTACTCGTTAAATCTACTTTTTTATTGACGAATGTATTTGCCATTATGCCATATAGAAGCCTTCCGCTTCAGCCTCATCCTTTATATCCTGTTGAAAAGTTGTATTCAATTTTTGTATAACACTATCAACATCTCTTACAAAAGATTGTTGAATCTGTTGATCGTATTTTTCTAAAGGTTGAGTTAATGATTGTACAATTCTAGCCATTATCTTCTTCCATCCGGTTGTATATCCAGTCTAAAGGTTCCTAGTTTCCAGTGTTGTCCCTGGGCCGTGTTTGAAATTTTCAATGATATAGCACGAGCTCTTGCTCTGGTATCTATTTTAGTTGTGCTAGTGGTTGATGAAAAAGGTCCAAGAGATGAACTAGCCTGTGAGTCCGTTGGATAATTTTTTAAGTTTAATGTAACTGTTGCATCACCTGTTTGAGTTAAAAAATCAGGAAGTATTCTTCTTATCTTCATGATGTATTCACCATCTCCTCTTAAATCTGCTTGACCAGTTGATTGTCCTGTAGCTGCTCTTCTTTGAGAAATATCAAAATCTCCTGATTCTACATTCGCTGCAATGGCACTTGTTGTTCCAGCTTTAATTTGATTAACTCCTGTTTCATGTTCATAGTAAGTTGTAACACCATCAGTATTACCAACGGTTGAATCACTTGTTGCATCGGAATCATATTCTGTTCCATGAGGTTTTCCGAATATG
>Ga0114899_1002233_pt1 | contig 10533 bp, 8 predicted proteins | sample MalvireepMed_215_FD_83497 | JGI IMG/M metagenome (GOLD analysis project Ga0114899, IMG submission 83497) | Marine viral communities from the Global Malaspina Expedition - Malaspina viral metaG DeepMed_215 | ecosystem: Environmental > Aquatic > Marine > Oceanic | place: Mediterranean Sea... | reverse complement strand
CTATTCGATGGCCGGCTGGCGGATGGGCTTCGCGGTCGGCAACCCCACGCTGATCTCCGCGCTGACGCGGGTGAAGTCCTATCTCGACTACGGCGCCTTCACCCCGATCCAGGCGGCCGCCTGCGCCGCGCTCAACGGGCCGCAGGACGTGGTCGAGGAAAACCGCGCGCGCTACCAGAGCCGCCGCGACGTGATGGTCGAAAGCTTCGCCCGGGCCGGGTGGGATATCCCCACGCCGCCCGCCAGCATGTTCGCCTGGGCCAAGCTGCCGCCCGGTTTCGAGGAGATGGGCAGCCTCGAATTCTCCAAGCAATTGCTCGAACATGCCGATGTCGCGGTCGCGGCCGGGGTCGGCTATGGCGAGGAGGGCGAAGGCCATGTCCGCATTGCCATGGTAGAGAACGAGCAGCGCATTCGCCAGGCCGCGCGCAATGTGAAGCGCTTCCTCGCCGACCACGCGGGTCGCTGATGCGGCTGTTGCATCCGGATCGGTAGCATTTCCGCGTCCGGGCGGTTCTCAAACCTCGGTTTTTACTTAGTCTCCGGCCCGCATCGGAAAACCGAGGGGTCGCTTGATGAGGGGTGCGACATTCGCATGGCTGTCGACCAGCCCGGCTGTCCCGGTCCGATGGGATCTGGGCCATGCCGGCTGGGCGATGGAACACGCACCGGATGCCGCCAGCGCGTCCGCGGCGCTGCCGGGCGTGCTCGACTGGCGCGCCGCCAGCCGGCTGCGTGACTGGCATGCGCTAGCGGGACGCAGCCGGATCGTCGCGGTGGGGGTCGATAGCCCGCGGGAACGCGCGCGCCTGCTCGATGCCGGGCTGGGCGATGCGCTCTCCAGCCACGTCGCCTTCGTCGAGCTCGGCGTGCGGCTGGCGCGGCTGCGCCACGGCGAAAGCGCGCTCCCGCGGTCGCTGCGGGCGGGGCCGGTGACGCTCGACCTGTTCCACCGCGACGGGCGGCTCGATGGCCGCTGGCTGGGGCTGCATCCACGCGAATTCGGCCTGCTCTGGCGGCTCGCCGAAGCGCGCGGCATGCCGATCACCCGCCGCCAGCTGCTGCGCGATGTGTGGCGGATCGAGCATCCGCCCGAAACCAACTCGCTCGCCGTGCATGTCTCGCGGCTCCGGGCCAAGCTGGCGGTTTCCGTCTGCAGCTGGCTGGTGGAAACGCATCCGCAAGGCGGCTACCGGCTGGCGGCCCGGCCCGCGGCCATTCCCTGCGAGGCGCAATGCGCCTGACCGGCCGTGCCGCTGCCGGCACGCGGCAACTGGACATGGCCCGCGCGATGGGTACCAAGGGGCGCACAGTTGCGGAGAGAGGTTTCAGCATGCAGTTCAACGATCGCGTTTCCATCGACCTGGCCGATAATGGCGTGGCGCAGGTCCGCTTCACTCGCGGCGACAAGATGAACGCGCTCGATCCCGCTCAATTCGACGCGGTGATCGCCGCGGGCGAAGCACTGCGCACGATGAAAGGGCTGCGCGTCGCCGTGCTGTCGGGCGAGGGGCGCGCCTTTTGCGCCGGGCTCGACACCGCCAGCTTCGGCGGCGACGGCGGCGGATCGTCCAAGCTTGCCGAACGCGGCTATGGCAATGCCAACCGCGCCCAGGAAGCCGCGATGACCTGGCGCAAATGCCCCGTGCCGGTGATTGCCGCAGTGCACGGCGTGTGCTTCGGCGGCGGGCTGCAGATCGCCAGCGGCGCCGATATCCGCGTGGTGCACCCGCAGACGCGCATGGCGGTGATGGAAATGAAATGGGGCCTCGTGCCCGACATGGGGGGGTATGCCCTGTGGCGCGGTCTGGTGCGCGACGACGTGCTGCGCGAGCTGACCTACACCAACCGCGAATTCATTGGCGAGGAAGCGCTGCAGCTCGGCCTCGCCACCATGCTCGACGACGATCCGCACGCCCGCGCCACCGCGCTGGCCGAAACCATCGCCAATAAGAACCCCGAAGCGATCCGCGGCGCCAAGCGCCTGTTCCGCGTGATGCATGAAGAGGGCGAGGATGCGATCCTGCTGGCCGAGAGCGAAGAACAGGACGCCATCATGCGCCAGCCCAACCAGATCGAGGCAGTCATGGCCGAAATGCAGAAACGCGCGCCGGTGTTCAAGGACGTGTGACCGGGCCTTGGCCTTGGCTGATTGCGCGCGTTAACATAGCAATGAGGATCTGCGCCTAAGCACGCTGGTATGCAGCAATTCGGCCAAATCACTCGCCGCATGTCCGGATGGGTCATGCTCTGTCTTGCACTGGCAGTCGCGGGGTGTTCGCTCACCGATCAGACGCCAGTCTATCGCTATCGGCTGACCGTGGAGGTCGATACGCCCGATGGGGTGAAAACCGGATCGAGCGTGATCGAGGTGGATACCGAGGTAGCGGGCGGATATTCGATCCCGACACCCGGGCGGGTTACCAATCGCGTACGCGGCGAAGCGGTGACGGTCGATCTTGGCGAGGGGCGGGTGTTGTTCGCACTGCTGCGTTCGGAAGCCGACATCGATTGGGCGGGACGGGTAATGTACCGCCTTTCTCCGCAATACGCCGGCGAAAATGCTCTTCGGGACGGGTATCGGAACATGCTCCGGCACCGGCCGGAAAGGACCGTGCCGCGACATTTTTCGCGTGCCGACCAGGTGAATAAACGCTCGGCCTATCCGATGCTGGTCACTTTCGGCGACCTCGACGATCCTGCCAGCGTCGAACGAGTCGACCCCGACGATCTGGCCGCGACATTCGGCGAAGGGGTCAGGCTCAAGCGCATCACTGTGCAGGTTACGGACGATCCGGTTACGAGCGGGATTGGGCAGCGTCTGGGGTGGCTGAATCGAACAAAGGGCACCCTTTTATCGAGGCCAAGAGATACCCCGATCGGTCAACTCCCGATCGAATATCAGGTTGGCAAAATCTCGTTTGTTCGAAGTGATGGTCAATGAAGCGCTATGTTTTTCTCTTGCCGCTCCGATCCCAGCGTTCGTTCGCGACCCATGTCTTACCGCCGTGCCCAATCAATCACCCCGCCCGCGGGATAGCGCAGGCCGAAGCATAGCCCAGCCCGCGCTTGATCGCGGGGAACAGTCTGCCGCTGGCGGCGGCGAGCGTCATTTCGGTGCGGACGGGGCGCGAATGCTGCGCCTCGACTGCCTCGCCCAATTCGACCGCGCGGAGAAAATCGTTTTCGTCCGCGGTTATCTCGCTCGAGGCTAGGCCGCTTCGGTCGCGGGCTGCGACGCGGCGAGGAATTGCCGTACGAGGTGTTTGAGATGCGTCGGGAAATGGTCGAGCCCGGGGGTCTCGCCGATCGGCGCCCCGATTTTCGTGTCCGGCTTGAGCCGTTTCATGCGCCAGTTGGGAAATGCGCGCTGCGCGATTTCGGTCTGGCTCAGGATCTCGATCTGCGAATGGCGCGTGTCTTCGCCAAGCCGCGAAAGCAGCGCATCGATTGCGCTCCGGGAACCTTCGACGACCTGGAAGAAGCGGTTTTCCGCGAAGATCAGGAACCCGGTGAGATCGTCTCGGGAATTGTTTCGGGCCGAGGTTTCGATGATCTTGAACACATCGTCGGAAGCAAGGACGCTCGATGCCCTGCTCACATAGGCTATTTGCAACACCCGGTTCACTCCTGAATTTTCGCTATCCTAACCAGTCTGGCTTACCGAGCCGTTAAGAAATTGCCGGCCAGTGGGTGCGCCACGCCGCCGTTCTGTCACCGCTCCGCTCTTGGCCGCGGAGCTTCCCATCGCTGCAAATTCTCGGGTATCGCCGGCATCCCCATTGCGCTGCCCGATTGCGCGTGTTCAACACCGCAGCCGGTTCATCCAGGGGCACGATCGGGCTTGCTCCACGTTAGAGGTCATGATGTTCGATCGCCTGTCTGTCCTGCCGCAATATCTCCTGCCCAAACGCGGGCTGACCCATCTTGCCGGGCGCGTTGCCCGGGCGCGTGGGGGGCGGGCGACGACCCGGCTGATCCGCTGGTTCGTCGGAAAATACGGCGTCGACATGAGCGAGGCCGAAAACCCGGACATTGCCAGCTACGCCTCGTTCAACGATTTTTTCGGCCGCCCGCTGAAACCGGGCGCGCGGCCGCTGGCCGATGCCGATTTCATCTCGCCGGTGGACGGTGCCATCAGCCAGTTCGGCGCGATCGACGATCACCATATCCTGCAGGCCAAGGGGCATCGCTTCACCACGACCCAACTGGTCGGCGGGGACGCCGCGCTCGCGGGCCGGTTCCGCCACGGCAGTTTCGCGAACCTGTATCTCTCGCCGCGGGATTATCACCGGCTGCACATGCCGTGCGCGGGCCGCCTGCAGCGCATGATCTATGTTCCCGGCGCGCTGTTTTCGGTCAATCCCGTGACCGCGCGCGGCGTGCCCGGACTGTTTGCCCGCAACGAACGCGTGGTCTGCGTGTTCGATTCCGAAACGCATGGGCCCTTCGTGATGGTGCTGGTCGGCGCGACGATTGTCGGCAGCATGGCCACCACATGGCACGGGGTGGTCAATCCGCAGCGCACCGGGGCGATTGCCGAGTGGGATTATTCGGACCAGCCGGTCGTGCTCGAACAGGGCGAGGAAATGGGCCGCTTCCTTCTCGGATCGACGGTGATCATGCTGTTCGAGAAAGATGTCATCGAATTCAATGCGGACTGGCGCCCCGAAGGCCCGGTTCGGCTGGGAGAGGTGATGGGCACCAGGCCCGCCCGGTAACCCCGGTTCACGGCTACGCGCAGTCTCGGATCGGGAAACGCGCCGTGCGGTGCTCAGGCGGCGGCGGGAGCGTCGCCCTTCAGCCGCCGTGCCTGGAATGCGAAGCGCGCGGCCTTGCCGACATCCTCCTGGAACGATGAATTGACCAGTCCGCCGACGATCGAACCGACGAGGGGTACGACCATGCCCGCCCGGCTGCGGAAGCTGGTGAATGCGATCGCACGCGAAATCCGCTCGACTGCCTGATCGACGATCGGCGCGATGTGTTCGTGATCGGCATGGACGAGTTCCCCGACCGGGCCGAGCGCCGCTTCCAGTGCCGCAATGCGGTCCCGGCGCGCCTCGGGTTCGTCCACTGCGGCCAGTTCGAGGATCTGGAGGCGGAACAGCTTTTCTGCCGGGCCATCGCCCGTGTAGCCATAGGCGCGCCCGGTATCGCGGATGGCGCGCAGCGCAATGGCGATGGTGGCCGGGATGTCCGCGCTCATTGACAGCGCACCGCCCAGGCCAGCGGCGGCCCCGGTGGTCGCGCTGACGCTGCGCGCGGTGCGCGAGACCTTGCGTGCCGCCTGCCGCGCCGCCTCGAGATCGGCCGTATCGTGATCGAACTGGACGAGGCGCGGGGCGCCCGCCGCCCGGTCGAGCCCCTTCAGCACGGTTTCCACCAGGCCCTTCGGGACCACGCTGGCGATCGCTGCGCCGAACGGATGCGTCAGCCGCTCCAGTCCGCGCCCGAGGCGGGAAGGGGTGCTGTCGCGGAACCGGCGCTGCTCTTCGATGATATCCATGCCAACCGAATGGCTGCGGGGCGGACACGTTCCGGAACGGGGATGGTAATTCGGCAGCCGGCCGGTGGGTTCGCCGGTACGCCAGTTCCCCCGCGCTCGCTCCTTTAGCCCCGGATAGAGGCGACTCGCGCGCCGCTTACCTACAGCGTGGGCGATCGGCATGAGGGGCCCGCTCTTTGACCGCGTGGAATTTCTACCCTGCCGGGCGTGACCGGTGCAGTGCCTTATACTGCCGGAAGGTCACACATGTGCGGGCGTTGCCGGGGGCAAGCTGCGGGCTGCGCTGATCATTCCGGGAAGGTCACGCTTTTCGCAGGCGCGTAAAGCGGTCCATGTTCAGCCGAACACCGCCACGCATTGCATGCCGTCGAGCATCTGCTTGCCGTCGGCGTTCCACAGCCGCAGCCGTTCAGAGGAGTAGCCATGCGCAGCGTGCTGGCTGGCGTTCTCGCTCATCCACCAGCCGTCGCGGGTCGCGGGCGCGGGTTCGAGCAGGTTGAACGACCAGTTGACCGAGCTGATCGGCCCCGGGCGCTTCATCGCGCGCATTGCACCCGGCGGCAGCACATCGCCCAGCAGGATCAGCTCGCTCACCGGATCGAGGCCCTCGCGGTCGGTCAGCCGCGCCCAGCGGCGCACCACCGGTTCGCCGGGCCCCTGCTGCTCCTGCGCACGGAGGATCTCGAAATTGTTCTGGATGAAGGCAGGACCCTTGCCGTGCATCGCCGGTTCCGCCTCCTCGGGCGGACCGGGCCAGTCGGCCACCGGTGCGGCATCGTGCATCGCATTCGCCTCGCGCTCGGTGCCGAACAGCCAGAAGGCGGTGAGCGTGCATTGCCCCTCGCACCAGATCTCGCTGCGCACCTGCGCGACGTTGCGGCCCTGCCGGACGATCTCGCGGCGTAGCTCGGCATCGGGTCCGGTAGGGGCGACGAAGGCGACCTGGGCGCCGCGCAGGGGCGGCAGGTCGGGGAATGCGCGGGTAACCGCAGTATAGGCGATCAGCGCGGAGGCGCCGCCGTAGAGCGTGCGGCCCTGCATCCAGTGGTCGAGCCCGGAAAAGCGCGTGTCGCCGCCTGCTGCGGTGATCGGATCGAGAAGGTTGGCAATGCTCATGCGCAGGGTCATTGCCCCTATCCGGCCATGCGTCCAGACTGACGTTACGTAAGGCATCACTGGGCGATTGCCTTTGCCGCGGAGAATCGCTAGTGCCCCGCTTCCTTCCCGAGAGGGAGGGCGAGGCCCGATGGCGGAGTGGTTACGCAGAGGACTGCAAATCCTTGCACGCCGGTTCGATTCCGGCTCGGGCCTCCACTTCCCGCGCAACCCGCGAAAGTGCCGCTTTAGCTCAGTTGGTAGAGCACATCATTCGTAATGATGGGGTCACAGGTTCGAGTCCTGTAAGCGGCACCATTCACGGCCGAGGCCGAAAAGCGCCCAGCCCGCTCCAGCTGCATCGCCGAATGAAAGAGAAGAAGCGCGAGCGTGGTCCGGCATTTGCGCGCGAGCGTTGCGGCTCCGCCCGCCGTGTTGCCAAGTTATTTGGCCGATCACCCCGCCACGTCGGACATTGCCGGCGGCGAGTGGTCTAGTCCGACAGGGGTAGGGTCGAAATCTGCAGCGCCGCCCTCGGGAACCTCCGGAAGAAGTCCGCGCGGGCAAGTTCGGTTCCGGTCGCAGCGCACACATCCAGCAGATCCGGCGCCTTCGTCCACTGACCATCCCGCCAGCACCACGGCAGGGAATGCCTGGTGTCGATTATGACTGCAGTTCCTTCGAGCTGGTAATAAGCGATCTGCACGGCGCCCTCGTCTGTTCGGCGAGACGCCAATAGAAAATCGGAGGGCCGATACACCCTAGGATTATCACTTAGAAAGCCGGGCGGCGGGGACAGTTTGACGCGAGCACTGACGCGCTGGCAATCCGGGAGCAGGAGCGGCCGGGAAGTCGCGCGGTCAGGCGGTTTCCTTGTCCGAATATCCGAACCGAAGCGCGCAGGCTTCGTCCACCGGGACGGCTGGGCTGAACAGGTAACCCTGCCCGTAATAGCAGCCAATCTCGAGCAAGGTCCTCCTCTGCTCTTCGGTTTCTATGCCTTCAGCGATCACCTCGATACCGAGGCTGCGGCTCATCACGACCATGGCCTGAACGATGTTCTTGGACATCACCGAAGTGCATATGTCGCGTACGAAAGAGGCATCGATCTTGACCCGGTCGATCGGGAAATCGCGAAGATGGGTGAGCGAGGAATAGCCGGTGCCGAAGTCGTCGAGGGCGATCCTGATCCCGCGACTTCTCAATTGGTCCAGAACGCTTTTCACATTCTGGTTGTCGCCGACCATCAGCATGGTTTCGGTAATTTCCAGGGTTACCCATGCCGGATTGATGTGGTGTCGCTCCAGCGCCTCGAACACGCGGGGTACGAAGTCGCGGCTTATCAGGTCGGCTTCGGTGGCATTGGTGCTGACATATTGCACTCCGCCATGCGCGGCCATCAGGCTCGGGAGATCGCGCGATACGTTCTCGAACATTCGTACGCTGATCTGGCGGGAAAGGATGGGGTCCATGATCGCGGGAATGACGGCGGATGCCGGTATCAGCGTATCGTCTCCGGCTTTCAGTCGCATGAGCGATTCGAAACCGATAAGCCGGTTGTCGGTGATCTGGATGATCGGCTGGTACCCGGACTGCACCCGGTCCTCGCCCAGAGCCTGGGTTACGGTCTCTATGGCCCGCCTACGCTCGACATGCGGCAGTTCCATGGACGAGTTGTAGAAGTGGACCGTTCCCGGTTCGCGTGCCTTGCCATGATACAGCGCCAGATCGGCCTTGTGGATCAGCGCGTCGAGGGATGCGAGCGCCGTGCTCTCCGCAACGCCGCATGTCGCGCCGACACCGACACCGCCTTCTCCCAGGTCGACCGCCTCTTCGATCGTCAGCAGCAGGTTGCTGGCGAAGTCCTGAACCTCGTCCTCCGACATCGATAGCGGACTGAGCACCGCGAATTCGTCGCCGCCCCACCGGGCAAGGATCGCGTTTGCGGGTACGGCGTCTTCAATTTGCTTCGCAATTCGCCGCAAGAGCTTGTCGCCCGTCTGATGGCCGAAAGTGTCGTTGACGAACTTGAAGCCGGTAAGGTCGAACAGCATCGCGTAGAAGGTGCAATTGATCGCCGCGGCATCTTTCAGGCGCTCGACTGCACGCGCTTCGAACGCATTGCGGTTGAGCAGGCCCGTCAGATCGTCGTGACTGGCCGCATAGCGCAGGTCCAGCATCGCTTGGAGCTTTTCCGTAATATCGCGGACAGTACCGATCATCACGGATTTGCCGCCCTTGGCATTCTCGACGAACTCCGCGATTATCCGGGCCTGTCGTCTTTGGCCCCCCCGGCCCACGATCTCCGCGGTGAAATCGAGGTTCTTCCCTGTCCGGCGGGACTCCAGATAGAGCGCTTCGACGCGCTCGCGTTCATGCGGGGAGTAAAACTCGAGGGTATCGTCGAGCGTCATCGGACGCTGCTGATCCAGCCCCATGATCTTGTAGGCTTGATCGGAAAAGGTCAGCGACTGCGTCTCGACGTCGAATTCCCATGAACCCAGCTTCGCGATTTTTTCCGCTTGCTGGAATGTCCTGACGCTTCGTTCCAGCCTGCGATGCGACTTGGCCAGTTCGTCTCGCGCGGCAACAACCGCGTCGATGTTAAACGCCTCGACGATCGTCCCGACTGGCGATCCGCTGGAATCGACCATCGGAGAAGCGGTGTAGGAGACGTTGTAGAAATGGCCGTCCTTGTGGACGAACATGTCTTCGCCGCTAATCTGGTGGCGTTCGGGAAACGCCCGGTCGATGGGGCATTCTTCGATCGGGAAGGGCGACCCGTCGGGGTATTGGTGATGGATCAGGCCGTGGAGGCACCGTCCGACCGCCTCTTCGAAACTGTAACCGGTCAATTCTTCAGCAGCGCGATTCATGAAAGAACAGTTCTGCTGCTCATCCATCATGAAGATGGCCATCCTGGTGTTGTTCAGGATGGCATCCAGCCGGGAGCTGGTCCGTTCGAGGCGGTCCCTGATCGAGTTGAATTCGGAAATGTCCCGGATCGCTGCGAAGAAAACGAACTCGCCCTGGGATTGGATCAATTGCAGCGAGACCGAGACTTCGTAAGTGCTTCCGTCTTTTCGGCCGTGCACCGTCTCGAACGAAAGCCTGGGAACTTCTGCGGATAAAAGCGGGCCGACGAAGGCTTTGAATTCTTCTTCGGAGAACTCCGGCTTCAGGTCCCAGGGGTGCATTTCGCTGAGTTCTGCCAACGAATAGCCGAGGTTTTCGCGCGCACCCCTGTTGACCAGGATAAAGCGGAAGTCATCCGCGGCAAAGACGTAGATCTCGGACGCCGACTGCTCGACGACTTCTCCCAAACGATCCACGCCTAAAGTTGACATCCGAACCTCATCCTAGGGAGTCTGAGTATCGCAAAGAAGGTAAACCAAACCCTTCGTGCCTATCACGCGTAAGGCCTCGTTCCCGATTGACCGGCTGTATCGCTGCGTGCTCGCGGCGGGAGGGCCGCTATCGGCGATGGGGACCTCGTTCCGGTGCTGGTCCGGTCAACCCACGATTGAAGATTGTGCAGGAGGAGGCGGGCTTTGGGGGCCGGCATGCGCGCCCGCCGACCATGCTGAACCAGACGGCGCGGAAAGCCGGGGCGCCGAGCCGATCCGGCCACAGCGGCTTTTCGGGAAGCCACCGGCGGCCCCTCCGCGCGCAGGCGAGAGCGGCCTCAGGCGGGGATGAAGCAGCAAGGGTAGCCTGCAAAGCGGTTTCGACGAGCCGCCGTTCCCCATGTGGGTTCATTTCTGACAATCCCCAAAACCTAGCGGATTGCGACTCGTGTTATTATTATTTGAAACCAAGCTATCAAAAGCGGGAATCGGAAGCAAATTCCCGATATTTTTCTTACGATTATCCGAATAGGTGCAAGCGGTGTCATGCGCTGTCACTGGGGTGCGCTGGCGCCTGTCCTG
>Ga0114899_1002230_pt1 | contig 10540 bp, 9 predicted proteins | sample MalvireepMed_215_FD_83497 | JGI IMG/M metagenome (GOLD analysis project Ga0114899, IMG submission 83497) | Marine viral communities from the Global Malaspina Expedition - Malaspina viral metaG DeepMed_215 | ecosystem: Environmental > Aquatic > Marine > Oceanic | place: Mediterranean Sea... | reverse complement strand
GTGGCGGTCACGACGAACGTGAACAAACTTTAAATCAGTTATTGGTTGAAATGGATGGTTTTGACGGTGGTGAAGGCGTAATTGTGATTGCCGCGACTAACCGTCCTGACGTATTAGACCCTGCATTATTAAGACCTGGTCGTTTTGACCGTCAGGTGACTGTTGGTTTGCCAGATATTAAAGGTCGTGAGCAAATTGTTAAAGTTCATATGCGCAAAGTCCCACTAGGAGACGATGTTGATGCCAATGCCATTGGTCGCGGAACTCCAGGATTTTCAGGTGCTGATTTAGCAAACTTGGTAAATGAAGCTGCGTTATTTGCTGCCAAAGCGGGTCGCAGAACGGTATCGCAAGAGTATTTTGAAAAGGCTAAAGATAAAATATTGATGGGAACTGAGCGTCGTTCGATGGTGATGGACGAAGAAGAAAAGTTGAATACTGCTTGGCATGAAGCTGGCCATGCAATAGTTGGCCGATTAGTTCCTAGTCATGATCCTGTATATAAAGTATCTATTATTCCTCGTGGTCGTGCGCTTGGGGTAACTATGTATTTACCTGAAAAAGATCGTTTCAGTCACAGCAAAGAATATCTAGAAAGTAGCTTATCATCACTTTATGGCGGCCGAATTGCAGAAGAAATGCTCAATGGTCCAGATAAAGTGACAACTGGTGCATCTAATGATATCCAGAGAGCGACAAGCATTGCACGTAATATGATCACACAATGGGGTTTTTCTGAAAAGCTTGGCCCACTAACCTATGCGGAAGAAGAAGGCGAAGTATTCTTAGGACGTTCAGTGACTCAGACTAAACATATTTCTGACGATACGGCGAAAACAATAGACCAAGAAATTAAAGATTTAATCCATAAAAACTATCAACGGGCTGAGCGTTTATTAAAAGAAAATGCTGATAAGTTGGAAGCGATGGCTGGCGCTTTGATGAAATATGAGACTATCGACGCTAAACAGATTGACGATATTATGGATGGTAAACCACCAAGAATGCCTGAAGGTTGGGATGATGAAGATAAACCATCTAAACCTGAGACAAAAAAGAAGTCAGACTCTGAGTCTAAATCAGATCCGATTGGTGGACCTGCAGCTCAACAATAAGTAAGTTTATTAACTCAATAAAGTACTAAAATAAAAGGCATCTTTTGGATGCCTTTTGTTATTGTGATTGTATATTCTAGAGAGCCAGTATGAAGTTAGAAGATGTCAGACGAGAATATTTAAAAAATGGCCTGCGTCGAGAACAACTGAATGAAGACCCAGTAGAACAATTAGAAAGTTGGCTAGATGAAGCAAGTCAGTTAAAATTGATTGATGCCACTGCGATGACATTAGCTACCGTTGATGGTGATGGTCAGCCGAGTCAGCGAGTCGTTTTGCTCAAACAGTTGGACCAAGATGGCTTAGTCTTTTTTACAAACCTAGAGAGTAACAAAGCTCAAGATATAAAAATTAATAATAAAGTTAGCGCCAACTTTGCATGGTTACCATTAGAACGACAGGTAAAGATAAAAGGCACGGCTAGTCGAATAAGCAGAGCCGAAACTCTTAAATATTTTCTTTCCAGACCTAAAGATAGCCAGATCGCGGCCTGGGCATCTAACCAAAGTAAACCAATTAGCTCACGCCAATTTCTAGTTAATGCTTTTAACCAAATGAAACAAAAGTTTGCCCAAGGTGAAGTGCCACTACCTGATTCTTGGGGAGGGTACCGAATCAAGCCAACGGCTTTTGAGTTTTGGCAAGGTGGCGGTGCTAGGCTGCACGACCGCTTTGAATTTACCCCGAATGAGTCAGGCTGGAACATTAAGCGTCTTGCTCCATAGGCGAAATTCATTTCATTAAGCTAATCTAACCGCAGTTAGCTAAGCTTCTGCAACCCTTATTGTCGTCTATCTCTCATGGGGAAATATCTATATTCGACAAAAAGCATCAAAAAAATCAACCAGTAAACCTATCAAAATAAGTATTCATGTTAAATATTACGAATATGACAAGTTTATGACACGTCCTCTCACTATCTAGACTATTCTATAGCCAGCCCTTATTATTCGCCCCTTAAATATGACAGAAAGGTTACAAGTATGAACCCAATATTAGATTTATTCGCGAGCTCGCCAATGAAACCGATGCAAAATCATATGCAGAAGGTTCAAGAGTGTGTCGATCAATTGCCCTCTTTTCTTGACGCTGTATTTGCGAAAGATTGGGCGAGCGTTGAAACGCAGCAAAAAGCTATTCGAGCACTAGAGAATGAAGCCGATGAGCTGAAAAAAGAATTACGTTTGAATTTACCAAAAGGTTTGTTCATGCCTGTTGAGCGAACTGATCTTTTAGGTCTTCTTTCATCTCAAGACAAAATAGCGAATAAAGGGAAAGATATTGCTGGTTTAATCACTGGTCGACGTATGGAGTTTCCTGCGGAAGTTGAGCAGGAACTAAAAGCATACTTGACCCGAAGTATCGATGCTTCTCACCAAGCTGCGGTCGCAATTCAGCAACTTGATGAATTGCTAGAGTCAGGTTTCAAAGGCCGAGAGGTAACCATTGCTGAAGAGATGGTTATCAAGCTTGATGAAATTGAAAATGATGTTGATGTTTTGCAAATTAAAATTCGTCGAAAGATCTTCGAATTAGAAGCTGACTTACCACCAGTAAACGTGATCTTTATGTATAAAGTGATCGAATGGATTGGTGATATGTCTGACTTGTCCCAACAAGTTGGTTCACGTCTTGAATTATTGCTTGCCCGTTAAGCTGACAGAATAGAGAGAAAATATTATGGAATTTTTTACTGAATACAACATGATACTCATCTATATGGCGGGTATTTTTGGCTTATTAATGGCTTTTGGTATCGGTGCCAATGACGTTGCTAATGCAATGGGGACTTCTGTTGGTTCTAAGGCATTAACAATTAAACAAGCCATTATCATCGCAATGATCTTCGAATTCGCTGGTGCATTCCTAGCAGGTGGTGAGGTGACCTCTACGATACGTAAAGGCATTATTGACGCCGGCGCTTTGGCCGATACACCAGAGTTATTAGTTTTTGGAATGTTGGCGTCGTTGCTTGCAGCAGGGATCTGGTTAATCGTAGCCACTTATTTTGGTTGGCCTGTATCGACGACTCACTCAATTGTTGGTGCGATCGTTGGTTTTGCTGCTGTAGGTATTGGCATGGAAATCGTTCAATGGGGCAAAGTTGGCTCTATTGTTGCGAGTTGGGTTGTTTCACCACTTTTGTCGGGAACAATGGCTTTCATGTTATTTACTAGTGTTCAAAAGCTAATCTTAAATACTGATGACCCTCTAAAAAATGCCAAAAAATATGTTCCTTTCTATATGTTTTTAGCGGGCTTCATGATTGCATTGGTTACATTGTTCAAAGGTTTGAAACACGTTGGTATTAATTTTGAAACGCCAGTAAGCATTTCAATTGCAGTGGCATTTGGTGCGTTAATAATGCTAATTGGTAAAATTGTTATTAGTAGACAACAGCCAGTTTCATCTGAAGATAAAGATTTCCATTATGCTAGCGTTGAAAAAGTATTCGCAGTATTAATGGTAGTTACTGCTTGCGGTATGGCATTTGCTCATGGCTCTAACGATGTTGCTAATGCGATTGGGCCTTTAGCTGCGGTTGTTAGTGTGGTTGAAAACGAAGGTGTTATTGGTAGTAAATCGGCATTACCACCTTGGATTTTGCTTTTAGGTGGAGCTGGTATTATGGCTGGTTTGGCGCTTTACGGTCGTCGAGTAATGGCTACAATTGGTAAAAAGATCACAGAATTAACACCAAGTCGCGGTTTCGCTGCAGAGTTAGCGGCTGCTATGACTGTTGTATTCGCATCAGGAACGGGTTTACCAATCTCAACAACGCATACCTTGGTAGGCGCTGTATTAGGTGTAGGGATGGCACGTGGTATTGCCGCTCTTAATTTAGGTGTTTTAAGAAGTATTGCTGTTTCATGGGTCGTAACTCTACCTGCAGGCGCAATATTATCCATGATGTTCTTCTTCATGTTTAAAGGTATCTTCGGTTATTAAACCTTTAAAAGAATCTATCTAGATACAAAAAAGGCGCTTGATGAATCATCAAGCGCCTTTTTATTATGGAGGACAGAAACTACTAAAGAATAAAGCGAGTCAAATCTTCATCTTCAGATAAATCACCTAACTGTTGTTGAACATAATCGGCATCAATAACCAACTTATCATTGCCGTCAGATGCGGTAAATGAAATTTCTTCTAGCAATTTTTCCATCACAGTATGCAAACGGCGCGCGCCAATATTTTCGGTGGTTTCATTTACTTGCCATGCTACTTGAGCAATACGATCAATGGCGTCATCGGTGAATTCAATTTCACGGTCTTCGGTATCCATCAATGCCATGTATTGCTTGGTTAAAGCCGCATCTGGTTCGGTTAAAATGCGTTTGAAATCATCCGCACTTAAAGAGCTTAGTTCTACTCGAATTGGCAATCGGCCTTGTAATTCTGGGATTAAATCTGATGGTTTTGCTAAGTGAAAAGCGCCAGAAGCGATAAATAAAATATGATCGGTTTTTATCATGCCGTATTTTGTAGAGACAGTACAGCCTTCAACAAGCGGCAGTAAATCGCGCTGCACTCCTTCACGAGAAACTTCACCACCACCACTTTGATTTCCCTTGGCGACTTTATCGATTTCATCTAAAAATACGATACCGTTATTTTCAACAGTTTCAGCCGCCTTAGATTTGAGGTCTTCTTGATTGATCAGCTTTTCGGCTTCTTCTTCAGTCAGTAATTTAAACGCTTTCTCAATAACTAATTTACGTTTCTTCTTTTTGCTCGGGGCATTATTTTGAAACATATCTTGCAACTGACTAGTCATTTCCTCCATGCCAGGAGGCGCCATTATTTCTATACCAACGCTAGGGCCTGCGGTATCAATTTCGATCTCTTGTTTATCTAAAGTACCTTCTCGTAGCTTTTTACGAAACATTTGACGTGCTGCCGAATCATCGGCGGCTTCTTTAGGTTCATTTTCAAAGCCTCTGGCAGGCGGCAACAACACATCAAGAATGCGCTCTTCAGCGGCTTCTTCAGCACGTTGTTGAACTTTATGATGTTCTTGTTCGCGTAACATTTTATAAGAAGAATCTACCAAGTCTCTAATGATAGATTCAACATCGCGACCGACATAACCGACTTCAGTAAACTTAGTCGCTTCAATTTTAATAAAAGGGGCATTAGCGAGCTTAGCCAAACGACGAGCAATTTCGGTTTTACCGACTCCGGTTGGACCAATCATTAAAATGTTTTTAGGTGTGATTTCGTTACGTAACTCTTCAATGACCTGCATTCGTCGCCAGCGGTTTCTTAACGCAATGGCGACTGATTTTTTAGCGCTGTTTTGGCCGATGATGTGTTTATCCAATTCGTGGACAATTTCTCTAGGGGTCATTTGTGACATTAGTTGCAGTCCAATTCTTCAATAGTGTGATTATGGTTGGTGTAAATACAGATATCACCAGCGATCTTTAAGCCGTGTTCAACGACTTCGCGGGCTTCCAATTCTGTTTTATCCAGAAGAGCTCTTGCGGCAGATTGAGCAAATGGACCGCCCGAACCAATCGCCATCAAGCTATCTTCCGGCTCAATAACATCGCCATTACCAGTAATTATTAGTGAGTGTTCACTGTCTGCTACAGCAAGTAAAGCTTCGAGCTTACGTAGCATACGATCGGTACGCCAATCTTTAGCTAGTTCAACTGCCGCGCGCATGAGTTTGCCTTGATACTTTTCTAGCTTGGCTTCAAAGCGCTCAAACAAGGTGAAGGCGTCAGCAGTGCCGCCGGCAAAACCTGCGATGACTTTACCGTTATATAACCTTCTGACTTTACGCGCGTTACCTTTCATTATGGTATTGCCGAGTGAGACTTGGCCGTCGCCACCAATTACTACTTTGCCGTTACGACGCACCGATAATATGGTGGTTCCTCGATATTGTTCCAAAAAACTTACTCCCAATAAATGGTTCAACAAGGTTAACTGTCGATTTAATTATTTAGTTGATCAATCTATGAATGTTATCTGGGGCTGAATACGGTTTTTTCAAGGAGATGAGGCATATTTAGCCTCATCTTTATTGTGACTAAAAGTGTTATTTCTTTTTTATCAAATGCGGATTAATTAGACAGTCGTGAATATTGTTATCCTGGAGTCTATGGCGAATACTTTCGGCGGCACGTTTTCTACTAAACGGCCCTAACTCGACTCGATACCAAGTTTCGCCTTTTGATTTTATTGTCTTAATGACAGAACTGTTACCTGTCATCGCAATGTTTACTTTTAATTCTTCTGCTCTGCGAGTCTCTCTGAACGAACCACATCGCATCGAGTAATAATACTTATTCAAGTTGTCGGGTAGTTTTAAATCTTCTTCCGATATTTTAACTTCTTTGTTAATTAAATCATCGTGAAGGTTGTAAAGAGGAATATCATCATCGGTTGTTTGATTTTTAACCTCTTTCTTTGGCTTCGGTTTAGCAGTTTGCTGTTTAGGTTCAACTTTAACTATCGGCTTAATACTTTCGTTTTTAAACAATTTTAGATAAATCAAGCCAGAAACAAACCCACCAATTAATAAAATAGTAAACATCCATAAAACAATCGGAGGCGACTGCTTTTTATTGGAGCGACTTGCGCCGCGCGTTTTACGCGGACTTTTTTTCTTGGCGAAATCTTTTGGCATCTTAGCTTAGTTTATCCAATTACATTTTTTCTGGTGCGCTAACGGCGAGTAAATCTAAACCATTTGTTAGAACCTGTTTAACTGCGCTAATTAGAGTCAAACGAGCGTTTCTTTGTTCAACCGAATCAACGATAAATTTCTCGGCATTGTAATAACTATGAAAATCATTCGCCAGTTCCCGCAGATAATGAGCCACGGTATGCGTTTCTAATGATTGTGCGGCAAATTTTACTAGTTCGGGAAATTTTGCCATTCGGTCGATTAAGGCTTTTTCAAAATCGTTATTTAATTGATCTAAATTATCTAAACCAATTTTTTGCTCGTAAGCTAAATTTTGTTCGTCCAATTGCCTGAACACCGAGCAAATTCTCGCGTGAGCATATTGAATATAAAACACTGGGTTTTCATTGGTTTTAGATGCCGCCAGCTCTAAATCAAAAGTCATTTGTGATTCTGCGCGACGTGCAGCAAGAAAATAACGGGTAGCGTCTTGACCCACTTCTTCGATGATATCGCGTAAAGTCACGTAACTTCCGGCACGTTTTGAGATCTTAACCTCTTCATCTCCACGCATCACGGTGACCATTTGATGTAATACAACATCGGGCCAACCTTTTGGAATACCTATGTCTAATGCTTGTAATCCTGCTCTGACTCGATTGACGGTGCTATGATGATCGGCGCCAAACTCATTAACTACGCGCTCAAAGCCTCGATTCCACTTATTGGCATGATAAGCAACGTCAGGCAAGAAGTAGGTATAACCTCCTCCGGACTTGCGCATTACACGGTCTTTATCGTCGCCATAGTCCGTTGTTTTTAACCAAAGAGCGCCATCTTTCTCATAAGTATGACCGGCTTCAACTAAGCTATTGACTGTTTTATCAATATCTCCATTTTCATACAGTGAGGATTCTAGAAAATAAACGTCGAAGTCTACTTCAAACGCCTTCAAATCTTGGTCTTGAACTTTTCTCAAATAAGCGACAGCAAACTCGCGGATGCTTTCTAGGTCGTTTAAGTCTGCTTTTGCAGTGACGTGCTTGTCGGCAGCGTCGACCGTTTTACCTGCCATATAATCATCAGCAATATCTTGAATATAACTGCCTTGATACCAATCGTCTTGCCATTCAGCTGAGTCTGGCGAAATGCCGTTACCGCGAGCTTGTACGGATAAAGCTAAGTTATTAATTTGCTGTCCAGCGTCGTTATAATAGAATTCACGGGTTACATTCCAACCGGTCGCATCAAGTAAGCGTGATAAACAATCTCCAACTACCGCGCCACGGCCATGGCCAATATGTAATGGTCCTGTTGGATTGGCTGATACAAATTCAATTTGAACTTTTTTGCCCTGGCCTACATTGCAACGGCCAAATGACTCCTTTTGTTCTAAAATTGTTTCGATAACTTGGGTCGCAGCGGCTTGGCTGAGAAAGAAATTGATAAAACCTGGACCTGCGATCTCTAACTTATCAATTTCTGGCTGAGAGCCAAGAATGTCGACAATTAGTTGGGCTATTTCGCGAGGAGCTTTTCCGGCTGATTTAGCCAGCATTAAGGCGGCATTGGTGGCGAAATCGCCGTGAGATTTATCTTTGGTAAAAGTGACTTGAGCTTTAGCTGAGTTAGATTCAGGAACGATCCCTTGAGTTTTCAACTCGCTAATAGCCTGATTTAACCAAGCTTCAACCACTGCTTTCATTTTTTTACACCTTAAATTGTAATAATTACAGTAATTTCAATAAGTTATCAAATAAACTTAATTTGAATTCTGTTTTATTAATTGTATGGCGTTATTATGCAAAAAAAGCAGTAGTTTGGCTATGGTTAATCTTTGAACTTGGCTAAATTTAAGGCTATATCGAATATTAAGCAAAGGTCGCTGCGTAAGCTTGTAAGTCGTCAAATCCACCGATGTGAGTTTCGCCATGGAAAACTTGAGGAACTGTATGCACAGGTTTACCAGCAGATTTAGCGATATCTTCTTTGCTGATCCCTTCCGCCCATATATCTATGTAGTCGAAATCGAAATTCTTAATTTCGCATAGTTGCCTCGCGTGTGAACAATAACCGCAACCAGGCCTGCCGAATATAGTGAACTTTTTCATGTTGTTTCCAAAATAAGTTATAAAAAAGATACCTGTATTCTGAAGATTAAATCGAATGGTGTCTAATTCAGTCAGGCTATCTATTCGATAGATGTTTTGTATATTTGACTGATTAGTGCTGATATTGACCAGTTATTCATTTCACCAATCATCCTAACTAATTGAAACTAATAGATTATATTGTGGCCTGGTTTTTGTATGTGAGTTAACTGACGTATAATGATTGAAATTAAAGTGGAGAAAGAATGTCAATTATCTTTAATATATTGTGGATCATCTTAGGTGGTTTTTTTGTGTTTTGTGGTTATTTTCTTGGTGGGATAGTTTTATGCATGACAATTGTTGGTATTCCCTGGGGCTTTCAATGTTTTAAAATGTCTATATTGGCGCTATTTCCTTTTGGTTCAGAAGTGACAAGTCGATATCCAGAAAGTTATCCCAGTAGCGGATTAAATTTATTATTAAATATTATTTGGATAATTTTTGGTGGTATTTGGGTTGTATTAAATCACTTGTTTTGGGGAATTATTCTTTGTGTATCGATAATTGGTATCCCATTTGGAGTGCAGCACTTTAAATTAATGAAACTTGGTTTTACTCCTTTTGGTCGGCATATAGTTGATTATTAGATTCGTACTGTCTCTTTTCAAAAAAAGCCATCTGACTTTAAACGGGTAGACCCTAAATTCGGTTGGCTTTCCTATCTAATAATGTAAAATTACGCTCATTCTTTTATCTCGTTTATTTTTCTAGAAAATACGCTTTAATAAAGAGGCTATCAATGAGCAAGTCATTTCTTTCTAATCTGCAATCCCAAATTGATGAATTACACCAAACCGGTTTATACAAAGACGAGCGAGTGATCGACTCGCAACAAAAAGCAGATATTCATGTGACTTCAGGTGAAGATGTGTTGAATTTTTGCGCTAATAATTATCTTGGCTTGGCCAATAGCGCAGAGTTGATCGAAGCAGGTAAACAAGGCTTGGACAAGTGGGGATATGGCTTGGCCTCAGTTCGTTTTATTTGTGGTACTCAAGCGATTCACAAAGAGTTAGAAGATCGTATTAGTCAATTTTTGGGAATGGAAGACACCATTCTTTATTCTTCATGTTTTGACGCCAACGCAGGTCTATTTGAAACTATTCTAACCCCCGCCGATGCAATTATTTCTGACTCTCTCAATCATGCTTCGATTATTGATGGGGTGAGGTTATGTAAAGCAAAAAGGTTTCGTTATGCCAACAGTGATATGAGCGATTTAGAGTCACAGTTAATCGCTGCCAATGAAGCTGGTGCTCGTTATAAATTGATTGCGACCGATGGCATATTTTCAATGGATGGTTACTTTGCCAAGCTCGAAGAAATTTGTGATTTAGCCGATAAATATGACGCCATGGTGATGGTAGACGATTCTCACGCAGTTGGCTTTGTCGGTGAAAATGGACGCGGTACACCTGAGCACTGTGGAGTGATGGACCGAGTAGATATAATTACCGGCACCCTAGGAAAAGCATTAGGCGGCGCTTCAGGCGGTTATACTTCGGCTAAGAAAGAAATCGTCGAATGGCTTCGTCAGCGATCACGTCCTTATTTATTCTCCAATACTTTAGCGCCAGTAATTGCAGCCGCAACCATTAAAGTATTAGATTTATTAGAAAGCGGTAATGAGT
>Ga0114899_1002228_pt1 | contig 10543 bp, 25 predicted proteins | sample MalvireepMed_215_FD_83497 | JGI IMG/M metagenome (GOLD analysis project Ga0114899, IMG submission 83497) | Marine viral communities from the Global Malaspina Expedition - Malaspina viral metaG DeepMed_215 | ecosystem: Environmental > Aquatic > Marine > Oceanic | place: Mediterranean Sea... | reverse complement strand
TACTCCATTTTCCGCAAGCTCCTGTATGCAATTACAGGCTCTGTAATTAAATTACAATCGCTGTAATTACCCTTATGATCCTTGTTCCAGGCCTGACATTTATCTGACATTCTCCTGACAAAACTCCTTTTATAAAAAAAATTCTGTCAAGGGTATCAAAACACTCCGACCACTACTTATAAGCCATACCCCCCCCCTAACAACCACACACACACCAACACACATAACTACCAACACAACCACACACCATTACACACACCAATACCCCCCCCACATCATCCATACACAACATCACCCATCACCACCACACAACATTCCTACATAACCACACGCAACTATACACAACAGATCACCAACCATACATACTCACCATAACTAACTACACACATACACCATCACTACTACTATCACTGCTACCATCATTACCAACACCATCCTTACTACTACCATTCACCACACCAACATACCATCGTCACGTTTGTTGCACAGCTACGCTGCGCTGTGCCGGTGGGCGAGCGGCTCACAGCTCCCAATCTTGGCTTCGCCAAAATGCCAAACTTCAAGCAGTCAAGGGGTACAGCTACGCTGAAAGCTGGACTATGTTTTTTTCCAGCCGTGATTTCGAGCCATTCAAGTTAGCATATACTTACTAAAATTGTTTTTTACTTAAAATTATTGAATTATTCCTAAAATTATTGAATTAATCCCAGGTGTTGCAAATTTTATTTAAGATCCGAAATTAACCTATACTTTTAATAGTCTCAACACTCACGATTAAGTGAGAAAACGAACAACTATATAAGAATATTCAATACTATATATAAATCAACGTACCCAATTAGCTTGCATTGTGTTCCCAATCTGTTACAATTCAATATTATTCGATAGGATTAATTAACTTTGGATAACACTTCATACAATATAGAACAGATAGGAAAAGCCACAAAGACTCACGGCTTTATATCTAATAAGAATCTTAAATCATTGCTATGGAAGTTTCACCGTAAGAACAAAACATTATCACGTTCAATGTCGGTAAGTGAGTATCAAGCTAAAGCCCAATCAATTGTTAATGAGATTATTGAAGCTAAAGAACTGTATCGTTCCAATTGGTACGGCAAAATACCAAATGTCAAAATATCTGATATTGATAATCCTAAACAAACACGACAAGTCAAGAATCATAATTGTAATCATACTCCAATTTCATATTTAGATAATCCTGATGAAGTTGATATCACGATATTACCAAAAAACTACAAGCCAAAAACTTGTCGTTTTTGCCATAGTTAGAACAATTTAATAATTGTCTTTGTAGACTAGACATTAAATAAGTTAATTTAAGTTTCTATAGACCATATGAGATATTGAGTCATTTAACCTATTAGTTATAAGGGGTTTTAAAACATGACTACAATCACTCACAATGGACGTAGCACGACTAAAGACATCAAGCCTATAGCAAAGACAGCAAAGACAGTTAAGCCGTACGGCTTTGATGTATCGGACAAAAAACAGTCAAAGAGATTTAGTTCTAATATTCGTATTTTGTTTGCTAAAGCATTAAGCCTATTAGGTAAACAGGATATCAAGATAGAACGAAATAAAGAGACTGTCACAATATCTGATTTCGTTTTCTCGCCTAGAAAGAACGACACAGCAAGTGTTAAGCCTATCAACATCACATTAAACAATGGCATTGTTTATGTTGATATATGGTTAGGCGAAAAATCAGTTTTTGCCACTAGCAAAAAACTTGATGCTAGTGTTTTAGTTTTAAATGAAATAGTTCAATTCCTTTATTCTTTAGAGTTAAAGATTAGCACCAAAGAATTACGTGACTTGAATTATAGATTTAAGAAACTATACACGAATCTTGTTAGTGAAAAACAGTTACCATTTCAGTTTTGGTATGATAACAAGCGGGTCAAATTGAGTGTCGAAAAATCAGGTGATGACTTCGCAAAGTTTGTTGAGACTAACATTGATACTTTTGATGTTAAAGAGTTCAACTTTGAAGGCAATCAACTTGATGCTAAAAAAGTTATCGACAGCTCCAAAGATAAAGAATTAAACACAATGATTAGTTTCAGATGTGGCGAAATTCTAGACAATAGCGTTGACGAAAACGACAAGTTGATAAGTAAAAAAACCTGTTCAATTCGATTATCGATACCTAAGTTTCAACTAGACAACGCACAAGTTAAAGACGGCATTGCCCAAACTGTCGAGTGTCCTATACACGTCATCAAGTTAGGAGCAAACGATAATAGTTAGTAAAACTTAATATTAAATCCAATTAAAATAGTTTAATTGGTAATGGTTCAATATCTCATATGGTCTATAGAATCAGTTTTTCAGACGGCTGGAAAATGGAAAAAAATGTCTATAAGGCAAGCTCGCTTAAGTTTATAAATTCAGTGTAGCAGTACACCAAAACAGACAAGACAAGAAAAAATGTAATAGGTAACTGCTCGCCTTGATTGGTAAGTTCAGTGTAGTAGTACACCAAACTTGTTGAGTGACTGACAGATTAAATTAAATAATGTGTTGGGCATTCGCACGCCCTGGTTGGTAAGTTCAGTGTAGCAGTACACCACTTTTCAAACATGGTGTAGCAGTACACCACTTTTAAAACATTGGTATTTATAGTGTGTTAGATGTTCATAACATCACACACAAATCTAATAAATATAAAGGAGTTGATACAGATGTTAAACATTACAAATGGTACAGGATTTCAAATGGGATTTGAGAATGGTTGGACAGTATCTGTTCAGTTTTCAAAGTTTCATTATTCTGGTCAGAATACGGCAGAGATAGCTGCATGGTGTGATGAATGGCATCGTTTTGAGGACGATGGCATGGTCAAGGGATGGTGTACTGCTAATGAAGTAGCAGAGTTCATAACTTTTATTTCACAGAAGTGAGAGCAAGCCACAAAAATAAGACCACATAAGGGGGTGAGAGAAATGCCATTCTTAATAATAGAAGATACGCAAGCAGTAGAGAGAGACAAGCGAGAGTTCGTTGCGAATAACATTGAGTTACCAGAGCTTGATACTTTTGATGGCGAAGATGCACAACCACACGATACTAATGTGCAACTAGAGACAGCAGTCAAGTACGGATAAAAAATATGGAGGTGCTTAATGGCACAAGATAAAGTAGACGTTACTAGTTTGTTGCGTGAGTTGAGAAGAAACAAGAGAGATGTGTACGAAAGGAATCCTATTCCAGCCGTGGATAAGTACGCATACACTATGAAGAAGGAGACAAGGAACTCGTTATCACTTGAGGATATATCCAAACTACGGAGTGTTGGAGATAAGTGGGAAGAAACAGATGATGAAGGTAATGTTTGGATAGCAGAAAAGATAGAGCTTTTTGAAGTGCGAGATGTGTCTGATATTAAACGCTTACTAGGAGGTGCGAGATGAAAATAGAAATAAGTATTAATACCCTTGAGGATATCATCACCGAACTGAGAGACAAGGATGTGATGCTGGTAGACATAGACCAGAATCATTCTATGTATCATGACGATAATTACAAAAAATAAATAAGGGAGGTAAGTAATGAATTGTGAATTATGCAGTAAGCCTATCTATTCTGGAGATGGTAGCTATGGTGCGTGTAATGAGTGCGTGAAGATCCATATATCTAATGCGATAAAGGATAAGAAATCGTATGAATCAATACACTTGAGACACTCAATCGAAGACGAAGAAGTAGGGACGTATTGGAAGACAGATGGTAAAGGAAATTTAATACCTAGATTCTAAATTAAGGGAGGTAAGTAATGAGAACTACAAAGGAAATGCTAGAAGGTAACCTGAATTATATTAACAGGCTGACAGGAGTAGAGCATACTCTAGAAAGTTCTGGCTCTGGTAAATATAAATTATGTCGTGCCAAGGGTTCAGTAAATGTATTCCCTTACACCACTCTTTCAAAGAGTGAACTGTATGACATGATGCTTGCATATGCGAGAGGATATGAACTATCAGAAAAAGGGAGGTAATCATGAGTCGTTTTGAATTTATGGCATTATGTGGAGAGCTATTGATTGATGTTGGTATCGCTTTGGAATCAGAAGAAGTAGTACAGGCATTAGATGAAGGTAAAAGCTATGAAGAAATAAGAGAACTACTGATAGAAATTTATTAATTAAGGGAGGTAAACATGGTAGTAGAACTAGTGTGTGAGAATTGTTTTCATCAGTTTAATAATAGGAATCGTACCCGTTATAAACAGCGTGAATGTGTGAGGTGTCCTGCGTGCGATCATGTCCAGGTGGTGCGTGAGCAAGGATACTACGACAGTCTAGATATTCCAACTGGAAATTTATTCACTTATTTGTACTAGGAGGTACATAGATATGAACGTGTGTGATGAATGTTTATTAGTAGCTTATGACGAAGGAATATATGACGGAGAAGAACAGGCAAGAGTCATGGTAGAAATGGGAGCAGATGTACAAGACCATACCTGTGAATCTGTAGAAGAACCAGACATCACCTGTTTCTGTGGATGCAGGGATGCTAAAGTTCGGTGTACTAGTACACCAAAGGAGAACAAACATGTCTAGTAGATTTGAAGAATCAAAAGTGACAGGCAAAGTATACGTTACAACGTGTATAGATTGTGAGTTACAACGTGCAAACCTAGTAGCCGAATGGAAAAGTTGGAAAGACTTTGTACTCATGGCTGAAACCAAGAAGGATATGAAGGTCAAGGTAGAAGAACACATTATGAAATATCACGGAGGTAATAATGGATAAAGAAGTAATAGAGATTAAGATGAGTCTAGAGCAACGATTAGTTTTACTTGGTAGTACAGGAAGGATAGCCGATATCATTGGCGATGAAGGATACGAGAAGCTAATAAATCTATATGCAGAGCAGACTGAAGAATCTAAAAAGAAGATTGAACTTCTGCATAGGTTCGCTGGCTGGATGATTGCCTACGCAAAGCAAGGATACGTTCAATATAAGGAGAACAAAGATGCCTAATAATACATCAAATTACGTTAATGTGACAGGAAAACTTAATAGACTAGAGGAGTTTAAAAGCTACGTGAAACCAGATGAGATTAATGGTGAAGATGTAGTGCCATTTTCTCTTAATAAAATAATACCTATGCCAGTAGAGTTGCGTGATACTAAATCTCCAACAACTCTGGTTACTGTAAAAGAATACAACAAGTACCACACAAAGAGGGAGACTGCAAAGAGATTGGCAGAGTGGCAGAAGTTAAGAGAGGAAGGTAGATACATTCATGACGATAAACCAATGACAAGAAAGATGTCTAAAGAGATGATTAAAAGATTAGGCTACGACAATTGGTACGATTGGTCTAATGCAAACTGGTATACCAAGTGGGATGCATACGAGCATGACTTCTGGCAAGGCTATGATGATAAAGAAGTAATCACAAACCCCGGTGCTACTGGTGAGATAGAGTACTTCTTCTATACTGCTTGGAGTCCACCCGAACCAATCTATAACATACTATCAGATGTGTTCGGAGACTTGGAGATAGACTGGTCTTACATCGATGAAGGTGGTGGGTTCTGTGGTACTTTCGGTACAAGAGAATATGTGGGCCAAGACCATGGAGATAACTGTGAGTGCTACGGCACTGAAAATGAAGACCCCGATACTCTCGTTGCAGAAGTATCTGTTGCTGATTTATTAAAGATATCAAAAGGAGAACAACAATGAAACTTATGACAAAAGAAATAGAAGAAAAAATACCAGCACTATACTCGACTGAGGAAGCACCATTTTCTCCGAGAGTGTATGTAAAATTCTTTCATCCATTATCTAATTGGACATGGTATGCGACTGAGTATGATCCTGCTACAGGAGATTTCTTTGGGTTTGTGGATGGAGATGATAGATCGCTTGGTGGTTTCAACCTAAAGGAGTTAGAAAGTGTAAGTGTAAGGGGACTAGGGATAGAGCGTGACCTACATTGGGACGATACAAAAACATTAGCGGAGGTAATGTAATGATAGTAGTAAGAACAATGGCAAGCCCTGATGGAGTGTTGGGGCTTAATGGATGGTGGTACTTAGAGGAGCTTGGCAAGCCCGGTGTACTAAAGAAGTTTGACAATGAAGAAAAGGCAAGGCTCTATATAGAGGAACATGGCGAAGACCCTGATAGTGAATGGATAGAGTACAGAGACGAAAGTAATATGGAGGATAACAAATGAAATATAGAGTAGTGTTTGAAACAACGGCAACACATGACATAGAGGTAGAACTAGATGATGATTTCTTTGATGACAAGTCTAGATGGGCTGACGATATACCAGAGTGTGATGGGTCATGTAATCTACAGGAAATCCAAGAGTGTCAAACTGTATACATAACAAACGATAAAGGAGAAGAAGTATGGCAGATATAAAAGCAGATTTAGGCTATTTGACAGACGAAGAAGTAATTAGGCTGGCAGAACTAAGTAGAGATATAAAGGAATCTCTGTCATGTGAACTTAACGTAAGTGAGGAAGGACTTTCCTATCCGTGTCGTACCGATAGGTTCGAAGCAGTGAAACTTATGAAAGAGTTTTTAAATATACATGGCTATGATGTATGGGATGCAATTAAATAAGGAGAGACTAACATGGAAATACCTATAAGACCTAGGCTGGCGATGCAAGAAAGATTGAAAGATGTAGAAGAAGAATCAGAAAGACGTAGGCTGGCGATAGAAAACTTATTGTTACAAGCATTAGAAAATGGCAAAGAAATAGAACGCCTAACTAAAAGGATAGGGGAACTCTTTAAGGAGAGGGATGAACTCTATGACAAGTATGTACACAAGTGTAATTAAATTACAAAGGAGAATAGGATGTTAAAGTTAACCAAAGAAATGATACTAGAATCTAATGAAACCAGTTGGTGGCTGAAAAATGCACTGCGTACTGTGTTAATCAGAGAACCAGTAGAGGCACTCAATGACGTAGAAGTTTTAAAGATAGTGGTAGAAAAAGAATTACTTCCAAAAATTAATTTCAAATAAAGGAGAACATAATGGGAAACAGAGCAGTACTAGACATGGATGGTAAGACAGGAATCTACTTGCACTGGAATGGTGGGCCCGAAAGCGTGGCATCATTCCTACAGGTGGCAAAAGATTACGGGCTAAGACCTAGTGATGATGATAACTACGGGACAGCTAGGTTCGTTCAAATAATTGCGAACTATTTCGGTGGAGATTTATCCATAGGAGTTGCCGACCTGGAATCCCTTGAGGATACGTGGGACGGTGATCAGAAATACGTGATTGAAAACTGGGAGATCCAACAAATATTGTTACCTCATATGGAAGAACGAAATATTTTGCCGAATCCTGAAATGGTTGAGGAAATACATCAAGCAAACGATAGTATTTTCTTAGAAAACTTGGGGTAGTACTACACCATGATACATATATATATATATATAACATAGTACACTTCTTTATTATAAAAGAAGTGTACATGTAACATTATATATATTTGACACACATAGGAACGTATGATAAAATTAAGTAAATAAGGAGGTAACATGGAACAAGTAACAAATTCCAATGACGGTAGCTTGTATCAGGAATTACATTCAACTGATACTTTAACGATGTCTTTAGAAGGTGCTGCTCAATTACTTGGCATAAGTAAATCTGCAGCTTACAGTCTAACATCTGATAAGAATGATGATGGATCTTCTGTTATACCCGGCTTGTTTAAGCTGGGTGGCAGGTGGTTAGTGTCCAAGCAGACACTAAAGAAATTCCTAGAAGGCAATGCATAATGTATGAAGAACCTAAACATGTGGTGTCTCTTTCAGGTGGCACTTCATCGGCAGTTGCTGCTGACAGGGTTATCAAGAGGTATGGTAAAGACAATACCATTCTCTGGTTTGCTGATACCAAGTGGGAAGACGAAGACCTATATAGATTCCTAGAAGATTTGGAAAAGTATTGGGGTATGACTATCACTAGACATGTTCATGGCATGAATCCTCTAGAGATATCAGCCAAACATAAAATGATTCCAAACGATAGGATGGTAAAGTGTTCGTTCAAGTTAAAGATAGATCCATTCAAGAGATGGATAAAGACGCTAGATAAACCCATAACAGTACACATAGGACTCGATTGGTCAGAACAACATAGAATGAAAGCACCTAAAGAAAACTATGAGGCAATCAAAGGGGTATCAGTAGACTATCCATTGATGTGGAAACCTTACGAGAGCCTGAAATACACAAAGGTTGTGCAAAAGTGGGGTATAACTCCCCCAAGATTATACAACTATGGCTTTCCCCACAATAACTGTGGCGGTAGGTGTGTAAGACAGGGCGTTAGTGAATGGAAGCGACTCAAGGAAACTTTCCCCGAAAGGTTTAAAGAAGTAAGGGATTGGGAATTAGAACAACAGAAGAAGTCTAAGACTCGTGAAGGTAAATCCATAGTAAGGCGTACAGTGAATGGAGATAAAGAACCAGTAACACTAGCAACCTTAGAAAAAGAATGGAACGATACCAGCCAGACAAACATGTTCGATGGAATGTATGAAGGAGATAACACTAATTGTTTCTGTACATACTAGACGTAGAGAAGCAGTAGCTAAACATGGAAAAACTACTGCTCCTCGAATAAAGGAGAACACCAATGCGAGAGATAGGTGTTTTCATTAGGGTAGCAAAATAAAATAATAAAGTAAAGGAGGCATAAAATGCCAATAGATTTAAGTAATCCGATCAAAGTAAACGTGGTAAGTGTATCAGAGAAACCTAACGGTGGAGCAAAGATATCTGTAGAAGTACTAGATATGTCTCAGTATCCGTTCCCATTACACTTAACTCCTGACCAAGCAGCTACGCTTGATGGAGTGGGAGAATATACTGCATTGCTTGTACAAAGTAAACTGAAAGATGGTAAGGATGGTAGCTGGCAGAGCGACTACTGGTATAACGCAGCTATGTTTGAAGGAGTGACTGACGAAAGGAACATGCCTAGGTCAACACCTGAACCCAAAGGAAAAGACCCGAACTATACTGTAAAAAACTATGTACCGTATTCGGAAACTAAAGAAGGGGTTACGGCTAAAGATAATTTCTCGAGCATGACACCTGAGCAAAAGAGCAGGAATGACTTGATAGTTAAGCAGGTTATCTTTAAGGAAGCATCTAATCATGCAGTTGGTGATACCAATGAAGAGATAGTGATGAACCTTGACCTGTTATTCAAGGGATTCACTAGCGTATTCTATGGTGACTACAACACTTCACCTCTAGTAGAGGAAGCATCCAAGCAGGGTGCAAAGATAGTAGAGATAAGACCTACAGAAGAACCGTTGTTTGAGCCGGAAGAATCCTCATTGGATAATACAGTCTGGGACTACCAGAAACCAAAGCTGATCAAAACAAACGCAGACTTTTGGGCCTACACTGAGAAGTGTGCATGGATAATGGAAGACGTTGTTAAATGGCTGGATGGTTTGGATGTTGACAAATGGTGTGACCAGAATAAAAAGACATACCTGTATGCAGCCAAAGAATGTAAAGACAAGGCATTAGAACAGGGATTAGAGCCACCATTCGATTTTAGACAGGAAAAAAAGGAGACTAAATAATGGAAGAGACACGAGAGATGGTAAAGGTTTGGCCTCGTAAAGATATATCGAGAGAAACCTATATGACGAGAGTAACAAGTAAACGTGGAGCAGGTAGAGGGTATGAACTAGAAGGTGCAGTAGCAACGTATCCTTCTGTTACACACATACTATCCTACACTACAGTTAAACATGCACTGCCTAACTGGTATGCAAAGAAGGTAGCTGATAAGGCACATGAACTACTTGTTCTATCAGATACAGACTTTGTAACCAAGCCTGATATAGATGGGTTTGTAGAAACAATCAAGTCTGCACCGAGTGAAGAGTTCAAACATGCAGGTAAGATAGGTACGGAAGTTCATGACCTGATCAACAAAGCAATCAGGTACAAGATGGATAATCCCTATACTACGTGGAATGATGTTGTTGAGGACTTCAACAACAGCCACCTCAAAGTATTACCAGAAGCACAGAAAGCATTTGAGAATTGGCTAGTGTTTATCGTAGCTAACTACCCGGACATAGTGTTCCTTGAGACAGAGTTTGCTACATACATAGACGGATATGTAGGAACACCTGAAGGTGGTAATATTAACGTACCTCTTTATGCAGGTACTGTAGATGCAGTTGGACTGACAGAAAATAAATTGGTAGTGTTTGATTGGAAGACAGGTTCAGGTATATATGATGAGGCTGGATACCAGGTAGCTGCCTACTGTAATTCTATATGGAACGGTAACAAGCAACTGGCTGACATATACGGTGGTATATCAGGTGCAGTTGTTAGGCTATCCAAGACTGATGACGAGTTTGAGATAAAGACTATAACCGATTGGGAGCAACCATCGGGGGTATTCAATACCATGTGTTCATTGTATACTCAACTTTCCTATAGTGTGTTCGACAAGAAGGCAAGAAAGAAGAGGGTAT
>Ga0114899_1002227_pt1 | contig 10545 bp, 7 predicted proteins | sample MalvireepMed_215_FD_83497 | JGI IMG/M metagenome (GOLD analysis project Ga0114899, IMG submission 83497) | Marine viral communities from the Global Malaspina Expedition - Malaspina viral metaG DeepMed_215 | ecosystem: Environmental > Aquatic > Marine > Oceanic | place: Mediterranean Sea... | reverse complement strand
CTCTAACCACTTATCAGTTCTGAGAAGAGTATATCTTCTATGCTCTTCGGTGATAAGTTCTCTGGAACGTTCGTCCAAAATGAAGTCAATGTCTACATCTGCGGCTGAAATTTCATTGGCATTTGCCCTTCTTCTCAACACATTGATAGACTCTGCGGCTGCGGTGATCTGGCCCAGCTTTAATTCAGCTTCCGCCTTCAGGAGATAAGTTTCGCCAAGCCGGATGTAAAGAAAATCCTTAAAGCTTGGGCTTCCACCAACATCGGTAGGATCTGCCCAGTCCACTTTTCTGGACCATGGCCAGTTGGTTTTGCCGTTTCTGGCTGTGGAAATATCTTCAGACCAGTCGAGCATGATTTCATCTCCATAATTGTAGCCCGGAGGCAGGTTGTCTATCCCTTCCTGGAGAATGAATGACTTTCTGATGGCATATTCGGAGCCACGATCATCTTCAGGAGTATAGTTTTCAATGGCCCATTTGGTGAGCGAGTTTCTTCCAAAACCACGACCTCCCCTGTCTTCAGTTACCGCAAAAGGAGACACTCCGCCTACCTGAATATTTACATATCTGCTGTGATGGTCTCTTCTGGAGTTGTTTTCACCGCCTCCACCAATGGTGTTTCTCTCATAGTTGAAAACCCAGAGGGCCTCTGTATTGCCTTCAAAACGGTTAATGTTACCATTGGTGAACATGTCCATGTATACCACGCCCGGTTGGCTGGCATTTACTCCATACCGACTGGTGATTAGCTGATAGGCTGGCTCACTGATTACCTGATTGGCCCAATAGAGGGCACTGTCTGCATTGTTCTCCACCAGATACATCTCTGATAAATAATGCTGAACGGCTCCTTTGGTTAAGGTTCCTGCCTGTCTTGGTTCAACCGGAAGGTGCTGCTGTGCAAACCTCAGGTCGGCAATGATCTGATCTACCACCTGGCTAACCGGAGTCCTTGTCCAGTCAGATTTGATGGTTGTACCTGTCGATGGTTCAAGATTGAGTGGAACATCGCCCCAACCATAAGAAAGGTGCCTGTAGGCCCAGGCCCTTAAGGCTCTGGCTTCTGCCAACACCAGGCTTCTGCTCTGATCATCAGTACCCGGACCGTATGACCAGTCAACCTTTGTGTTGTTGGTTGCCTCATCGATAATCAGGTTGGTGGCATTCACTACACTGTAGAGCCAGGTAAATACATCGGCATAAAAGGAAACACTGGGGTTGTTTACATCACCCCAACGGCCAGCAATGTTGGCGAATCCGCTGGAGCTGTGATTGGTCACCATATTATCGGTGCCATTCTGAGTCATCTGTTGAATGGTTTCCGTTCCACTCAGTGCCTCTTTCTCTTTTCGCACCTGGGCATAAACTCCGTTCAGGGCAATTTCAAATCCTCCGTAGTCTACAAACAGGGAAGCGGAGGTGACGCTGTTAGGCGGATTTTCCTCCAGCAAAGCATCGTCACATGCGGTAAATACAGTCGTGAATAGTAAAGTAAATACTATGAATTTTATCTGTTTCATGTTGGGTGATTCTTAGTTGTTTAATGTGATTCCAAAAACATACTCCCTCTGCATGGGGATAGAACCTCTGCCGGAATTCAACTCTGGATCTGTTTCCTTCCAATCTGTAATGGTGATCAGGTTTCTACCATTGAAGTAGAAGGTGGCTTTGCTCAGACCGATTCTCTCCAAAACATTCATTGGCAGGTTGTAGCTTAAAGTGATGTCTTTAAACCTGATGAAACTCGCATTCTGATAAGGTAAAGCTCCGAATCCCTGCTGGTTACCGGCCAGAATATCATTGGCGTAGAAATCATTATTCGGATTTTCAGCAGTGTACCAATTTTTGTAGATCACATTTCTTCTTACACCGGAAGAAGAGGATGCATCCTGAAATAACTGATTGGCTTTGGTAACACCATGTACTCCATGGACAAAGACACTGAGGCTAAAATTCTTGTAAGTGAAAGTGTTGGTTAAACCCCAGATAGACTTTGGATCGGTCTGACCGATAATGGTTCTGTCATCGGCAGTGATCTGTCCGTCACCATTCACATCTCTCAGCTTAATGCGGCCGGGCTCTGTATTGAATGAAGCAGCTTCTGCGGCTTCATTAGGTTGCCATACCCCATCAAATATGAAATCATAATTGGCAGTAATTGGTTTGCCTATAAACAATCCACTCGCCACATCATCTACTTCTCCGTTTTGTCCGAGACCCAAGGAGATAATCTCATTTTTGGTGTAGGTATAATTGAAGTTGGCACTCCAGTTAATTTTACCTGCAATTTGCTGAGTTGTACCAAGGGCGAATTCCAAGCCGGTATTTTTAGTCTCACCAATATTGTCGGTGATGGAGCCTATTCCATGCACGGGAGAAATGGTTCTGTTCAGTAGCAAATCTTCAGTGTTTGTATGGAAGTAGTTGATGTTACCGGTTACACTGTTGTCTGCCAATCCAAAATCGAACCCGAGGTTCAGAGAACGGCTTGTTTCCCAGCTGAGAGCTGGGTTGGCAAGGTTATCAGGAATCATACCTGGCAGGGAAGTAGATCCGTTCACAAAGTTCTCGGCAATGAATCTGGCGGTGGACAAATACGGATCAACAGCCTGGTTACCATTTTCACCGTAAGACACTCTCAGCTTCAGGAAGTCCAATGCATTTTGCTGGGGGAAGAAATCTTCTTCTGAAATAATCCAGGCTCCGGCAACTGTACCGAATGTTCCCCATTTGTTATTCTCTCCAAAACCTGAGTAACCGTCTCTCCGGCCGGTAAAGGTCACGAAGTATTTCTCTTTGAATCCATAGTTCAATCGAAGCATGGAAGAAATAAGGTCTGTTCTCACAAACCTGAACTCTGGCTCTATTACCTGCGCCTGGGCCGGGTTGTAGAAAGTGGTGATGTCGTTCGGGAACCCTTCAGCGTGAAGCAGATTTGCGGTTGTCTTATCTCTTTGGTAGCTGTACACAGTGGTAAGGCCCACCAGGTGGTCACCAAATGTATGATTATAGTCTGCAATGTTTTCGATGACTGAAGAGCTATACCTGGAGTTAAGAACATCAGCCAGTCCGCCCGCTTCCAAACCGATTTTCGTATTTCTTCCGGCATAGGTACTTTGATCCACAAATCTTTCTGTAAGACCTGTGTTTAGTCTGTAGGAAAGCCCTTTGAGGAATGGAAAATCTACCAACAGGTAGTTATTGGTTACCAGCTGATGCGATCGATCTGTATTGTCATAGTTGATTGGTTCCAGAGGGTTTCCGATATCGGTAAACTCTGGCCATGGATATACAGACAGATTTCCATTTTCATCATAAGGGTTGATCAGAGGGTTTTTTCTTCCCAGATCGCTGAAATCAGGGCTTAAACCGCTTTTGTCATCGTCAGAATACTGAGTCCTGGTTCCCACAGAAAGCCAATCGTTCACCTGTATATCCAGGTTAACACGACCCAGAGCTCTTCTGTAGTCATCGTTAATGGTTACGCCATTCACATCCAGATAACCGCCTCCAAAATAGTAGCTTAGATTGTTGGTACTACCTGAAACAGACAGGTTGTGCTGCCAACTGCTTCCGTTTCTTATACCCAGTCTTTGCCAGTCTGTGAAATTGCCGTTGTCAAAATTCTCCTGCTCCGTAGTGGTTACATTTCCAGGTTCTCTGATTTCCTTGAAAGCATAGAACTGCGTTGCGCTCATGTAGTTGGGCAGGCGGTCGAACTTCTGCGAGGAGTACCGGGCATCATAACTGATCTGAGGTTTTCCGCTTCTTCCCTCCTTGGTAGTAATGAGAATAACACCATTGGAGCCTCTCGATCCGTAAATGGCTGTTGCTGAGGCATCTTTCAGTACCTCAATAGACTCAATATCATTGACGTTGATATCTCTCAAAGCACCATTATATGGAACCCTGTCTACAACAATCAGCGGATTGTTGCTGGCCAGGATTGAGTTTCTGCCACGGATCAGGATGGATTCTTCAGAGGCGGCCCCTGCAGTATTTGTGGTGATGTTCACCCCGGGAATAGCCCCCTGAATAGCCTGTGCCACATTCAGGTTAGGAACCTGACTCAGTCTTTGGCTTGGTACCGAGGCAATAGATCCTGTATAATCGCTTCTCTTTTGAGAGCCATAGCCAACCACTATCACTTCTTCCAGTGACAAAGCATCCTGGGTAAGGTTAATGACAATGGAAGACTGAGTGCCAATGGCCATTTCTTTGGTCACAAAGCCTACATAGGAGATAACCAGCGTTTTAGAATCATCAGGAGCGTCTAGTTCAAATGAGCCATCAGCTTGTGTAATGGCACCAATACTCGGGTATTCTTTGATGGCTACCGTTGCGCCACTTAAAGGTTCTCCACTATTGGAGTCCATTACCCTTCCGGAAATCTTGCGGTTGGGTATAATTACTGGTTCCAGACTGCCCTTTTCCCTTTTATCCTTGATGATCAATATCTGGTTATCGACCCTTTTGAATCTCAATTCGGCTTTTTGGGCCAGGTCGAGCAAGAACTCTTTCAGGCTGATTTCACCGTATTTATAGCTGAGCAGCAGGTTTGAATTCAGTACTTTTTTATCGTATCCGAATTTAAATTCTGTCAGCCTTTCGAGTTCTGAGAAGATTGTCTCAAGGTTGGCTTTTTCAACCTCGATAGAAATCCGTACTTCTTCCAATTCCTGACTATTGGAATGATTGGCAAATAGCACTTGCATCAGTGCCACCTGAATTAAGAAAAAATAGAATGCGCTCTTTGAAGCAAACATCAATAGGTTTCGTAATGATGATTTCATAGTTTTGTTTTGAGTGAATAATTTCTTCCGGATCGCCATCCGGAAATTCATTTGAAACAAGCCCGGTATCTGCGCCAACAGTGCCGGGTTTTCTGTTCTTACCTGGTAAGTTCAGAAGGGCTGTTATTTAAGTAGTTCTTATAGGCTCTCTGTTTAATTGGAACATCCTGCACCGAATATTTTAATCTCATCTGTATGGATGAATTCGTATTCAACTTCTGCCACCAGGGCGAGTTGATCCATTATTTCCTGTAAGCTCTTATTGTTGAAAGTCATTCTCAGACTACATGAGTCCATTTGTGAGGTGTTATAGCTGATGGATACCCCAAACCACTTCTCAAGTTCTGCGGTCACAGACCTTAGGGATGCACCTTCAAACTCCATGATTCCTTTGGTCCAGGCCAGATAGGTATTCAGGTCTACTGAAGCACTAACCAGTGTCCTGTTCCTGATGTCAAATACTGCCTGCTCACCGGGAGAGAGTTCCACGCTGTCCTCACCCTGCGAAACGGCTACTTTGCCCGATGCCAATGTGATCCATACATTTTCATGCGCTTCGGCCTTTACGTTGAAGCTGGTTCCGAGAACAGTAGTCATTACTTCACCTGCGGCTACAGTGAAGGGTTTCTTTGGATTGTGTACTACCTCGAAGAATGCCTCTCCTGTTAACCGGACTTCCCTTTTGCCATCTGAGAACTTCTCGGGGAATGAGATTTCAGAACCTGCATTCAGCTTTACCTGAGAGCCATCGGGAAGGGTGAGGTTGAGTTTCTCTCCAAAGGGAACTTGTCTTGTAATCCAGTTGATCTGGGCTGGGCTTTCCTGTTGAGGGAGGAGAAAGACAAAAGTGGCGATGAGTACAATGGTAGCCGCAGCGGCAAACCAAACTTTCATGGTTTGAAGCCTTCTTTGCTGCTTGTCTTTTCTTACGGTTTCCCAAACCTTCGACCGTATATTATCCTTTATTTTGAACAGCTCCTCACTGTTCATTGGAGAGAGAGGAGAAGCCTGTGATTTACGGCTTGTATAGAATTCATCCAATTGCTCTTTCTCCTGACTAGTGGCAGTACCGGCCAGATATTTATCGATTAATTTTTGAAGTTCTGAATTACTCATTGAGCGGTTTTACCCCATAGTCGCAGAAGTATGGGGCCAACACCTAGAGCGAAAATGAAATTTGTTGATTCTTAATTTCAGGGAAACACTGAAGAAACAATCGGGTCACAGAAGGAGAAGAATCAGAAGCAGGCTGGCCCTGGAATGATACTTGGATCTAAGGATTTTCAATGCGTAGGCTATATGGTTTTCGACAGTTCTTACAGAAATATCCAGTTGACTAGCTATTTCCTTGTTGCTGAGATTCAGGTCTCTGCTCATGCGAAAAACCTTTTCACATTTTTCGGGAAGCTCACTAATAGCATGGTCTATTTCCAGGCTCAGCTCCTTGAGTTGAAGCTGCTGCTCGGAGTTGAGGTTGTCGGAAATAATACTCAGCCCATCCAGCTCCTGGTATTCAATTTTGTATTTGCGAATAGTACTGATAGACTTGTATTTGGCAGCTTTGTTCAGGTAAGCAATCAGGCTTTGGGTTTTTATGGTTGCCCTTCTGTTCCATAAATCTTCGAAAATCTCCTGGACAACATCCTGAGCCTTGGCTGTGTCGGAAAGAACCCTGGCTGCGGTATCGAGCAAGTCGTACCAATACCTGTCGAAGATTATGGCAAACGCCAGCTCATTGTTTTGAGCTACCATTTGCATAAGTCTCTCATCTGATAGGCTTGCGAGTTTTTCCTTATCCATCTGTGAAAAGTGGAGTACTAAGAAAACAAGAATATGATGAATTTGAAGCCGGGTGACCGTTAAGGATTATTTAAGAATATTCGAGCCAAATGCCCGGTGAATGAAGGCTGTTTGAAGCAAAAATTACCTGTCTTAGGAAATTACTTTTTGGAAAAGGATCTGAACTCAGCAAGTTTGTCGGTATTCACAAAATCAACACCAAGTTCCAGCATGGCTTTCCAGGTATTCGGATTGTCTGGAATAGCCCAGAACCTCACTTTCTTGCCTTCAGCATGGGCCTGGTCGATTACATCAGACAGCTTTTGCCGGTTCAGTTCGTCTATTGTTCCCTCACCGTTCCAATTGGAGATGCTCCAATAGTTCTGGCTGATCACCGGCATCTTTTCAGTGGAAAAGCCTCTGCCCAAATCACTGGGTCTTCCATCCAGTGTCGCCAGGTTGACGGACTCATTAATAATGGTTTCAACCGGCCGGCTACCGGAAATGAAAACCAGAACAGGCTTGTCCATTTCTCTTTCTCCATCCATTACCCTGGAAAGCATGACCTCATATTTTTCAAGTTGGGCTTTAAGCACTTGGTAGGTACTTTCTCCCTCCGTTTTAAAGTCGATCATCAGATGAAAAAAGCTTTCATAGCCCTTGTATACATGTCCATTATTTTTTTCAACAATTCTGGACAGAGGTTCCAGGTAAAGCTTTTCCAAAGTTCTGTTGGGGTCAATCGTTTCTGGCCTGTCATGGTAAACATACAGTTCACCATTGATCAGATATACATCTGCCTCAACGGATGTAAATCCATTAGCCAGTGCATCGAGCAAAGGCCTCTCATGCTCATAGTCGTTATGGGCATGAGCATTGGGGAGGGGTTGGACTTGAGCCCATCCCTGTAATGAGAATATAAGAAGTATGAGGACCAAGGAGAACTTTATTGTCATATCGCTTCAATTAGAAGCAATATAGACTATCGATCAGGCCATATCACAGTAAATATTGTAAAGTCTAGATTAACAAATCTACTGTTTGAGAAGCGACTGTGATTTTCACTTGACTACCTGCGTTGAATGTAAGGAAGTCGTTCTCAATTCCATCGCTAAAGATTACCCCATTCTCAGACATTCGAGATTCTATAATGAGACATTCTCCCTTTTTGATTAGCCCAAAACCAATATTGGTTTGACTGGAAATGCTGGCAAATGGTTCTCTAACTGTAAAGACCAGATCACTTTCTGTTTGATGGAGATCAAAGGAGGATTGCTGAACACGAATTCCAAAATGCGAACTTACATTGTAAGCCATATTTAGAATGGAGCTTAGCCACCCTGTAGAGCCAGCTTGAGTAGAGATAATAATACCACTCGATGATTGAACTTCAGATGCCTCTTTAAAAGTGATTTGGTATCTGCTGGAAACATGGCTTTTAGCTCCTATATAGAAATCATTGAAGGCAAGAAGTTCCTGTCCATCATTTAAAGTTGCTTTTGCAAGACTTACTGTCTTTGAATTAGCATGTCCTTTAACGACATTTTTGATGGCAGAAATTGCAGATGTAGAATTGAAAGGTAGAAGCACCCCATCATAAGACTCAGGATCTGGGTTGACTCCGGCAAGGAACTGTCCTGTTAAGTACTTGGCAGTGTTGGCTACTAACCCATCCTGACCAATTGCCACCACTATTTCAGAATCTGTGAAAATATAGGTTGGAAGAAACTCTCGAAAAATGATCTTAGTCTTAAGAATGGTCTTGAGGCATGTGGTCAGGGAGTCTAGTGCAATGTAGAATTGCTCATGTTCCCTTTCATAAAAGTCGAAGCTGCCTCCAGAGCGTTCGATGTAAAACTTAGCTTGAGCCTTTGAGTTGAATCTTTCAATGAGCTGCTCAAGCCTTGTTTTATCTCTAATAATTACTGCTGTCTCAAGCATAATTAGTTTGTTTTTGTTTCCAGAATACTGCTGATCAAATCAGGCGATATATTCAGGTTCCCTATTTTCCCGGCATTCTCGGCTAATTCTCTAAAGCCAAGGGCCATTTGTAATTTTGGGTCCATTTTGGTGCCGTTTACCGCCATCAGAACTCTCCAATCTAATTCTCTGAGTGGCTGAATAGAAGCGTTAAGTACATAGCCCTTAAGGTCTGCCTCTTTTTTCTCGTTTTTGACTTTAAGGTCAATGTATTCATTGGTCTTTTTCTGAATTGATACTTGTGTTTCAATTTCCATTTCTTTAATTCTCCTGACATTTTCTTGTTTTACGACCTCAGTCTCAAGCTTTTTCTCAGCAATTTCTTTTTGTTTCTCTTCAATGGCAATTTCTGTCTTCAGCTCGCTTTCTTTAATCATCCTCTCTTGCTCTACGGAAAAGTTTCTTCTTTCGTAGATGGCTTTGTCAGCATCCTGTTGAAGTTCTTCTCTTTTTTGCGCTTCTAAGGCTCGGGCCATTTCTGGTGTCGGCTTTATTCCCAAAAGGTTAATTCTGAGAATCTCAATGCCTAGTTGATCATATGTTGAAGACTCTGAGACCATAGTCAAGAGTTGAGCTTCTATATCAGTCAACTTAGTGAGGGCTACTTTCAGCTCTAATCTCTTTAAGATTGATGAAGCCGATGATTGTAATTGGCCAACTATTCTGTGTTCCAATTTTTCGAAGTCTTTAGAACGATACTGGCCTTTTGTATCGACAGTCAGATTGAGGTTGTCGATAACTTTTTTAGGGTCATTTACCTTATAGGTTACTTGTCCTTGAAGAGATACTTCCTGATAATCAAGGGTTGTCTCCTTGAACATGAAGTGACAGTCACTACTTGAAAGAGGGACAACGCTGATGGAGCTACTAGGAGCAAAATACCAGAAGGATAAACCCTTTCCCTCTTTACGGACTTTCCCGTTCTTGAATAGGAATACATACTGAGAAGAATCGAATTTGGTGTAATTGAAGCCGAACATGATCTTAAATTTTAATTTGCGTTATTTATACACAAATATAAATGTCTACAATTTAGCTTTCCAAATAATATGTGTAAAAAATACGCAAATATTTTTTGATCTACCTTAAAGCTCGAAATAGAGCCCTTTTTCCTGATAGGATTTGTATTTGCTTAAGTCAAACTTGAAAAGGGTAGCAGGCCTACCGGGTCCTTCCTTGCGCTGTTCATCGAGCTGTTCTAGTAAACCGAAGCTTAAAATCTTCTTTCTAAAGTTTCTCCTGTCGATTTGTCTTCCCAAAAGAGTTGTATAGAGATTTTCTAGTTCAGAAAAGCTGAATTTCTCATTCAGCAATTCAAATCCGATAGGTTCGTATGTGACTTTAGCCCTGAGTCTACTGATTGCTTTGTCTACTATTGCTTGGTGATCGAAGGCTAGTTCGGGAAGGTTATTAATATTGAACCATTGAGCTTCTAATGCATCAGTTGTCGGATTCAGCTCTAAACCACTTGGTTTAATCAATCCAAAATAGGAAACACTAATGATTCTGGCCCTGGGATCGCGGAGTGGTTCTCCAAATGAATAGAGTTGCTCCAGATAATCAACAGCTATTCCGGTTTCCTCCATCAGTTCTCTCTCCACGCTTTGTTCTAAGCTCTCATCTTCTCTCACGAACCCTCCTGGCAAAGCCCAGCAATCTTTGAATGGCTCAATGGCTCTTTTGATAAGAAGAACTGAAAGATTATCTGGTGCTTCGTACCCAAAAACTACAGCATCAACTGTGAGAGAAATGTTAGAATGTTGCATATGTGTAAAAATAACACATTCTCTTTATTTAAGTACCTTGCATAAAAAGGTACTGAATATTACAACATATTGAAAGGGTCTGCGTTATTCAGATCACCAAGTCAAAAACTCAAAACTATGAATACCATTAAGCAATTCTTTTGGTTCTGTTCGGGAGCCAACATTTCCTTGTTGAAGAGATGCCCGACTGAGGCTTCTAAATTTACCGGTATAGGTGCTACGGTCT
>Ga0114899_1002221_pt1 | contig 10557 bp, 20 predicted proteins | sample MalvireepMed_215_FD_83497 | JGI IMG/M metagenome (GOLD analysis project Ga0114899, IMG submission 83497) | Marine viral communities from the Global Malaspina Expedition - Malaspina viral metaG DeepMed_215 | ecosystem: Environmental > Aquatic > Marine > Oceanic | place: Mediterranean Sea... | reverse complement strand
GCTCCTTTGTCAAGATCCGCGACGCGGTGAAGTCCGCTCTGCCGGCCGACGCCCCCAAGCCGGGCGGCGTTCGCAAGTCCGGCGAACAGGCGTCCGCGCCTGTCGCGGAAGAAGCTCCGGCTGAAGCGCCGGCTGCCGAGGGCCAGGAATAATGAAGCTCGACGTCATTAAGCTCGACGGCGGCAAGGGCGGTTCGATCGACCTGTCCGACGCCATCTTCGGCATCGAAGAAATCCGCGGCGACATCCTCCAGCGGGTCGTGACCTGGCAGCTCGCCAAGCGTCGCGCCGGCACGCACAAGATCCAGGTGCGTAACGAGGTCTCGCGCACCGGCAAGAAGATGTACAAGCAGAAGGGCACCGGCGGCGCCCGTCACGGCTCGCGCCGGGCGGCTCAGTTCGTCGGCGGCGCCAAGGCCCACGGTCCCGTGGTCCGCAGCCACGCCTTCGACCTGCCCAAGAAGATCAGGACCATGGCCCTGCGCCACGCCCTGTCCTCGAAGGCCAAGGCCGGCGCCCTGGTGGTGCTGGACTCCGCGGTCCTCTCCGAGGCCAAGACGGCCGGTCTGCGCGCCAACTTCGCCAAGCTCGGCCTGACCAATGCTCTGGTCATCGCCGGCCCCGAGGTTGACGGCAACTTCCGCCTGGCCGCCCGCAACATCCCCAATGTGGACGTGCTGCCGAACGCCGGCCTGAACGTCTACGACGTGCTGCGTCGCCACACCCTGGTCCTGACCAAGGACGCGGTGGACGCGATCAATGCGCGTTTTGCTGAGAAGGAAGCTGCGTGATGGCCGCGCCGACCGCCCGCCACTACGACACCGTCCTCGCTCCGGTGATCACCGAAAAGGCGACCCTGCTTTCCGAGCAGAACAAGGTCGTCTTCCGGGTCGCCGCCGATGCGTCGAAGGACGAAATCGCCGCCGCCGTTGAATCGCTGTTCAAGGTCAACGTGACCAAGGTCAACACCCTGAACGTCAAGGGTAAGACCAAGCGTTTCCGCGGCATCACCGGTCGTCGTTCCGACGTCAAGAAAGCCATCGTGACGCTGGCCGAAGGCCAGTCGATCGACATTACGACGGGGCTCTGATCCGATGGCCTTGAAACAATTCAATCCGACTTCGCCTGGCCGTCGCGGCCTCGTGCTGGTCGACAAGTCCGAGCTCCACAAGGGCCGTCCTGAGAAGTCCCTCGTCGAGGGTCTGACCAAGTCCGGCGGTCGTGGCGGCGGTGGCCGTATCGCCGTCCGCTTCCGCGGCGGCGGCGCCAAGCGCCTGTACCGCAAGGTGGACTTCAAGCGTCGGAAGTTCGACGTGGTCGGCGTGGTCGAGCGTCTCGAATACGACCCGAACCGCACCGCCTTCATCGCCCTGGTGAAGTATGCCGACGGCGAGCTGGCCTATATCCTGGCCCCGCAGCGTCTGAAGGCCGGCGACGAGGTGATCGCCGCCGAGAAGGCCGACGTGAAGCCGGGCAACGCCATGCCCCTTCGCGCCATGCCCATCGGCACGATCATCCACAATATCGAGCTGAAGCCGCTGAAGGGCGGGCAGGTGGCCCGCTCGGCCGGCGCCTACGCCCAGCTGGTCGGCCGCGACGCCGGCTACGCCCAGATCCGCCTGAACTCGGGCGAGCTGCGCATGGTCCAGGACAGCTGCATGGCCACGGTCGGCGCCGTCTCGAACCAGGACCACATGAACGAGGTCCTCGGCAAGGCTGGCCGCTCGCGTCACAAGGGTCGTCGTCCGCACGTTCGCGGCGTCGCCATGAACCCGATCGACCACCCGCACGGCGGTGGTGAAGGCCGGACCTCCGGCGGTCGTCACCCTGTGACGCCGTGGGGCAAGCCGACCAAGGGGCGCAAGACCCGTACCAACAAGACGACGGACAAGTTCATCATCCGTTCGCGCCATGCTCGGAAGGCCCGCTAAGTCATGACCCGCTCCGTCTGGAAAGGTCCGTTCGTCGACGGATACCTGCTCAAGAAGGCCGAAGCCGCTCAAAGCTCCGGCCGCAAGGACACGATCAAGACCTGGTCGCGTCGCTCCACCATCATGCCGCAGTTCGTCGGCCTGACCTTCGGCGTCCACAACGGCCACAAGCATGTGCCGGTCCTGGTCTCTGAAGAGATGGTCGGCATGAAGTTCGGCGAGTTCGCTCCCACCCGGTATTTCCCGGGTCACGCGGCCGACAAGAAGGCCAAGAGGAAGTAGTCATGGCCAAGCAAGCGAAAGCGCGCCGCCTGGCGTCCGTCGAGGCCATGGCCAAGGTGCGGACCCTGCGGATCAGCCCTCAGAAGCTGAACCTGGTGGCCCAGTCGATCCGTGGCCTCAAGGTCCAGCAGGCGCTGAACGAGCTCGAATTCAGCCACAAGCGCATCGCTCGCGATGTTCGCAAGGCGCTGTATTCGGCCGTTTCCAACGCCGAGAACAACCACAACCTCGACATCGACACCCTGGTCGTCGCCGAGGCCTTCGTGGGCAAGAACCTGGTGATGAAGCGCTTCCATGCCCGTGCGCGTGGCCGCGCCTCGCGGGTCGAGAAGCCCTTCTCCGAGATCACCATCGTGGTCCGCGAACTTGGTGAGGCTGCCTGATGGGCCAGAAAATCAATCCGGTCGGGCTTCGCCTCGGCATCAACCGCACCTGGGACAGCCGCTGGTTCGCCGACGGCCGTGACTATGGGCGTCTGCTGCACGAAGACCTGAAGATCCGCAAGGAACTGAAGAAGCGTATCGGCCAGGCCGGCGTTTCGCGCATCATCATCGAGCGTCCGCACAAGAAGTGCCGCATCACCATCTATGCGGCGCGTCCCGGCGTGATCATCGGCAAGAAGGGCGCCGACATCGACAAGCTCCGCAAGGACCTGTCGGCCCTGACCGATGGCGACGTTCACCTGAACATCGTCGAAATCCGCAAGCCGGAAACCGACGCCCAGCTGGTGGCCGAGAACATCGCCCAGCAGCTTGAGCGCCGGATCGCCTTCCGCCGCGCCATGAAGCGCTCGATGCAGTCGGCCATGCGCCTGGGCGCCAAGGGCGTCCGCATCAACGTTTCGGGCCGTCTCGGCGGCGCGGAAATCGCGCGGATGGAATGGTATCGCGAAGGTCGCGTGCCGCTTCACACCCTGCGTGCGGACATCGACTACGGTTTCGCCGAAGCCAAGACCACCTACGGCATCATTGGCGTGAAGGTCTGGGTGTTCAAAGGCGAGGTGCTCGAGCACGACCCCATGGCTCTGGATAAGCGCCTGGCCACCGAGTCCGGTCCGGCCGGCGAGGGCGGTGGCCGTGGTGATCGTGGTGATCGTGGCCCGCGCCGCGACCGCCGCGACCAGGCTGGCGCGTAAGGATTACTAGTCATGCTGTCTCCTAAGAAGACCAAGTTTCGGAAGCAGTTCAAAGGGCGCATCCATGGTGCGGCCAAGGGCGGTTTCACGCTGAACTTCGGCTCGTACGGCCTGAAGTCTCTCGAGCCGGAACGCGTCACCGCGCGCCAGATCGAAGCCGCGCGTCGGGCGATCACGCGCCAGATGAAGCGTCAGGGCCGCGTCTGGATCCGGATCTTCCCGGACCTGCCGGTCACCGACAAGCCGGCCGAAGTGCGGATGGGTAAGGGCAAGGGTTCGGTCGAGTACTGGGCCGCGCGCGTTCACCCGGGCCGCATCATGTTCGAAATCGACGGCGTGCCGGACGATATCGCCCGTGAAGCCCTGCGCCTCGGCGCAGCCAAGCTGCCGGTGAAGACCCGCATCGTCACCCGCATCGATCCTATCGCGGAGCACGCGTGATGAAAGCCGCCGACGTCCGGGGGATGACCCCCGACCAGATCGCCGACTCGCTGCTGAACCTTAAGAAGGAGCAGTTCAACCTGCGCTTCCAGGCGGCGACCGGCCAGGTGGAGAAGACCCACCGAGTCAACGAGATCCGCAAGGATATCGCCCGGCTGAAGACCATCCTGCGCGGCAAGCAGGCCTCGGCCTAAGGAGACCATTGATGCCGAAACGAATTCTTGAAGGCGTGGTCGTCTCCGACAAGGGCGACAAGACCATTGTCGTAAAAGTCGAGCGCACCATCCTGCACCCGGTGCTGAAGAAGATTGTCCGTCGCTCGAAGCGCTATCACGCGCACGACGAGGGCAATGTGTACAAGACGGGCGAACGCGCACGCATCATCGAGTGTGCGCCGAAGTCGAAGCTTAAGACCTGGGAGGCTCTGCCCAAGCAGACCGCCCAGTCAACGACGTGAGAAAGGGTCTCATCCGATGATCCAGATGCAGACTAACCTCGAAGTCGCCGACAACTCCGGCGCGCGTCGTGTGATGTGCATCAAGGTGCTGGGCGGCGCTGGACGGCGCTATGCCGGCGTTGGCGACAAGATCGTCGTCTCCGTGAAGGAAGCCATTCCCCGCGGGCGCGTGAAGAAGGGCGACGTGCTGCAGGCCATCGTGGTCCGCACCTCTTCGGCCATCAAGCGCAAGGACGGTTCGGTCATCCGCTTCGACAAGAACGCCGCGGTGATCGTGAACAAGCAAAGCGAGCCGATCGGCACGCGGATCTTCGGCCCGGTTCCCCGTGAACTGCGCGCCAAGAACCACATGAAGATCATCTCGCTCGCTCCTGAGGTGCTGTGATGGCCGCGAAGATCAAGAAGGGCGACCGCGTCGTCGTCCTGACCGGCAAGGACAAGGGCCGTCAGGGTTCCGTCGTCCGCGTGATGCCGAAAGAGGAACGCGTCGTGGTGGAAGGCCTGAACATGGTTCAGCGTCACACCCGTCCGACGCAAGGCGATCCCCAGGGCGGGATCAAGAACAAGGAAGCGCCGCTTCACGTCTCGAACGTGGCCCTCATCGACTCCAACGGCAAGCCGACCCGCGTCGGCTTCAAGGTGGACGGCGATAAGAAGGTTCGCGTCGCCAAGACGACCGGCGAGGTTATCAATGGCTGATCAGGCTTACGAACCCCGGCTGAAAACCGAATATCGCCAGCGCATTCGCGCGGCGATGAAGGAACAGTTCGGCTACACCAACGAGATGCAGATCCCCAAGCTGGACAAGATCGTCCTGAACATGGGCGTCGGCGAAGCGGTGGCCGACAGCAAGAAGATCCAGTCGGCGATCACCGACCTGACCAAGATCGCCGGTCAGAAGCCCGCGCCCACCCGCGCCCGTCAGTCCATCGCCGGCTTCAAGCTGCGCGAGAACATGGTGATCGGCGCCAAGGTGACCCTGCGCAAGGATCGGATGTACGAGTTCCTCGACCGCCTGGTGACCGTCGCCCTTCCGCGGGTGAAGGATTTCCGCGGCCTGAAGCCGACCTCGTTCGACGGCTATGGCAACTACGCCATGGGCCTGAAGGAGCACCTGGTGTTCCCCGAGATCAACTATGACCAGATCGATCAGATCTGGGGCATGGACATCATTGTCTGTACGACTGCGAAAACCGACGACGAAGCCCGTCAGCTTCTCCGGGAATTCCAGTTCCCGTTCAACGCTTAGGAACGGGAGAGGATAGAAGACATGGCCAAGAAAAGCGCAGTCAACCGCAACGAGAGGGTCAAGGCCCTCGTCAAGCAATACGCCGAAAAGCGCGCCGCGCTGAAGGCGATCGCCAATGACGAAAGCCTGCCCCTGGAAGAGCGTTTCGAGGCTCGGCTCAAGCTCGCCGAACTGCCCCGGAACTCGTCCAAGGTGCGGATTCGCAACCGTTGCGACGTCACGGGCCGCCCGCGCGGCTATTATCGCAAGCTGAGGATGAGCCGTATCGCGCTTCGCGATCTGGGCTCGTCGGGGCAGATCCCCGGCCTCGTTAAGTCGAGCTGGTAGGAGGGTCCAATGGTGAACGACCCCATCGGCGATCTGATCGCCCGCATCAAGAACGCCGCCATGCGTGGCCGCAGCAAGGTCTCCACGCCGGCCTCGAAGATGCGCGCGCGCGTCCTCGACGTGCTGGCCGAGGAAGGCTACATCCGCGGCTACCAGCTGGTGCAGAAGCCCGGCGCCTTCCCGGAATTCGAGATCGAGCTGAAGTACTTCGACGGTCAACCCGTGATCGTCGAGATCAGCCGCGTCTCGAAGCCGGGCCGCCGCGTCTATTCGTCGATCAAGGACCTGAAGCCGATCAAGAACGGCCTCGGGATCTCGATCCTGTCGACGCCCAAGGGCGTCATGTCCGACACCGCCGCCCGCGACGCCAATGTGGGTGGTGAAGTGCTCTGCAGGGTCTACTGATATGTCGCGTATCGGAAAGAAGACGGTTCCCGTCCCGAATGGCGTGCAGGTGACGATCGCCGGTCAGACGGTCAAGGTGAAGGGCCCCAAGGGGGAGCTTTCCTGGACGGTCGCCGAAGAGATCGAAATCCGCCAGGAGGGCGGCGAACTGGTTCTCGCCAAGAAGGTGGAGACCACCCGCGCCCAGTCCATGTGGGGTCTCTCCCGCACCCTGGTGGACAATATGGTCACCGGCGTCACCGAAGGCTATGAGCGCACGCTCGAGCTGGTCGGGGTGGGCTATCGCGCCGCGATGAAGGGCCAGATGCTGTCCATGCAGCTGGGCTTCAGCCACGACGTGGAAATCGAGGCTCCGGCCGGCGTCACCTTCGCCACGCCGAAGCAGACCGAAGTGAAGATCAGCGGCATCGACAAGCAGCTGGTCGGTGAGACCGCCGCCCGTATTCGCCGTATCCGTCCGCCTGAGCCCTACAAGGGCAAGGGCGTCCGCTACGCCGGCGAAAAGGTCCGGCGCAAGGAAGGCAAGAAGAAGTAAGCCATGGCGCTCTCTCCTCGTGACACCTCCAAGCGCCGCGCCGAGCGGAATCGCCGGCGCCTCCGCGCTCTCTCCAACGGTCGCCCGCGTCTGTCGGTCTTCCGTTCGGACAAGAACATCTATGCCCAGGTCATCGACGATGAACGCGGCGTGACCCTGGCTGCGGCCTCGTCGCTGGAAGGCGACAAGCCGACCAAGGGCTCCGACAAGGACGCCGCCGCTCGCGTCGGCGCCCTGGTCGCCCAGCGCGCCATCGAAAAGGGCGTCAAGGACGTCGTCTTCGATCGTGGCGGCTACATTTTTCACGGCCGGATCAAGGCGCTGGCCGATGCCGCGCGTGAAGCCGGCTTGAACTTCTAGGGGTAAGCGAATGGCTCGTGGAAACGAACGCGGCGGCGGTGATCGCCGGGACCGCAATCGCGGTAACCCCGCGGACGACCGCGCCGACAGCGACATCGTCGAAAAGCTGGTGCACATCAACCGCGTCGCGGCGACCGTTAAGGGGGGCCGTCGGTTCTCCTTCGCCGCCCTGATGGTGGTGGGCGATCAGAAGGGCCGGGTCGGCTTTGGTCATGGCAAGGCGCGTGAAGTGCCTGAGGCCATCCGCAAGGCCACCGAAGAGGCCAAGAAGTCGATGATCCGCGTGCCGCTGCGCGAAAGCCGCACCCTGCACCACGACGGCAATGGCCGTTGGGGCGCGGGCAAGGTCATGGTCCGCGCGGCGCCTCCCGGCACCGGCGTGATCGCCGGCGGCCCGATGCGCGCGGTTCTGGAAACCCTGGGCGTCCAGGACGTGGTCGGCAAGTCGGTCGGCTCGTCCAACCCCTACAACATGGTGCGCGCCACCTTCGAGGCCCTCAAGGCCCAGGCGTCTCCGCGCCAGGTCGCCGCCAAGCGCGGCAAGAAGGTCAGCGACGTGATCGGCCGCCGTTCCGACGGCGCCTCGGCCGAGAGCACCGTCGCCGCCGACGTCGAAGGATAAGCGACATGGCCAGCATCACTGTTCGTCAGACCGCGAGCCCGATCCGCCGGGCCAAGGACCAGCGCGCCACCCTGGTGGGCCTGGGCCTGAACCGCGTGGGCCGGACCGCCACCCTGGACGACACCCCGTCCGTCCGGGGCATGATCCGCAAGGTTCAGCACATGGTTGAGGTGGTGGAGGGCTAGGCCTTCCACCCCGAATCCCGGACCCCGCCTGGCGGGGTCTTCTTTTTCAAGCCGAGTCGGGGCCAAGGCCCCGGCGACAGATCTCGCTGGAGAGGCGCACATGACCAAGCTTAATGAACTTTCCCCCCGCGAAGGCTCCGTAAAGGGCCGCACGCGCGTGGGTCGCGGCCCGGGTTCGGGCAAGGGCAAGACCGGCGGCCGCGGCGTCAAGGGCCAGAAGTCCCGGACCGGCGTCTCCATCGCCGGCTTCGAAGGCGGTCAGATGCCGCTGCACATGCGCATGCCCAAGCGCGGCTTCAACGTTCACCGCCCGAAGGACTTCGCCGAGGTGAACCTGTGGCGCCTGGAGCAGGCCATCGCGGCCGGCAAGCTGGACGCCAAGACCGCCATCGACGCCAAGGCCCTGGTGGCCGCCGGCGTCCTGCGCCGTGAGAAGGACGGGGTCCGTCTGCTCGGCAAGGGCGAGATCAAGTCCAAGATCGACATCACCGTCTATTCCGCCTCCGCCTCGGCCGTCGCCGCGGTGGAAAAGGCGGGCGGCACGGTGACCACCACGCGTCCGCAGGCCGAAGCCGCCGAAGGCTAAGGCCCACGGGCGTCCAGGGCGCCCTTGTCCTGGCCCGCCATCGTCGTCATCTGTGTGGCGACGACCGGTCGGGCAGGGCGCTTTCATCGCAACTCCGGCCTTGGTCGGATGACATGCGCCCGGGCCTCCCCTATGTGTGACCGGTTCTTAGACGCGGGGATCTAAATGGCTTCGGCCGCCGAACAACTCGCAGCCAATATGAACTTCGGCGCCTTCCAGAAGGCGACGGAGCTGCACAAGCGGATCGGGTTCACCCTTCTGGCGATGATCGTCTATCGCCTGGGGACCTATATTCCGATCCCGGGCATCGACCCGATCGCCTTCGCCCAGGCCTTCGAAGGCCAGGCCAGCGGCATTCTGGGCATGTTCAACATGTTCTCCGGCGGCGCCGTGGAACGTATGGCGATCTTCGCCCTGAACGTGATGCCCTACATCTCGGCCTCGATCATCGTTCAGCTGCTCGGCGCGGTCTATCCGCCCTGGGAGAAGCTGCGGAAAGAGGGCGGCGAGGCCGGGCGCAAGACGCTCAACCAGTACACCCGCTATCTGACCGTCGTGCTGGCCGTGTTCCAGTCCTTCGGCATAGCCATGGGCCTCTCCGCCAGCCAGGGGCTGGTCCAGAATCCTGGGCCGTTCTTCATCGTCTCCACCGTGGTCACCCTGACCGGCGGCACGCTCTTCCTGATGTGGCTGGGCGAGCAGATCACCAGCCGCGGCGTCGGCAACGGCATCTCGCTGATCATCTTCGCCGGTATCGTCGCGGTCCTGCCGCGGGGCATCTGGCAGATGTTCTCCATGACCCGCACCGGGGCCCTGTCGGGCGTCGGCATGCTGCTGATCATGGCCATCGCCATCGCCGTCGTGATCGCCATCGTCTTCATGGAGCGCTCGCAGCGCCGCCTGCTGGTCCAGTATCCCAAGCGCCAGCAGGGCAACCGCATGGTGGGCGGCGACACCTCCTTCCTGCCGTTGAAGATCAACACCGCCGGCGTCATCCCGCCGATCTTCGCCTCCAGCCTGCTGCTGCTGCCGACGACGGTGATGGGCTTCCTGGCCACCGCCGACCTGCCGCCCTGGGCCCAGTGGCTGCCGGGCACGGTGGGGGCGCTGCAGCACGGCCAGCCGCTGTTCATGCTGCTGTACGGCGCCCTGATCATCTTCTTCTGCTTCTTCTACACCTCGATCGTGTTCAATCCGGACGACACGGCGGAGAACCTGCGCAAGTACGGGGGCTTCCTGCCGGGGATCCGGCCGGGCCGGCGCACGGCGGAGTATCTGGACTATGTCCTGACCCGCCTGACGGTGATCGGGGCGGCCTACATCACCATTGTCTGTCTGCTGCCTGAGGCGCTGATCGGTTTCTACAACGCGCCCTTCTATCTCGGGGGCACCTCGATCCTCATCGTGGTCACCGTCACCATGGACACCGTGACCCAGATCCAATCTCATTTGCTCGCCCACCAGTACGAAGGCCTCATCAAGAAGTCGAAGCTGCGGGGCGGCCGCGGGCGATCCTGAACGGGGATCGCTCGCTACACGCCGCGCCATTTCCGGCCGGCGGGGGAGGGTATTTGAAATGAATTTGATTCTGTTCGGCCCGCCGGCGGCGGGGAAGGGGACGCAGGCCAAGCGTCTGGTGACCGAGAAGGGCATGGTCCAGCTCTCCACCGGCGACATGCTTCGCGCCGCCATCAGCTCGGGCTCCGAGCTCGGCAAGCGGGTCGAGGGGATCATGCAGCGGGGTGAGCTGGTCTCGGACGAGATCGTCATCGCCCTGATCGAAGAGCGCCTGCCCGAGGCCGAGAAGGCCGGCGGCGCCATCTTCGACGGCTTCCCCCGCACGCTGGCCCAGGCCCAGGCCCTGGACGCCATGCTCGAGGGCCGAGGCGCCAAGATTGACCTGGTCATCCGACTCAAGGTTGACGACCAGGCTCTGATGGATCGGATCGCCGGCCGCTACGCCGAGACCGCCCGTCCCGACGACAATCCCGAAAGCTTCAAGGTTCGCCTTGGGGCCTATAACGACCAGACCGCCCCCCTGCT
>Ga0114899_1002220_pt1 | contig 10559 bp, 19 predicted proteins | sample MalvireepMed_215_FD_83497 | JGI IMG/M metagenome (GOLD analysis project Ga0114899, IMG submission 83497) | Marine viral communities from the Global Malaspina Expedition - Malaspina viral metaG DeepMed_215 | ecosystem: Environmental > Aquatic > Marine > Oceanic | place: Mediterranean Sea... | reverse complement strand
TCAGTATTGTATTCATATAGAGACATATACGTATCATTATCCATGGGAGTCCATTTAATCATACTACTGGATTCTTCAAAATAATGTCTTCTTCCAAGTCCAAATGCAAATTCTCTAACCATTATACAAAATCTACCAATGCTTTAATCATGTCAGTGACTGCAACTTTAGGTATATAGATAGCAGTATTGGTATCTTCACCTGTCATTGCTATACCTGTAGCAGTAGTAGTTATTGTAAAAGATTTCTTTGAGTTCTTTTTCTTTATCAGCTTAGGAATAGGAATCTGCACTTCTGTTACACCATTATGTGGTAATGGTATCATTGCAGGCTCTTTAATGCCTGTTTCTTCTAAAATACTTTCTGTTGCTTTAATTCTGTATACTTCTGGCTTTATCTTGCCATCCTCGCATACATGAAGTAAATCATCTCTATCAAAGAGTTTGTACTTGCCATTAGGATATTTCCAATGTAATCCTGCAGTATCACAACCTCTGTTACAAACTATTTCTTTCATTCTTTCTCCCTTATCTAAAGAGTACTAATAACATAATCATTATGATCTTATCTAAGATCCACATAATTATTAAGAGTGTTAATTTATTGTCGCTAGAGAGCTTCATAGCTTAGGGGAAGACCCATGCTTAGGTGTATTACCATTGCTGACAATACCTTTAACGTAATGTAGGGTTTTAGCCGTCGAACTTCCCCGCAGCTCTCGGAGATCATCCCCTAGAAGGGAATAGTTTCTTCTACTGTTTCTGTTTTAGATGTAGTACCATTGGGTGAGTGTGTATGATGAGCACTATCTTTAACATAGTCAAGATAATACTTTTCTGCACGTCCTTTCCAATATTCTACATCATCCTCAGTAAACTCTTCAGCAGTATTATGAAATACTGTTGGTGCGACTTGCTTTAATGCCCTTACATAATCGCCATCTTTATGAAAGTAGACATTCAAGTGGCTTCCCTTTAAGTTAGATGCATTATCATCTATCTTAACAACAACATTGTTATCTGGTCCTTCAAGAGCTTCCGTAATACCAGCATTAGCAAACCTGAAGATCTGCCCGATAGCAAACTCTTCTCCATTCTTACCACGCTTCTCATACACTCTCATAGTAAAGTTTTCTGGATAACCATCAAACCATATATCCAAGAATTTCATGTCATTGTAAGTACCATATTTTGCATCGGATATATTAAGTCTATGCCATCCAAGTGAAAAATTGGTACCACCTTTTCTTACTGTTAAGGTTCTCATTCTTTCTTTTCTCCTTTAGCTAAAGTTCTAAGACTAAAGGTTTTACCACTGCCAGGAGACCCTATAATGAGTATCTTAACACCACTAAAACCCTTCTTATTAGCAGCATCTATTACTTGCTGATAATCTTGTTCCATGAGTTCCGGTAAAAGACTAGTACGATCTTTAGCATGATCATATTTTTCATCTCTTGCTGTAATCCACATGTATTTTCTATTCTTACCATCTATGATAGTTTTGGTATAGAATACAAAGTCAAACCATTTAGAGATATCTTCTTTAGTGCTACCATCAATATAAGGCATTACTTTGTTACCATCATCCATAACTTGTATCCTAGAATGACAAGTACATACTACTACTCCTGGTATTCTACTTAAAAAGTCAAGAGCTGAGTCAAGTTTATTCTTTAACTGACCCCAAGCTTGTAGTTTAAGCTTACCATCTTTATCAGATAGTTGTCTTACGTACTTTTTAGATAATTCTGAGAATGTATCAAGTACCAAAGCATCTATTGCAGTACCATTCTTGGGAACTATCTTTGTTGTGTCCTCTTCTATCTCAAGGTTACCAACCAATACCTTTTCTTTAGTTGTTTCTGTCTTATACAACCTACCCATGATAGCTTGGAATTGATCCCAAGTACCTGGTTGTAATACAGGAAAACCAAAGAGTTCATGTATATGGTCTTTTGAGCCTATTGATTGAGAGCCATGTTCTAGATCGAACATTAGGGTTTTCATCTATTCTCTCCTTTGAGTTGTTAATTATTGGGGATACTTACCCATAAATATACGAGCAAGTACCCCTACCGGTCAAGTCTTTTCTTGACACCGGTTGCATTATTTTTCCAATAACATAGACGGAAAGTGGAAGCTGAAGTTACCATTAAACGGTGAATCAGTGATAAACTTCCTTACAGCATTAGCTATAAAGCTACCACTCATATTTGAGCAATAACTAGTAGCCTTTGCATTGCAGGGCTCTTCCTCTCCCTGAGAATCTGAATACCATATCTTAGTATACTTAGAAAGTGTTGGCTTAACTAATATATACTGTTGATAGTGCTCAGCTCCCATCCTTCCATCTATGACACATTTTGGTCGAGTAGTTGGATTCTTACATATAGTGACCATTGCATTCATTCTTGCACTCATTGAGTCAAATCCGAGTATTACTATATCATTGTAATTCTGAAAATGGAATACATCAAAATCACCATGATGTGCATCAATATCAGCTCCTGGATCAATTTCAAGTAAATGATCTTTCAATGCATCTACTTTGTTTTTACCTACATCTGCTTGATTATACTGTGATACTCCTATATTAACATCCTCTACCAAATCTCTGTCATAAAGTTGGAAATACATTGCACCCATCCTTACAAGTTGAGTGGCTGCGGAACTCCCTATGGCCCCGCAACCGAGTATGTGGAAAGTATATCTGTCAGTATTATCAAACAAACCTTCATATCTCGCACTTATACTCATCAGTATCCGAATCCATGATACATATTAGTATTAGGATCTTCAGTATATACCTTATGACCAGTACTACGATAAGAAATAAACTCAAAAGGTAACATTGTCAGAAGATCATTTACTTTATTTTCAGGTAAAGTCTCAACTTTATACAATGATTCTTCATCTTTCAACTTCTTATTAAGTTCATCTATTAAGATAGCATATTCTTTATGTTGGATAGTACCAGTAACTGTCTCAGAAATGATATCATCTATTTCTTCACATATATCACCATAAACCATCTTAGATTTATAGCTACCATTTTGATATGGTACAATAGATCTACCTCGATTGAATGGAATATTAGTCTGATCTGCAGATTTATATCCAGTAGTATAAGAATAACCACTATGATGATTATATCCAGGCTTCTTCCATGTTGACAACTCTTTATCACAATACTTCTCTACATCTTTCTTAATAGCTTTAGTGACTTTACTAAGACCTAATATTGTAAGCTCTACATCTTCATGTACTTCTACAGGTTTCCAAACTGATACTCTTAGTTTGTACTCTCCTTTTAAGTTGACCACCAAAGCAAATGAAAAGTCACCATCATTGTACTCATCTATTGCTTTTAAATCTGTACTTGACCAGAATGCTGCCATTGTGTGATGTGAATGCCACCAGCAAAACCTAAAGTCTTTCTTTCCCATCTTTTTAGCAGTGCGAGTATAGTATTCAGCTAGTGCATCTTTATCTAATACACAGTTACCACTAGAAACTTCTTGTTTAAGTATTACTGGATTTATTATTTCCCAGTCCGATTCTTTATCTTCCACTACTACAGCCATACCACCGACTTCTGCTTTTAAGCTATCATAAGTCTCTTCAGCATAACCAAGTATTTTATTCCAATTAACTTGTGATGTATATACCATTGGTCTCCTTGTTTTTTTAGTTGTTTGAGGGGACAATCAAGCCCCCTCAAGTATCCGACGAGAGCCTCTTATGATGTCTCTGCATCATTTAAAGATCTCCCCTTTGTCTTGTTCATCTTGGCACAAGACTAAGCCAATCTTATAGATTATGAGCACCACCACCAAAACTAGTAGCCCATCTAAGTGTTCTCTCTGAATCTGAAAGATTATCTGAATCATCAGTAATATTCTCAGATGGATCTCCTATTATTCTAGTTTCTGTAGATACTGAATCTAAAGTATCACTTATTACTCCATCAATATTAGTATCACTTATGCTTTCTATGAGTCTTGCCGAACTATTAGCACTAAGATATTGTGAGACAAAGTTTCTAGTAATCAATACTTTATCATTATTTTTATTCTTTAACACAAATTGATATAGATGACGCATTCTAAAAGAATCACGTTGACTATAAAATTGTTCAAATAATTCAGCATACATATTTGTAGTACCACCAACATTTACTTCATAGACTTCAACTGCATGACGTAATATCATATTAAATTCATACAAAATATATGAATCTCTTATAATATGTTTTACATAAGCATAATTACTCTTTATAGTTTCCTCTATAAACTCTGGATGTAACCAGTCTGATCTATATCTTACAAGAAATATTTGTTGTTCTGCTAATTCATATACTAATCCTAATATTCCTTCATCTTCAGGTGTAAGTTTGCCCTTGCCAAATACCATCCTAAGCATATAATCATACATATGACATTTATCCTTTATACTCCTTGCATGTTTACAATTTGTACAAGGAAGATCCTTCATATCTATATTATTAATATATTGCTTTCTTTGGTCAATTAATATTTGTGATTTTAATCCAGCCAGACCTTCTCTTTTGCCAAATGTTCTTATAGCTCCAGAAAGATTATCTATTACTTTACATTCTGCCCATTGAGCTGGTTGATTAGCTATTGCACGTATATGATTAAAGAAATCTGATTTACTTTCAATAGCTATATTAAGAAGCTCTTTATCTAACCCATACTCTCTTAAACGTGTTATGTTATGCAAAGGATTTGTTTGTGGCGTATAGTAATTAGTCATCCAGTTCGCTAAATGAGTAATATGTGCAAGAATCTGCATATTAATTAAAGATATTTTTAACATCTCACCCATATTACCTGTACATGTATGACTAGTAACAACATTTGGATCTATTTCATAAGCATTTCTATCAACATTACTACTTATAAAAGGATGCAAATTAAGTCCATACCTAGTTAAATATATGCAAGCAATATGGTGATTAATTGTAGATCTAATCATTTCATTAGTCCTACGTTCTCTAGTCCAATTGTTAGAAATAATATTAAATATAGACATACCAGAAAATATTATAATATCTTCCATGGGTAGTTCATACTTAGCTATATTTTCATCAGATTTTAATATGTGTAAATTCATTATTGGCTTAGTAATATATAGTTTTAATACTAAAAAGTAGTCTACTAAATCATCTGCATCAATGTCTGTTAAATTACTAAAACTCTGAGTATTATGAAATGATCCACGTCTATAATTAGAAGGTATTATTCTAGTTGTACCTATAATAAATGCTTCTACTTTTATATTTGGATACATTTTATTAGCTTGTTCTATTTCTGTAGTAATAATATCTTCAAGTTCCCTAAACTTTTCAATAATCTGATCAGAGTTATCTTGCCATCTATTACCATTTAATCTTAATGCAGCCATCTCAGTACTTAAACTTAAGAAATCTTTCTCTATATTTCTTGACATCCAAGAATTATCTCTTATTCTACTAAATAAAGAATCTATACCCTTTGGTTTCATGTTCCATCTTAATACATAATCAGAATAGGCTTTCTTTATTTCATTATAAGCACCTGGTTTCAAGGTAAATTGCTTAGTAATACCAATATTACAATTATACCTTATATTTAAGATATCTAACTTTTCTACAATTGCTGCTTGTGGACCAATACATAGTCTATCTGCTGCTTCCCTTAAATCTATGTTAGATTCCTTAAAAGGAACAGCAATGTCATTAAAATGTTGTATATTCATACTATCTCCAGAAAGAGACTAGAGGGGTGAAGACAATTCTGTTAGCCGGCTTTTGCGGGTTTCTCCAGAGCATTGACCACTCACCCCATAAGTCTATTATTTATAATAGGTTAACTGAGTTGAACCACTTTGAATTTCATGCAGTCGTAACCACCTGTTTTATTACTACTCACAGCTGCAACAATATCATCATCTTGTAATTGATAATCATCAGTTACACCCCTACCATTCACAGCTACTGTTGCACCAGATTGAATATCAAGCTCATCTCTAAGTGCTCCTACAGTACGACTGTTAACTTCACGTTCGGGGAATCCACCCCCACTAAGTACTTTAATATTAGGCATTTATGCCTCCTTTTTATTTGCTTTGGTTTCTTCGTCACGTAACTCTTTCCACTTAGCTTTTGCAACATATTCAGCTTCATGGTTTTCCACCACCTTTCTAGCATCTTCATCTCGTACCCGCAATAATGTTCCTACAGGTAATCGTTTCCAATGCTGAGAGTTTTCTGCGATAGTTCTAATAGTTTTCATATTGATCCTCATCAAAAGTTAATGGGCCCACTAGCAACCGTACTAATAGGCCCATATTGAGAAGTGGTCAACTACTCTTCATCCACACTCGGATAATTACATTTCTTCATAGAGGTAGAAGGATCCCCCAGACCGTCACCATCTAGGTCACGGTACCAAGTTCTTTTACCTGTTCCATTACATACACCACATTCATCATGTACATTTGAATGACAACGATCATCCTTATCGTTTGGATTTAGAACCCATTGACCAGTTTCCTCTAGATCTGTTGTGTACTCACTACCTCTCCACCAGAATGTATGACCAGGTCCTTTAGCTCTACGTTCTAGAGAAAAGGCTGCATCGAACGTCATATCATCCAGATTTAATTCAACATATGTTAAATCTTCGTGAGTCAGTTCAGATTGAGGGTTTGCTTCAGCCGGAGTAATAACTTTGTTGATTATCTTAGGAGTTGTATTTCCTCCTCCTTCAACGTTACTACATCCCACTATTATTAACATTACTATCATCAGCATGTTCTTCATTAACTACCTCCAGTATTTTTTGTATAGCGGTTAGTTGTTTTCTCATTTTAGTCATTTCCTGCATCATCTCTTTCTCAAGATGAGAAGGTAATAAACTATCCATTTAGATAAGCCTACTTAATGATGTAATCTTATGAATATCATCAATAGTAAGCTTTACCATTCCTTGATCAAGATTTAAGGTAACACTATGAAGTATAGTACCATCTTTAATAGTAGTAGTAGTACCATTAGTATTTTCAGTAGTAGGTAATGAAGTCCTACGGAAATCAATAGGTACTTCTAACTTTGATTCAGTTGACTGGCTATTTATTAAAGGTACAGGTAATACTCTATTTCTCATCTTATTCTTACCTTTGCCCCATTTAAATCCTTTGCGAACCCAACCATTGACAGTAGTCATATGTACATTATATTTCTTAGCTGTAGCTTCTAATGTAGCTCCACTATGTACTTCAGCAACTGCTTTTAGTTTTGTTTCAGCATCATGATATACTGGTGCTTTTACTTGACTTCTAAACATGTTAATAGTCTCCACTTTATTAGTTTCTTGTTGTATCACTTAATGATTTCATGCCAAACTTATCCATCAGTTCTTTTTTATCTTCAAGTGACATTGACTGTACTTCTTTTTGCATACTTACATAATTATTTGCTAAGCCTTGTAAATAATCTTGCCATTCCTTAGGCATATTATTAGCAGTAAACTTCTTATCTTCATCAGTTATAGTTACTGATATAGATTGTGTAAATAATATTGAAGTATGCAATTCTTCTTTAAACAATTTCATAGACAGATTTAATAACTCACCAGTAATATTCAAGTCCCCATCACTTTTTAATAACTGTGTAGATATCTTATCTGTCATGTTCATTAGCTTTGATACACTATTGTTAAATTCCACTAGCATATAAAACCAGACATACCAAGGTATATCTTTATAATTCTTTTCTTTACTACTCATAATACTTGATTTATATTAGGTAAGCCAAAAGAAAGAGCAAATCCGTTACCCATCACATCTTTGTCTCCTGTAGCATACCATATATTTATCCCAAAAAACCACAACCTAAATTGTGTTCCTAAGACTTGGTCTCGTATAAATCCGTCCAGACCCAGGATTACTTTGCTGCCCAAGATTAAATACATTAAGTCCCTCGCTTTTCATTGCGTTTACTGCTTCCCACTTTGCCAGTCTTGTCTTTAACTGATCTATTATTGGAAGATGAATGTTGACCATTATTATTTATCTCCTCTTTTAATTTAAGGATATGTTTACGTTTTCTAAATGCTCTAACTCTATCAGTAGAATGATTACCATTAGATGGTAGTGTTATAAGTTTAGCATCCCATACTTTTGATAATGCTGCTTTACCACCAAGTTGTAATATTCTACGTCTAGTAGCGTCAATTAGTTTCTTTGTTACTAACGTGTCAAACTCTGTCCTCTTACCTATTCCTAGTTTGAGGAACTTTTCAAGTTGTTCACGATAAAAATTTATTATACCTCTACGTGTCTTTAAGAATTGCTCACTCATTGTATACCCCAACGTATTTTATGAGCGAGTTCAAATAATAAAGATGTAGAGAAATAGAATGCTATAACAATTGCAATGACTAATATAATAGTAAATGCAGATGGTATTTTTTCTTGATTCATATTGTCTCCTAAGTGTGAATTATAAGAGAGAGTCGTCAATATCCTCAACCAGCTACACAAACTGTAACCATCGGCTTGACCCTTCCATTACTCTCTCTATTGTATAAAGTATGTACACTATTATAACCCAAAACAATGTGTACTTTAACATAATTTAGTGCTAGCTACCCTGATCAGAGTTCTCTGGTACATACATACCTAGAGTTACAGCCAAATAATGGCGAGACAACACCTGCAATTAAGCTTCGGAGCTCACTCCATTTAACGGCATAGCTAGCAAATATAAACTTGGTGGGAGTAAGATGATGGGGTCTCACTCCCTTACCACTTTAAATGATAGAATCTTTATGTGACTTACCAGTTACAATACACCATTTTGTGATTAATACCACGCGATGTATCTACAGTAGTTGACCATTTCCAGATAATATCGAACACCATAAGAATGGCATTATAGGAATTATTTCTACCCGCTTAATTAGCACACGTAGTCCCTCCAATTATACTGTAAGTTTATGTTACAGTTCCTACTAAATACTCTCTGTTCTGAGTGTTGATTAGTAAGTATATACATAAAAGGGGATAGTTAATCCCCTAATATGCTAAGTTACCAGCGTTCCTTGCCTTGACCGTAAGCGTGCATTTTCAGCTTTAAGTGTTGCCAGCTCATCTGAAGTGTCATGTACTTCAGGCTTTAACTGACTGATCACTGTATTAAGATTCTGGATTGATTCAGCAAGATTAATATTAGCGCTAGTCTTCTCCAACATCTGTGCTAACAGTGCCATCTCTTGTACTCTACCGCTAGCAGCTAGTGCTACCATGACAGATTCAAGAGCTTTACGGTTGCTTGGTTCGAGGTTGATATCTTGAACATTCCTACGCAGATTTTGCGAGGCCGAGTTGATGTCTCTAAAGTTCACTACTTGACTCCTTATACTAAAGCATAAACTTAATTATCTATACTCAAAAATAACTTAAACTTTGAAATCAAAAATAACGTAATCGTGATAACGATCAATCACCCTGTAGGGGTGCCTACTATATGAAACACCACACGATAAAATGGCACAATTTTTAAAGCTTTCTGTAAATGTGACATAAATCACTTGACTTTGGTTTCTGTATATTGTATATTACGCTTATGATTAAAGAACTATTTAAACTAGTTATAGCTGCTTCAGTAGGATTCTTTCTTGCTGAGTACATAATCACACCTACCAAAGAAATAGCTGATTGTATGGACTCTTGGCAGAAGTTGTCTAACGGGGTTGGCGATAATGGCCATATCGTAACTCTTGACATGACTAAAGGCTACTCTGCGAGTGATGGCCTGTTCATATACTTGGTAGTTAAAGATAGAGCAAATGGTGATAATATAGTAATTGCATTTCCTGATGGAGACTATTGGACTGCACCTGGAATTGACAATATTGAGAATATTGAGAGTAGACCTGAGAGTGTTGAATGGAAGAAAGACTGAATTGGGAAGAACTCTATCTGGATAAGTGTGATGAAGTAAAAGACCTGAGGCATGAAATACGGCTTCTAGGTACGATATTAAGGGCATATCTGCCCATAGTAGAAAGCGAAAACAATAACAGTGAATAAAGAAGAAAGGTTTCAGGCTGTAAGGTGGCTGAATTTAGCTATAGGCTTAATGCAGCTGTATTACTGGGTACATGGATCTTCATTGTATGTTCTTTTGGTTGGAGTCTTGAATATAGCAGTATGGACTTTTACCAGGAACAGACACTCAATGAAAAGATTGGTACATTAGGAGCATTTATTTTAGTAACAGCAATACAAAAGGTTGCAAAAAAGCTTGACAAGAACTATACTTGCCCCGTATATTGTGGGGTAAATCACATACATATATATAGAAATTATGAAGAAAAAGAAAGCAACCTACAAACAGTTAATAGAATACATGGACCAGATAGATCTGAGGATAAAGAACAATCAACAAGCAGTCTACGATATAGCTCAGCTTTTAGGTGACTATATAGAAATGTCTGGTGATGAGAGTAAGCTACAGCATCATATGAACATAAAATACGATCTTGGATC
>Ga0114899_1002218_pt1 | contig 10565 bp, 4 predicted proteins | sample MalvireepMed_215_FD_83497 | JGI IMG/M metagenome (GOLD analysis project Ga0114899, IMG submission 83497) | Marine viral communities from the Global Malaspina Expedition - Malaspina viral metaG DeepMed_215 | ecosystem: Environmental > Aquatic > Marine > Oceanic | place: Mediterranean Sea... | reverse complement strand
ATCGCCAATATTGAAACAGAATATTTTCGCAAACCCCAAACGAAGCAAATAAGATTTGACATTGGTCAAATCAATACTCAAATCCGAAGTGCTAAAGATATTATGAAGGCTTCCAGCGAATCCGTTGCACAGGCTTTTGCCGTACAATTTGGCACCGCCGCTCTTCAAGAGCAGGCATTATCAAGTCTTTTTACAGGGGCAGGTACAGGAGTGGAGACAGATACACCTAAAAATCTTGCTGAAAGTATGAAGGCAATAGGTCTGGGACCATCATTTACTCCCGTGCCTATGTCGACGCCATATGGAATTAGTAATCCAATACCAACTTTTCTAAATTATCAACGCGTTGACCCAAATACGCAATTAACTCCTTATCAGATGCTTAGACGAGCACGAAGTCTTCAGAACTAATACTATGTGGATTAATACTAAAGTAGAATTTCAATGGGATGGAACTCAGTACGCTGAAGTAGCGTGCGAGGGATACGAATATTCTGGCGAGATTGCTCAGTGCCAGTTTAGCGGTTTTGACTGGATGTCAGGCTTTGACCCTACGGGTGGATTTGATTATCAGAAAATGTTCCAAGAATCAATACTTGCACAACAGCAACAACAAGCTCGTTATGATGAGCTTATCTCAGGCCTTGGTCTGACAGAGCAACAACAAGGTTTATTTGGAGATGATTTCTATGCTAATCTTTCAGAGATGTTTCCGGGTATTCCGCGAGAAACTATTGAACAGTTTATTATGCAGCCCCAGATGGGACGCTATGAGACTCTTCTTCAACAATTGCAAGCCCAAAAAGAACAAGAACAAGCATTTCTTTCTGAGGAATATGGATATCGCGGAGCCGAGCTTGAAAGGCAGATAGCTGCACAAGAAGCACAACGTGGATTTGTAGAGACAGGGTATGATATCACAACCGCAGATATCGACAAAAGAAAAAAAGAGGAAGCGGACCGACTCGGCATTACCACTGCTGCCTTAGATAGAAGACTGATAGAGGAAGCAGACAGACTAAAAATTACTAAAGACGAGCTAGAAAGACAAAAATATGCAGTAGGCGAAGAATTAAGAATTACAGAATCTGATATTACAGCTAGAGAACAGGAAGCTAAAGACCAAACTAAACTTGCAAGGGATGAGCTTGGTGAGCAACTTGCTGACGCTGAAGCTCAATATGGCACTGACAGTCCACAATATAAAAGACTACAAGATGAATATGATAGTGCAGCTGCTCGATACAGTACAGAAGAAGGTAAAGAAGGATATGAGACGCTTTCGCGGAGAGAAAAACTTTCTAGATTGCAAGAATTGTACGGAGATACAAGTGCAGAAGCAAGAGCAATTGCAGACCAACTATCAAGGGAAGAGACTTTATACGGAGAGGGTGGAGCCGAATCACAAGCTATAGCTGCAGAATTGGCTCAGGCTGGTACTGCTCGTACTCTCGAAGCTGCTCAGATTGCTTCTCGGGCACAAGCCGCGCAAGCAAGGTATGGTACACAGGGCTTAGAAGCCACAAGGCTGAGACAAGCCACAGGTAGGGCCGCCCAGAGGCTCGGGCTTGAAGAGGCACGTATCGGTGGTCAGGTTGGACGTGCACAACAGGCATATGCTGCTGAAGCAGGTAGGTATGCAGGGCAGGCTACTCGTGCTGGAGAAGCGGAAACTGCTGAAATAACAAGGGTTGGCGGTAGGACAGCTAGGGCTGGTACCGAGTATGAAAGAGCAGTATCGAGACTTGGTGCAGGTGGAATAGAACAACAAAGACTAGGAAGAGAAGAAGCAGCAGCTGGAAGAACTTTTCAGACTGCTATGGGAAGATTTGGAACTCAGAGGGGTGCGATTGAAGCAGAACGTCTGGGTGCAGTGGCTGGATTAGGTCGCAGAGAAGCTCTTGCCAAGAGACGATTTGTAGAAGGTGGAGAGCGAGCTAGAGAAGAATTACTTACACAGAGAGGTGCATTAAGAGAAAGAGAAGCTGAGACTGGTTTTACTGCAGCGGGAAGAGAATCAATGCTTGAGAGGGTTATGGCTCAAAGAGGTGGTCGAGCATTAGAGACTATGGTAGCAGAAAGAGGAGAAGAGCTTGGAGACGTTGAAACTCAACGGACTCTCACAGCACTTAGGTCTGCCGCTCAACAGGCAGAAGTGGGCTATGGAGAAGCCGCAGCAGGAGAACAATTAAGAGGTGTGCAAGAAGCTGGGACCTATCGTCGAGATATTTTAGGACAACAGTTAGGTGCTGCAGGTGGAGAATATGAAGAAGCACTTGCTTCTGGGGCATATGGTCTTGAAAGAGCAAGGCTTGCACGGGAAGAGACTGAAGCAGCCGCAGGCTTTGGAATAGGAGAAGCCGCTCGTAGGCAGGCCGCCGCACAGGAGGCGGGAGTCTATCAGCTTGGAACTGCGGGCCTTGCGGAACAAGAGGCTAGGGAGACAGAGGAATACGGTCTTGGAAGTTTGGCACAGCAACTTACAGAAGCAGAAGCAGAACAAGCATATGCTGGAGGAACATCCGAGCAGAGACTTGCCGCGGCTCAAGCTAGGGCAGCAAGGTCAACAGCCCAGAGGCAAGCTGCATATGGTGAAGCACAGACTCGTGCTGATGTTGCAGGTGCACAAAGATTAGGAAGAGTTACAGAAGCTGAACAGCTTTACGGTGAACAGGGTGCGGAAGCACGTAGACTTTCACAATTATTAAGTGAAGCTGGCTTGCAACGAACATACGGACAGGATATTTTAGGTCAACAGTTAACTTCGGCACAACGTGCCTATGGCGGACCTGAGTTCGATGACGAAGGAAATATAATTCCGGGAACTGGAAGTGCAGCGTATCGACGTGCTGGCTTACAGGAGACAGCGGCTTTACGTGCATTAGGAACACTTGGTCAGCGAGCAACTCTTGGATATCAAACAGAAATGGGTGTAGGTGAACCGGGGGATGAAGGTTATATTACTGGTAGATTAGGCACAGCACTTTCTCAAGCAGAATTAGCAGAGAGAGCAGCAACAGGTGCAATCGGCACACAACGGGGACAGGCAACATTAGCAGAGAGAGCAGCTCAGCGTGGATTGGGCACAGAATATGATAGAGCCTTTCTCGGTCAACAACAAGATATTTATGGAATTGATAGTCTATTACAAGGATTGGGAATACAACAAGGTATGACGGGATTGCAACAACGTCAAGGATTATACGATATTGGACAACAGTATCAAGCTGGCGTTAGTGGTATTGAAAGTTCGCTACTGGGTGCATTACAGGGTATATATGGACAGATGTTTGGACTTGCCCAGTATGGTGCTACCCTACCACCAGCTCCTCCGTCACTACCATCAGGTCCCGGTCCCGGCTATGGATATGGAGAAGACTATGATAGGGGATGGACAGAAACGGGCGGAGCTTAATTAAGGAGTAAATAATGGCAACACCATATCAAGTACCAAGTTTATCAGACATAATGTACACTAGGAGTCGTACGCCTACTCCTCAACAGATTACGCTTAATAATCTTATGTCATTTCTTAATAGTGCTCAACAGATTAAAGCAGAGACTGAAGCTGAACGTAGTCGTAGAGAGTTCATGAAGCAGAGTGATATAGCAGAAAGAGACTGGCGTAGTGGGGAAGAGACAAAACGAAGAGCTGTTGCAGAGCAAAATGAATTACGCAGACAATTTGAAAGAGACGCTGATATCGCGAGAGTGGAGGCTCAGAGGTTAGTTGAAGAGAATAAGGCAAGAGCAGATAGGGCTGGTAATTTTATTAGGAGTGCACTCAGTCAAGGAAAGATTGAGCATGCTTCTACTCTTTTAGCTGGCTCTCTGAAAGATTTTGAAAATGCAAATAGAATGCAAGACGCAGACCGTTATAAGGGAGAGATTGATTCGGGACGTACACGAAAAGCAGGAGAAAATAGAGTTAATGCAAAGGTACTTGAAGTAACAAGAGGTGTTGGGGAGATAAGTGACCTATTAAATACTGCTGATTGGACAAATTATGCTGACGACAACGATAGAAATATACTTCTAAATTATGAGAACAGAAATTTTGCTAATTTGACGGCTGTACAAAGAATATTTTTACAGGATGAATTAAAAAGTATGTCTGCTACAGAGGCTCAACTTGCTGAATCTATAATAGAGTATGAAGGACGAGGTACTTTTAGAGACGACGAGACTGGTGAGCCAACTGGTGTACTGAAACAACTGTATGACCAAAAGGCAAATCTTCTAGACGAAAGAAGTAACCTTAGAAACAATCCATCAGCTTTTTTACCATCACATACTCGTAATAAATCTACGCTTCTTGATTATGAATACGGACCTGAACAATTAGACGATGCAATAGGTACTTGGATTAAAATGGTTAAACCAAGTTTCGCAACAGGTAAAATTGAAAGAGACACACCTGATGCAAGAGCTTATATACATGGTCTTCTAGAGTCTGGTGACGCAAAAGCAATTTATACTAATGGAAAAGTTAGTAGCATTTTGACGAGTGCGCAATGGCAGGCAGCAGGGCTGGGAATTAAGAAGGACCCACCTTTAGATGAAGACCCTAAAGACCCTAAAAAAATAAAAACTATAGCTGAGTTTGGAAAAGAACTAGAGGAAAGAATACAGGTTAAGATTGAAGATGGTATACCCGCCAAAGGTTCTAGTGGAGCAATGGGTGAATATATTCATAATATATCGTACTTACAGGACATTAAAGACCCGAAAGGCAAGGAGTATCCTTTAGATGAACATTCTTACGTTCCTAATATTGTAAGAGAATATGCAGGTATATCACAAGAAATCCATGATACTATGGATGGTGCCACTGCCGGCTTTAAGCAGAATATCAACAAATATAAGAAAGGTTTGGACAATGATGTTCAAAAGGAAATTAAAACCACACTTGTTAATTCTTTAAACCAGAGAGATGCTGGAATGGCTAAGATGTTAGCTATGCGTGATAAGATACAGCAACAGATAAGAAATCCTAATACAGGACAGTATGAAAAACTTCATTTTATCAAGCTCCTTCAAAAGATTACTAGAGAAATAACAAAGGTTGATAATTTCTTTGAATATATGAGAACAACCCATCCAGAACTTTCTCCTCCAGAAAGAGTATTCCCTTAAAAAATGCCAGATAATGACAGAGGAGTACTTTTTCCACATCTCACACCTCCGAGCAACTTAATAGGTCCGGATAGACAAGGTAGACGTGATGATGCATCGCTGCGGTATTTAGCTACTACTGCACCCAGTAGGGATGTAGATAGTTGGACTGACCACCTTCCCGATTTTTTAAAAGACGCATATAACGAGTCCATTACAGGACTCGCTCATACTATTATGAAAGGCGAAAAGCCTTTTGACCTTAGTAGGTATGACCCCAATATCGTAGAAGATATAGCAGCAAAAATATTTTCTATGGTAATGCCACTTGACCTTGCTACGTTTGGAGTGGGAAGTAAGGTTGGAGCTACGTTTGCAAAGCCAGTTGTTAAGAAGCTAATAACTGGTAAAGTAGCACCACGAGTTGCAGAAAGGGCAGCGACGTTGGGAGCAGCCAAAGCCAAAATTCAAGCTATTAATCGCGGTGTTACAGATGCGACTATGCTTGGATTTTATGATGGCCTGCACAGCGGTATTGAGCAACAGGCAGAGAAAGGCGAAGTGGACCTCACAGAGGTTCTCAAGTCTACAGCTGCTGGCTCTTTTCTCGGCGCTTCTATGGGTGGTGTTGGAGGATATCTTACAAGCAAGGGAGTAAAGGCTGTTCCTAAGACAGCGGCAGAGATTGCCACGTTAGGTGTGGCTATACCAGTATCCGAAGCACGTGTACCTAATCCAAATGATGTAGTAGGTGCAGCGGGTATGGTCCTTGGGTTGAAGGCAGCGGGCAAGGGTCTTGGTATGACCAAAAGAACCTATAACGCTATTAAGTATATTGGTGATAAGAAAATTGAAGCCGGTGGCCTAACTCCAGAGGTCATCGCAAAGGAAGCTCGTAAGGAAGTCAGGAAGAAGAGAAAGAAGGTACTTATACAGCGTTCAGAGCCTGAGAAGATACTAGCTGCTCGTAAGAAAGCTCAGGAACGTGGTGATAAACTACCAAGACTTGCTGAGATATGGTATTCTAAACTTGGTCGCACTCCCAAAGGTGGCAGGCGTGAGGTTATTATAGGAAAGGTCTTTAAGGACCCAGAGACTAAAAAGAATATGATACCTCTCTATGATGTAGCATCAGGCAGGGCCCTAAAGCCCATGCTTGAAAATCGATTCTACGATACACACGTGCGTTTCAAGGCTGGCGTCAGGGAGGCATCCGGGGTTATAAGTTTTACAAACTTCGCCAAGAAGAGTGCAAGTCACAAAAGTCTTGCACAGGACCTAGAAACACTCACTCGTGGTAAAGAGCCTACAATCTTTGCGGAGCAGGCACAGATAATTATGGAAACACTCAAGGGTGTGGATGAGAAGACAATTAAAGGTCTGCGTGTTGAGCTTTCACGTCAATTAAAGAAACCCCGTGCTAAATATACATTAAAAGGTGGACGCACTAAGGAAAAAGGTCCAAGAATAAGGATTCGTGCGAAGCTTGCAGAGAAACTACGTGGAGAAGGTATTAAGCAGGGCAAGAGTTTCGATAAGAATGCAAACGTAATGAACACATTTTTAGAGACATTCGGTGCTCATACGTGGTTCAAAGGATTGACAACAGTACAAACCAATGCTGTTCGTGAGATGTTTAGGGCTATGAAGACCGAGAAAGTAGATTACGTGATTAGCTCCAAAGGTGGTAAGGATGTTGTAACTAGAATTTCAGCTTTAGAAAAATACTTCAGAGAAGGTGGTGCCACTGCGAAGGAAGCTAAGACTTTAAGTAAGAATCCTGCTAACTTCTTTTCTAGGGCTTTCGCTGAATATGCTTTAACAGAAAGATTACCTATAAGAGAGCTTGCTCCGTTTTACAAGAATATGATGGGAGGTCTTGCTGAGAATTTAGCAAAAGTAAGGTCACGTAATAAGGCTTGGGGTTCGCAGCAACAACTTCTTGAAACTGTGTTTGATTCCATACTCGGTAAAAAAGCACCCACAAGGATTAAAAAGGTTAATCTTAAGAAGTATAGAATCAGTGCTATCAAGCGTATGGAAAAAACACTACGTAAATATGGTATGCAACAGGCAGACATTGCCAAAATAAAAAGTACTGCTTTAGGTACAAGCAAGCAAGTACGTCTTGAACGACTGTCAAACAAAAGCCTTGAGAAGATTATAGAAAGATTAAGATTTGAACGTGATGTTGCCAATACGCAGAAGCGTATGGCTGCAATCAAAGCCAATATTGCTGAGATTCCTAAAGAGGGATTCTTTTCTAATCCACTTTCAGACGCTCTCAAGCCCGTTGAGAAGACACTCAACAGGACTAGGACCGGTAAGGATGTGACATCCAGTGTTGATAATTACTTATCAACGGAGAAGAACATCGAAGGAACGATATACGAAAGATTGAGAGAGGCTGGTATCCATCTTCCATTTATGACATTTCGACCCGGCGCACAGAGACGTCACGCAGAGAAGATTGCTGACGCTATGGAAGACCCTAGGACACAGACAGAGTTCAATAAGATTATGAACGGACTCTATGATGAATTTGTAAAGCCACTTGCCGATAAGGGTGTGGAGGTACAGAAAAGGATTGGTAACTACTTTCCTCGCATAATGCGTGAGGATGTTGCTAATATTATATTTGATGATACATATAAAATAGCAAAGCTTTCCAAGATTGAACATCTAGCATTTGACCAGAAGGTCGCAAAGAAAGCCTTATCCGCTGGTGACTTTAAAAAGCTTAGTGCTATTATCGAGAAACTTTCAAAACAGAAAAAAGGAAAATTACATCGTTATACTAAAGACGCAATAGAACACTTGATTAATACTCAGGGTAATGGAATAAGTACAACATTTCAAGCTGTTCACAGACTCAGGGAGATGTCATTCAGAGATAAGTTCATATCCTTTGGCAATATTGAGAAGTCTAGAAAAGCTGAGTTACCGTCTGGTTTCTATGAAAGACGTGCAGATGTAGTATTGCACAGATATGCTACCAAGCTAGCAAGGCGTGTAGCATATGTAGAGAACTTCGGACCGAAAGGTGAGAAGATGCTTGGCAGGATAAAGGAACTTGAGAGGCGAGACCCGAAAGCCGCTAGAATGGCAACAGAAATGTTTGACCAGCTTACTGGTATCGTGGAGCTTAATCCAGATAAGGGCTACTCTCCCCTTACTAAGAAGTTTCTAGATGAGTGGATGTCATTCTCTGTAGGAACTAAGATTGGTCTTGGTCTTGCTACGATTCCCAATATTACACAGTCTCTGATATCTACCATAGCAGATGCTGGATATATGAACTTCTTTAGGTCCGCAATTAAAGGTGCTACCGAGAGTCGTCGTAAGTTTGTACGCACATCTGGTGCTATTAACTATAATGTTAATAAACAAATGTTTGGACAAAGGCATGATTCTTACCTGTCCAAGGTAGCAGATAAAATTACATTCTTCTCTGGTTTCCAAACTATCAACAAAATTAATAACTGGCTTGCAGCTTCCACCGCAGCGGATTGGATTCCTAAACTAATTAAACAGGCTAATGCTAAGACTGAACGCACGTTCAAGGTTGGTGGTAAGACATTTAGTAAAAGAGATTGGGCTAGAGAAAAGCTTAAGGACTTGAACATAGACTACAAAAAGAAAATGACCGAGGAAACTATTACCAAGGGTATGGTAAAGTTTGCACGTGATTCTCAATTGCAGAAGAGTGTTCTCAAGGACCCACAATTTTTCAATAGTCCACAAGGAAGACCTCTGGTAACATTTAAAAGATTTGGACTCAGGCAGTTTTACTATTCTAAAGATTTAATGTGGAAAGACTATAAACGTGGCAACGTACTTCCAACAATTCGTATGGCTATGGGAGGTATGGCAGGTGGAGCAGGTGTCATATGGGCAAAGAACGAGATAAGAGAGTTATTAAGTGGTGAGCCTCATTACAGGGATGATGTTGGAGCTAGGGCTGTAATTAACAATATAGCTGCAGTAGGCGCATTTGGTGTGGCTACTGATATAATAGCTTCAGAATCACATGTCAGAAGTCTTGGATTTCTTGTTACTCCAGTACAACTATCTGATACAGCAAAGATATATAGTGCTGTACTCGCTTTCGAGAAGGACCTGCAGGAAGGATACGGTCTAGGTGAAGCTTCCCACAGGAGTGTTATGAGAGTCGCAGGTGTATTCGGTACACTTACAAAAGAAGCCGCCAAGAGAATACAACCAGAAGAGCAGAAGAAGAACCGTATTCTGCAACTCAAGGGCGTAAGGCGACATGAAATCCTTGACCTATTTATAGAGTCACAGGAACTTGCTGGCAAAGGTAAGAGAGAGAAAGCCATAAAGGTACGTGAAGAAGGTGAGAAAAAATGGGAGCTTTGGAATAAGGCGTACAGGAATATGGGCTACTACACTGACAAAGAACGTAGGTGGAAATCATTTGGTCTCACCACTGAAGAGCTGTCCTATGGAGAGATACTTCGTAAGGTTGCGGAACGTAGAGAGAAACGCGTAGGTAAAAAATATGCCTAATGGAGCAGTGACATCGCCTAACGGAGCAGTTACACCACAGAGTGATAGTTTTTTAGGTATGCTCTTAGAGCTACTTAAAGGACGGTGGACTGAACGTGAGGAACAAACTGGACAACCTATGGGCATACAAAATGTTGCAGCGTTATCTGCGTTAGAGTTCCTTAAGCCCCCACAAAAGATGGTCCCGACTAAAAATCCCAAGCTATTGAAAATGGGACTAAAGGAAGAAATGAATCCTGCGTACCTAGAAATGATTGCTATGGGTACAATGGGTAAGCCCAAGGGTGTAAGCGGACCAAAGACACCAGCAATAAAACAAACCTCCATAAAAGATATCATACAAGAAGGTATTGATGAATACCCGAGTACCGATGCGGCAGATTCGCATGTTAGTAAGCTGATGCAATACATAAGAAGTGGTGAGAAGTTGCCTCCAATTGTTGTTAGTCCCTCAAAATATCTTTCAGACGGTAGACATAGATTAGAAGCATACAGAAGGCTTGGTTACAAAAAGGTTCCCACAGTCGAGGGATATCATGTTGGTACGTCGAGTGTCACGACTAAATCAGGTAAGAAAATTCCATTGGAAAAGGTATCTGTTGAGGGTCAAGAGTTTTTACGAAAAGTGAAAAAAGCACAAGTATCGAAACCATCAGCACCTACTCCTGTAAAATTTAAGATGGCTGAGGATTTTGACTACTCTGGACATTGGGTAGGTACTGTTGGTGGTAAGGAACATAAAATTTGGAGAGAGACCCAAACTGGTGGCTATACTATACAGGGTTGGTGGTACGATGAAGCTGGGAGCTTCTTGGGGATGACAAAAAAAGAAGCGATAGAAAAACTTCAGAGTATGGAAGCGGGATTAGGAGGAAGATAAATGCCTGAGAATCCACCACAACCATATCAAAAGCCAGAGT
>Ga0114899_1002212_pt1 | contig 10587 bp, 9 predicted proteins | sample MalvireepMed_215_FD_83497 | JGI IMG/M metagenome (GOLD analysis project Ga0114899, IMG submission 83497) | Marine viral communities from the Global Malaspina Expedition - Malaspina viral metaG DeepMed_215 | ecosystem: Environmental > Aquatic > Marine > Oceanic | place: Mediterranean Sea... | reverse complement strand
GTACGAAGCCCCGACGGGCCAGTTGTTGAGCAGTCGCATCAAGATCGCCGCGCAGCAGTTTCGGATCGAGCATGAGTTATCCCTTGGCCAGAATTCTGTGAAACACGGCTCTCAAAGGCCGTGACAAAGGGGCCTATTGTAGGCAAAAGCGCGGCGGGGGGCCATGACTGCCTTGAGGGTAAGTAATGGCTTACACGATGTAAGCATTTTGCTATAGAAAAAGTGGGTAGTTTAAAGCTAAGGTGACTAAATTATTAATCTTGATGAGTCACTCAAATGCCATCCGAACTGCCACGCTTTTACGCTCATTCGCTTCCTGAAACTGGTCAGCAAGCTTGGCAAGCACTAGACGATCACCTGCTCTGTGTCGCAGAAATGGCGGCAACGCGCGCTGAACGCTTTGGTATGGCAGATGCCGGTTATGCAGCGGGGCTTTTGCATGATTTAGGCAAGTACAGCGAGCCCTTTCAAAGACGGCTGAAAGGCTCTCCTGAGCGCGTTGATCACTCAACAGCAGGCGCCATTATTGCGAAGAAATATTTTCCTGGTGGCCTGGGAGACCTTTTGGCTTATGTCATTGTAGGCCACCACGCAGGCTTAGCTAATGGCCGAGATGCGGGAGAGCGAACGCCCCTCAAAGACCGATTAAAAGCTGACATACCCGTCATTAATACTCAGTGGCAAAAAGAGCTTAAATTGCCCGAGACGCTACTTCCTCCCGAGCATTTTAAGCTACGTCGTGATCGGGCATTTTTGCAATATGCATTTTTAGCGCGCATGCTTTTTTCATGTTTAGTTGATGCAGACTATATCGATACCGAAACCTTCTACGCCAAGCATGAAACCGGCTTAGCGCAGCGGCGTGGTGGTGGCACTTCTTTAAAGCAGCTTCGTGAAGCGCTCAATGAGCATCTGGCAAAATTCGACACCGAAAAAGGCATTAATCGGTTACGCGGGCATATCCTGCGCGAAGTACGTAACAAAGCAGAAATGAAGCCCGGCTGCTTCACTCTCACAGTGCCTACGGGCGGTGGCAAAACACTCGCTTCTCTCGCCTTTGCGCTAGATCACGCCATCAGGCATGGCATGGATCGAGTGATCTACGTTATTCCCTTTACCAGCATTGTCGAACAGAACGCTGCTGTATTTCGGCATGCGTTAGGTAAATATGGCGCGGAAACAGTTTTAGAACACCATAGCACCTTCGATGCTGAAACAGCGTCAAAAGGCGACAAAACGAGTCTTGATAAACTCAAGCGCGACAGTGAAAACTGGGATGCGCCGATTATCGTGACGACCTCCGTGCAATTTCTGGAAAGTCTGTTTGCTGCCAAAACATCACGCTGCCGCAAGTTACACAATATTGCCCGCAGCGTCGTAATTCTGGATGAAGCTCAAACCATGCCCCTGCCCTTGCTGAGGCCAAGTGTTGCTGCGCTGGATGAACTCGCACTGAATTATCACGCTAGTATTGTGCTCTGTACCGCTACCCAACCAGCCCTTCTTGAAACCGATGATGCAGAGCATAGTTTCGCGGGTGGGTTCAAAGACGTAGAGGAGTTAGCCCCCGATCCCAAAAAACTATACCGAGAACTAAAGCGGGTGACAGTGCGGCATATCGGCAGCTTAGATGATGCTCAATTACGCGACGAACTCTTAGACGTCGAACAAGTACTGTGCATTGTCAATAATCGCCGCCATGCCAGAGCACTGTACGAATCACTGGCCGGTCAACCCGGAGTTTTTCACCTCACTACTGCCATGTACGCCGTTCATCGAAGGCAGGTATTACAACAAATTCGTGAAACTCTAGCAGTTGGCAAACCATGTCGTGTGATTTCCACATCACTCATAGAAGCAGGCGTAGACGTTGATTTTCCAAGAGTGTTGCGTGCTGAAGCAGGGCTCGATTCCATAGCGCAAGCTGCTGGGCGCTGTAATCGTGAAGGCAAACGAACCCCAGAAGAAAGCGAAGTACGTATTTTTGCAACAGCAAATGAAGAATGGGCGCCGCCACCAGAGCTAAAACAGTTTGCCCAAGCCACGCGTGAAGTGCTACGCAAGCATAGTCATGACCCTCTCTCGCTTGAAGCCATTGATGCGTACTTCAAGCTGCTTTACTGGCAGCAAGGGGCTGATCAGCTCGACAAACACCAATTGCTCTCGCTGATAGAAAAAAGTGGCATTGATGGCCTGCCATTTGAGACCCTCGAAAAGCAATTTCGCCTCATCGACAACAATCAAAAGAGCGTCATTATTCCCTTGGACTGTGAAGCACGTAAAGCGATAAAAGACCTCGCGTTTGCGACTAGTCCAGGTCGCATTGCCCGAAAATTACAGCTCTATACAGTCCAGGTGCCGCATAACGGCTTCAGAGCCTTAGAGAAGGCCGAAGCTATTGCCCCCATAGAGCCAGACAAATTTGGTGAGCAGTTTATGCTACTGGTCAATGAAGACCTCTACCATGAAGCATTGGGGTTGAATTGGAGCGACCCAACCTTTATGCGCGCTGAAAGTTTACAGTGGTAAATATATAAAACTACATAGGAAGCTGTTATGTCATATGGTGTTCGACTGCATATCTGGGGTGACCGGGCCTGCTTTACGCGGCCAGAGATGAAGGTAGAGCGTGTATCCTATGACGTGATAACACCCTCGGCAGCACGCGGGATTTTAGAAGCAATCCACTGGAAACCTGCTATACGCTGGTGCGTAGACCGAATCCATGTGCTTAAGCCAATTCAGTTCGAGTCGCTGCGACGTAATGAAGTCGGCGGCAAGCTCTCAGCTGCTTCTGTAACCAAAGCCATGAAAGCAGGACGCGTTGATGATGTAGCTTACTTTGTTGATCAGAACCGTCAACAGAGAGCCGCCACCCTTTTGCGCAATGTGGCTTACGTTATCGAGGCGCACTTTGAATTTACCCCGCGTGCGGACGATAGCGACACGCCTGGCAAACATCTTGATATTTTCAACCGCCGCGCCCGCCAGGGACAGTGCTTTCATACACCGTGTATGGGCACCCGCGAATTCCCAGCTAATTTTGAGTTAATTGAGCCAGAACAGCCTCTTCCGCCCTTTGACCCCATACTAACCGGGGAAAAAGATCTCGGTTACATGCTCCACGATATCGATTTTGCTAACGGTAAAACATCCCGCTTTTTTCGTGCCAAGATGCACGATGGCGTGATTGAAGTACCTCCATTTCAGGAGGCATTAGCATGATATTAACCGCTCTCAATGACTACTACCATCGACTAGCTAAAGAAAACAAAGTACCGCAGCCCGGCTTTAGTACAGAAAAAATCAGCTTCGCTCTAGTATTTAACGAAAATGGTGAGCCGCAACAAATCGATGATCTACGTGACACTACTGGCAAAAAGCCCCGTGCCCGCCCTTATCAGGTGCCCGTTGATAAAAGACGCACATCAGGTATTCACGCCTACCCACTCTGGGATAAAACTGCTTATTCGCTAGGTATAACGGCTGGAGAAGGTAAGCGCCTAAGTGATGAACATGCGGCATTCAAAGCGCGTCAGCTTGAGCTTTTCCGTAACAGTGATGACAAATCACTCCTAGCATTTTTGAAACTCTTAGATCAATGGCAACCTGAAACGCTATCCTCAATACCCGGTTATAGCGAGGAGGTATTAGATAGCAATATTATTTTTCGGCTAGATGGACAACGACAATACCTACATGAAAACGATAACGCTCGCCAAATTTGGAGCACTACCCTCGAAGAAAATACCGGCATTTATGGACAGTGCTTAATCACCGGTGAAGACTCCACACTAGGCACGGACCACCCCGCCATTAAGGGAGTTAGAGACGCACAATCATCAGGCGCTTCGCTAGTATCTTTTAACAGCGAGGCGTATGAGTCTTACGGCTTTCGTAAAAACCAAAACGCTGCTACCTCCACATCGGCAATTTTTGGCTATACAACGGCATTAAATTATTTACTACGTGGCGATGCAGACAACCAACAACGCCTACAAATAGGCGACACAACGCTGGTTTTCTGGGCAAATGCGCAAACATCACAGGCTGCCCAAGCGGCGGAAAGCTTTTTTGCGGTACTCAACCAACCTCCCAGCGACGAACAGGAAGCCACCAAACTAGGCTCACTACTCGCACAAGTGGCTGATGGCCGCCCGTTAAAGGATGTCGCACCAGAACTGGAACCCGAAACGCAATTTTATGTACTCGGACTTGCTCCAAACGCTGCCCGTTTATCAGTGCGTTTTTGGCTGGTAGATAGCCTAGAGCATTTAACGAAGCATTACGCCCAACATTACCAGGATCTAAACATTCAGCCTACGCCATGGAAGGGTATTGCACCCAGTGTTTGGTGGCTAACCCTTCAAACAGCGCCTATTCATGGCGCACGCCCGAAATCAGAAGATGTACTGCCCCAGCTTGCGGGCGAAATGATGCGCGCCATCATCACTGGGAAGCGCTACCCCCGCTCCTTACTTACCAATGTTGTCATGCGTTTTCGTAGTGATGGTCATATCAATGGATTACGCATTGCACTTTGCAAAGCGGTGCTAGCCAGAGAGGCTCGCTTGACCACGCACTCAAACTCGAACCAACAGGAGGTTTCCGTGAGCCTTGATAAAAGCTCTACCCATCCAGGTTACTTATTGGGCCGCTTATTTGCCGAACTAGAAAACGCCCAACGTGGCGCACTAGGCAAAGAGTTGAATGCCACCATTCGGGATCGCTACTACGGCGCTGCATCCGCCACACCCGCTAGCGTGTTTCCCATGCTGCTACGTAATGTACAGCACCACCTTTCATCAATGCGTAAAAAAGATAAAGGCGGTATTGCACACAGTATTGAAAACGAAATCAGCCAGATTATCGGCGGCCTGGGCGACACCTTTCCACGCAGCCTGCGTATCGAAGAACAGGGTCGTTTTGCCATCGGTTACTACCACCAATCACAAACACGATTCGCTAAAAAAGATAGCGCAGATAACGAAGAAAAAGCTGAGCAAGGAGATTCAGAATGACTGCTATTGCTAACCGCTATGAGTTTGTCCTTTTATTTGATGTGACCAACGGCAATCCTAACGGTGACCCTGATGCAGGTAACCTGCCACGGCTCGACCCAGAGACCAACCAAGGGCTTATCACTGATGTTTGCCTAAAGCGTAAAATTCGCAACTATGTTGCTCTAGAAAAAGAGCATGACGCTGGCTACGCCATCTATATGCAAGAGAAGTCAGTACTCAATAACCAGCATAAAAAGGCCTATGAAGCGCTAGATATAAAACCTGAATCTAAAAAGCTTCCCAAGGATGCAGAAAAAGCACGCCAAGTAACTGAGTGGATGTGCAATAACTTTTTCGATGTTCGCACTTTTGGTGCTGTCATGACGACCGAGGTCAATTCCGGTCAAGTACGCGGCCCGGTCCAGGTAGCTTTTGCAAGCTCTATTGACCCCGTCATACCCATGGAAGTCTCCATTACCCGTATGGCGGTTACCAATGAAAAGGATCTTGAAAAAGAGCGCACCATGGGCCGCAAGCACATTATTCCTTATGGCCTATACCGCGTTCACGGCTATGTATCTGCGAAGCTAGCTGAGCGCACTGGATTTTCAGAAGAGGATTTAGCCCTTTTATGGCGCTCTCTAATCAATATGTTTGAACACGACCGCTCTGCTGCTCGTGGCGAGATGTCTGCACGGAAACTTGTTGTCTTCAAACATGATCACCCCATGGGCAACGCACCAGCGCATGTACTCTTCGATAGTGTGCACGTCCAGCGTGTAACTGGAGAAGAAGATACACCAGCACGCCACTACAGCGACTATCAAGTAAGTATCGCACACGACTCTTTACCATCTGGAGTTAGCGCAGAAGAATATTTATAGGTGAAACGCCATGGAAGAAGAGGCACGCCCTATCCCGCTCTCAGCCTTACAGCATACGCTGTTCTGTCCGCGCCAGTGCGCACTGATTCATGTAGAACAGCAATGGGCAGAAAACCGCTATACTGCCGAAGGCCGCTTGTTACACGAGCGAGCTGATCAGTTGGGACATCAACGACGGCGGGGCGTACACACTTCCATGGCATTGCCCTTGGCAAGTGAACTGTTGGGCTTAAGCGGCATTGCCGACGTTGTAGAATTTGATGAACGTCAATCCCCTCTAACAGTCCGGCCTATTGAGTACAAACGCGGACGACCTAAAGCGCACCGCGCAGACGAAGTTCAGCTATGTGCCCAAGCGCTCTGCCTGGAAGAAATGTTAGATATTCACATCGGCTCTGGCGCGCTCTTTTACGGCAAAACACGACGGCGCAAAGAAGTCGTCTTTGATGACACTCTCCGCACGTTAACTCACCGTATCATTGCGCAAACTCGCGCTATTTTTGATGAACAGCAGACACCACCTGCTCTTTACGATGCCAAAAAATGTGACCACTGCTCCCTTATCAATATTTGCCAACCTCAAGTGTTTAGCAAGCAACGCTCCGCAAGCCGCTGGCTTACCCGCCAACTTGATACCCTGGATGAGTCACGCCAATGCGACGACAACTAAACTCACTGTATATCACCACTGAAGGTGCTTGGCTTAAAAAAGAAGGCGCCAATATTGTCATGCAGGTAGAAGGGAAAGAGCATGCCAGGCTTCCCATTCATATGCTGGAGTCCCTTGTATGCTTTGGACGCGTGCTAGTGTCTCCTCCGTTAATGGGGTTCTGCGCTGAACAAGGTGTTACCATCACTCACCTATCACCCAATGGGAAATTCTTAGCGCGTATTGAAGGCCCCGTCTCTGGCAATGTATTACTTAGGCGAACCCAATATCGTGTCAGTGATAGCGATGCCTACTGTTCGAGCCTAGTCAGCAGCCTTTTGATTGGTAAAGTCCATAACCAACGCGCTGTTCTCGCCCGAAGCATTCGTGATTATGGCAGCAAGATGCCACTTCAAGATCGCCAGCGCCTTGAAGCGGCTCGTGACCGGTTAAGTCGCATCGCACGTAATTTACTACAACCTGCCACAACCAATGAGCTTCGGGGTCTGGAAGGCGAAGCCGCTCAAGTATATTTCAGCGTCTTCAATTTATTAGTGCGCCAAGAAGGAGATGCTTTTGAGTTTAAAGGACGTAATCGTCGCCCTCCTCGTGATCGTATTAATGCCTTATTATCGTTTCTTTATACGCTACTCACTCATGACTGCCGTTCTGCGCTAGAAAGCGTAGGCTTAGATCCCGCCGTTGGTTTTTTACACCGTGATCGCCCAGGGCGGCCAAGCCTTGCACTCGACCTTGCTGAAGAGTTCCGCCCTTTACTAGGTGACCGCCTAGCCCTTTCGCTTATCAATCGACGCCAGCTACGCGAAAAGGACTTTGAAGTGACGGAAAGCAATGGCGTCGTGATGATAGATGATGCCCGCAAGCTGGTTCTGACCGCCTACCAAGAACGAAAGCGTGAAGAACTATTGCATACCTTTATTGATGAAAAATCCCCCATCGGCATGCTGCCCATACTGCAAGCTCAGCTAATGGCACGTCACCTGCGGGGCGACCTAGATGCTTACCCACCCTTCCTTTGGAAATAGCACACTGAGGGCAATATCATGATGGTACTAGTCAGCTATGATGTCAGCACATCTTCAGAGGGCGGTGAAGGCAGGCTGCGGCGAGTAGCGAAAGCATGTCGAGATATAGGACAGCGGGTACAATTTTCTGTGTTTGAAATTGAAGTAGATCCCGATCAATGGGTACGCTTTCGTCAACGCTTGATCGACTTGATTGATGACGAGGTAGATAGCTTACGCTTCTACTTCTTAGGCCGAAATTGGAAAAACCGCATCGAACATATTGGCGCCAAGCCTGCCTTAGACATGAATGGCCCTTTAGTTTTCTAATGTTGCTCTTGTTTGCGAACCCCAATTGTCTTGCCAAACCCCGTCAGGTTCGCAGCTCTTTAATAAATTGATTTTAATAACAAAATTTTCGCTCACTCTTTTGCATCAAGCAAAAATCGGCTAATGCTCAGTGTTTCGCAGAAGCATGTCTTTTTGCTTTTATTTTTCATGATGTTATAAACAGAACGGTCGCGCCCCGCCCGGGGCGTGCGGATAGAAACTTTGATAAACTGAAACGCCACGGCTAGCGGTGTCAAGTCGCGCCCCGCCCGGGGCGTGCGGATAGAAACTTGCGCGGGCGCTTGGGCGTGGCGACTTCTAGGGTGTCGCGCCCCGCCCGGGGCGTGCGGATAGAAACGATAACGCCGTTGTTTACCAGTGTTACTAATTCGCGTCGCGCCCCGCCCGGGGCGTGCGGATAGAAACTGGGCGGGCGCATGGAACACCAACCCGCGCATCGAGTCGCGCCCCGCCCGGGGCGTGCGGATAGAAACCGGTAGTGAACGGCTATATTAAAATGGGGGATGCGAGTCGCGCCCCGCCCGGGGCGTGCGGATAGAAACGTAAACGTACTGATAAATACCTTGAGCCAGAGAATCGTCGCGCCCCGCCCGGGGCGTGCGGATAGAAACGTCATCCCCCATGGTGAACGTTTCCAGGCGCACCAGTCGCGCCCCGCCCGGGGCGTGCGGATAGAAACACGGCCATGCAAGCGTGCTCCTCGTGTGATAAATAAGTCGCGCCCCGCCCGGGGCGTGCGGATAGAAACATCTCATAGCTGTTAAAGACGGGCTTGGTTGGATGGTCGCGCCCCGCCCGGGGCGTGCGGATAGAAACTTTGGGTCGCTGTCTACGATGTGCTGTTGAAATAGTCGCGCCCCGCCCGGGGCGTGCGGATAGAAACGGTACCATCCTCCACTTTGATGAAAACGGGCGACGTCGCGCCCCGCCCGGGGCGTGCGGATAGAAACAGTGCCTAACGATGACGCCCACTACGATGACTACGGTCGCGCCCCGCCCGGGGCGTGCGGATAGAAACTCCTCGGGCTTTGGCTAATACGGCTGCGCAACGCTGGTCGCGCCCCGCCCGGGGCGTGCGGATAGAAACTACGTCATCTCGCGCCCACTTGCGGCAACGGTTGGTCGCGCCCCGCCCGGGGCGTGCGGATAGAAACGCTGCTAGAGCCGGGCGTAGGCGCGCTGGCAGCCTGGTCGCGCCCCGCCCGGGGCGTGCGGATAGAAACCCCACGGGTTGTACTTTTGCGACCGTTGCGCCCAGTCGCGCCCCGCCCGGGGCGTGCGGATAGAAACCCACACCAGCGCGACGTGGTCAACTTCCTGCTAAGTCGCGCCCCGCCCGGGGCGTGCGGATAGAAACCATAGCAGTCCGTGCGCGTTGGTCTTGCTGCGCTCGTCGCGCCCCGCCCGGGGCGTGCGGATAGAAACCGGTCAAAGCCATTGGCTCGTTCGACTCGGCGATGTCGCGCCCCGCCCGGGGCGTGCGGATAGAAACCGCTCGAGTCTAAACGAAGCGGATCTCACAGAGTCGTCGCGCCCCGCCCGGGGCGTGCGGATAGAAACGTTATTTATCTGCCGAAGGCCAAGGCTCAGGCACCTGTCGCGCCCCGCCCGGGGCGTGCGGATAGAAACTTATGCTTGAGCCTAGCGTGGTGACCAAGTGCTTTGTCGCGCCCCGCCCGGGGCGTGCGGATAGAAACTTGCACAAGATAAAAAGGGGTTTAACAAATGACCTGTCGCGCCCCGCCCGGGGCGTGCGGATAGAAACAATGTATTCATGGTCGTTCATAGCATAGCCGGTAAGTCGCGCCCCGCCCGGGGCGTGCGGATAGAAACGGTGCCCTGGGGTACGGTGAAAAGCGTTTGGTCAGTCGCGCCCCGCCCGGGGCGTGCGGATAGAAACTCCGAGCGCCTGCCGCGCAACAGTGAAAGTCGGGCAAGTCGCGCCCCGCCCGGGGCGTGCGGATAGAAACATGGCTGAACGCTTGCTTATCTCGCACTGATCGGCGTCGCGCCCCGCCCGGGGCGTGCGGATAGAAACCGCGCTCTACAGCGTGTGCGTCACCGCTGCCGAAGTCGCGCCCCGCCCGGGGCGTGCGGATAGAAACTCCCATCGGCAGAAGACCGTATACCGCGTGCTGGAGTCGCGCCCCGCCCGGGGCGTGCGGATAGAAACGCTGAGCTATTCGGCTAAACTGGCCTAATGACTCGTCGCGCCCCGCCCGGGGCGTGCGGATAGAAACGCGTGCCTTCGGCATTACCGTGACTGCGATCAGGTCGCGCCCCGCCCGGGGCGTGCGGATAGAAACTCCCCGGCGTTTGCGTGCCATGTCTTACCTCCTTGTCGCGCCCCGCCCGGGGCGTGCGGATAGAAACATCGGCTCGCCCACGCCCTGGGTGGGTTGATGGCGTCGCGCCCCGCCCGGGGCGTGCGGATAGAAACACTAGCTCCAGCGTGGCCGGCGCTTCGCCGACCAAGTCGCGCCCCGCCCGGGGCGTGCGGATAGAAACCGGCCGAGGACGAGATGGCCCGCTCTCAAGCGTCATGTCGCGCCCCGCCCGGGGCGTGCGGATAGAAACAGGTTAGCGTGATGCGCGCCGGGGTGATGCGATACGTCGCGCCCCGCCCGGGGCGTGCGGATAGAAACCCCACGGGTTGTACTTTTGCGACCGTTGCG
>Ga0114899_1002209_pt1 | contig 10596 bp, 6 predicted proteins | sample MalvireepMed_215_FD_83497 | JGI IMG/M metagenome (GOLD analysis project Ga0114899, IMG submission 83497) | Marine viral communities from the Global Malaspina Expedition - Malaspina viral metaG DeepMed_215 | ecosystem: Environmental > Aquatic > Marine > Oceanic | place: Mediterranean Sea... | reverse complement strand
TTGGTGGAAATGGCTTCGCCTTTGTCTTTGATCATGACGATTTCATGGGCATGGACTCATTGATGAATAAGTTCGATTTCAGAAATGATAACGGACGGTTCTTCTTTAATGGTGAGGAAGTGATGGATGTAGATTCTCTTCGTAAAGCACTCAAAGATCAGTTCGGAGCTTTCGATTTTTCATTTGATTTTGGAGATGATTGGGGCGATGACGTTCCTGGATTCTGGAGACATCATATGGACGGAGACAGGGATGAAGATGCCTCGGATGTGAAGGTAATTACCAGGGCAAGAGTAATGATTCATTCTGCCAAAGCTGAAGATAAAAAGGTAGTGGGCACGGAAGATATGGAAAGCCTGGAGTTGAGAGATATAAGCTTCTATCCTAACCCAAGTGATGGAAAATTTGAAGTGGAATTGGATTCCAGAAGTGATGCCCCGGTACAGGTGATTATTGTTGACAAAGATGGAAATGAGGTTTATAACAGAGTTGGTAAACCATCGGATGGCAGATATGATTTTAGCGTAGATCTAACCCGGGAGGGTAAAGGAATATATATTATGAAGTTGGTTCAAAACAACAGGGCCCTTACCAAAAGAGTGGTAATAGAGTAAATATTAGTTTTAGTTGAGTATTTGAAAGAGGAAGTCCGTCAAACTTCCTCTTTTTATTTTATTGGCTATATATTTGGCGCTCAATTCAGAATAAGATGGAATTAGTGAATGGCCGCTATAGCATGCAAGGTGTAGACCTTGAGCAACTTACCCTGGAGTATGGAACTCCGCTTTACGTTTATGATGCATCTAAAATTAAGGCTCAGTTCGATAGATTGAAATCAGCATTTTCAGGTGTAGAGATGAAGGTGAAGTTCGCCTGTAAGTCGCTGACGAACATTTCCATTTTAAAGGTGCTTAGAAGCTTTGGCTCTGAACTGGATTGCGTATCCATTCAGGAGGTGCACCTGGGTTTGAAAGCAGGGTTTACCAGGGAGCAGATACTCTATACCCCCAACTGTGTTTCATTCGAAGAAATAAAGCAGGCCGTTGACCTGGGGGTGATGATCAACCTGGATAACATTTCCATTCTCGAACAGTTTGGAAACGAGTTTCATGGAACGGTTCCGGTTTGTATCAGGCTCAATCCGCATATTATGGCTGGTGGTAACAAGAAAATTTCTACCGGCCATGCTGATTCAAAGTTTGGAATTTCCATCTACCAGATGGCGCATATCCTCAAAGTAGTTTCAACCTACAATCTAAACGTAGTAGGTCTTCACATGCATACAGGATCAGACATTCTGGATGCTGAGGTTTTCTTAAGAGCTTCAGATATTTTGTTCGATGCAGCCAAGAATTTCGCCAATCTTGAGTTTATAGATTTTGGAAGTGGCTTTAAGGTGGCCTATAAGGAAGGAGATATTACTACCGATATTGAGGAGGTTGGGAAAAAGCTTTCTGAGGCTTTTACAGACTTCTGTACTCGATATGGCAAGAAACTTGAAATGTGGTTTGAGCCTGGCAAGTTTCTTGTAAGCGAAGCCGGTGTATTTCTAACCAAAACCAATGTTGTTAAAACCACTCCTGCAACAGTTTTTGCCGGGGTTGACTCAGGTTTGAATCACCTGATACGCCCAATGATGTATGATGCTTACCATGAAATTGTCAATATCTCCAATACTTCGGGTACTAAGAGAGTTTATACGGTTGTTGGTTACATATGTGAAACCGATACATTTGGTTTGGACCGAAAGCTGAGCGAGGTAAAGGAAGGTGATATTCTGGCCTTTAAAAATGCCGGAGCCTATGGTTTTAGTATGGCCTCTAACTACAACTCAAGACTCAGACCTGCCGAAGTATTGATTTATGAAGGAAAGGCACATTTAATTAGAAAAAGAGAACAATTTGAAGATCTCATTCATAACCAGGTTGAGATAGATTTATAGAACCGAATAACCCAAAAGGGCTTAAATAAGTTAAGATTTTAATTACTTTAGAACCTACAGAAACGCAGAAATATGAATACTAAGAAATTAACCCTGTTCACCGCTGTTTGCGGATTGTTATTGGCTTCATTCACATTCAAAACTGTTGATCAGAGTGATGCTTTGAAGAAAAGTATGGAAGCCGGTAAATCTACCTACAGCCAGGTATGTTTGGCTTGCCACATGAATGAAGGACAGGGTATTCCAAATGTTTTCCCACCTTTGGCCAAATCGGATTATCTAATGAAGGATGTGGATAGAAATATCACCAATCTCATTAAGGGGTTACAAGGAGAAATTACCGTTAATGGTAAAAAATACAATCAGGTGATGCCCGCATCAGGCCTGGACGATGCTGATATTGCCAATGTTCTTAATTATGTAATGAACTCCTTTGGCAATAAGGCAGAGAAAATGGTAACCGAAGCCCAGGTTAAAAAGGTAAGAGCCGGCTTGAAATAACTGGTTCAAACAAAAATAAAAGCAGAAATTCGCAGTTAACTTTTTGAATCCTGATATGGATTTAGGAACCCTAAAAACGCTTATGAGGAATATAATTGCGGTTTTCTGCTTTTTCATTTTGTGCGCTCATGGCTGTAAGTCTCCGCAAAGTGATGTCAATCCTCAGACAGACGATTCGCAGGTTTCTGCTCTCTTCTCTGGAGGAAATCAGGTAGCCGAAATAGCTTCAACTGAATTAGATGAGGCTTCCGGCCTTGCTCATAGCAGATCTAATCCTTTTTACCTCTGGTCTCATAACGACAGTGGCGGAGATCCAACACTCTTTCTGATTTCTTTAGACGGTGCTGATTCCGGAAGGTATGAACTCGGAGGAGCTCAAAATATCGACTGGGAGGATCTAGCCATTGGCCCTGGGCCAGATGATGGGGTCAGCTACCTTTTTGCAGCTGATATCGGAGACAATCGGGCAGTGAGAAATGGCCTCACAATTTACAGAGTGGCTGAGCCCGATCTATCTGTGGTTGACTTGCCTGAAGTCTCAACTCTTTCGAACGTGGAGTCAATCAACTTTGTATATGAAGATGGGGCCAGGGATGCAGAGGCACTTTTCGTAGACCCTGCAACCAAAGATATTTATATCATTACCAAAAGAGAGCCCAGTGTAATCCTTTACCGATTACCATTTCCACAGAGTACCAGCCAGGAGAATACAGCAGAGAGGGTAATGGTTTTACCTTACACCTTCATTACTGCGGCAGATATCTCCCCCACGGGGAATGAACTTCTGGTCAAGAATTACGAAAATGTTTACCTCTGGCAGAGAACGGGCAGCCAGACTATTCAGCAAATGCTTTCCACTCCACCCAACAGACTTAACTATCAGGCAGAGCCGCAGGGAGAGGCCATTGCTTGGGCAACAGATGAGTCTGGCTACTATACAATTAGTGAGTCTGACGGAGACCCTGTGGTCATATTCCGTTATTCCAGAAACTAACTTGCGCTTATGGTGTTCAAAGTAGCAGTGAACGCATTGTAGTAAGACCTTCCAATCGGAATTTTCTTAGCTCCCAGATACACAAAGTTGGTATCTATTGCGGTTACTGAATCAACCAGAACAACAAATGACTTATGAACTCTCAGAAATCGGTCTTTTGGCAATCTATCCGTGATTTCTTTTAAAGACTTTCTGATGGTGAAATCCCTTCCGTCTTTGGCGTGGATGGTAATATGGTTGCCATCCGCTTCAATCCATTCCAGGTCACTGTATTTCACTTTCTCCAGCAAGCTCTTCTTTTTGATGAAGATGGAGTCGTTGTTATAAGTAGTTGGGTTGTTTTCCGGAAGTCTTTCGCCAGACATGGTGGCCAGCCTGCTCTTGTTGAAAAGTGCCACTTCAATGGCTGCATACACATCGTCCTTTGTGAATGGCTTTACAATGAACCCAAGTGGTTGTGTTTGCTTTGCTCTGTTTACTGTCTCCTTATCGGAATAAGAAGTGATATACACAAAGGGAACTTTGTATTGTTCCTTTATTATTCCCCCAAGTTCAATACCGTCCTGATCTCCTTTTATTTTAACATCAAGAAGAATTAGGTCGGGTCTTGAGGCTTTTATCGCTTTAATGGCCTGATTAGCTGAGTTGGCAATTTCAGTATTCTCATAGCCAAAGATGCCCAGCATCTCCTGAAGATTCTCAGCAATAAATGGTTCGTCTTCAACGATCAATATTTTAGGGCTGCTTTGATAGTCGGTATCCATGACTCTCTACTATTTGGTTGTTTAAGTGAATATCTTAAAAAATGAGGTTAATTGGCTGAAAACTACTAAAATAGTATCTTAAAATTATCCAAGAAGACCCCCTTCTTAAGTGCCTGAGTGATGGAAAACATTTTAAAAGATGCTACGGACGATTTATTAGATGTTAAAAAAAGAGCAATTGAGCTCCAAACCATCATCAATAATCTCACGGAACCAATATGGTCGATTGACCTGACATCTGAGCCATATGAGATCGTTTATCATAACGATCCGCTCAAGCATTTTGGCAACCCTGAGAACCTCGATCCATTTCCTAAAACAATGGAAGAGTGGCAGCAAAAAATTCATCCCGATGATAGAGAACGGGTATTGGAAGAGGTGGTAAATGCATTGAGCTCCGGTACGGCTTCATATGCCTACAAGGCACTGAGAAAGGGTAATACTTACAGATATTTCAGAGATAGGATAAGCGTATACTACGAGCAGGACAAGCCTGTTCGTTTGGATGGAATTACTGAAGACATTGACCACATCAGGAGGTCCAGACTCAATCTTGAACTAAGTCAGCAGAGATTAAAGGCCATTGTAGATGCCCTCCCAGACCCGGTTTTCATTTCAACCAAGGAAGATGGCAAGGTAATTTTCGCCAACGAGGTACTATTTGAGGTGTACGAAATGTCTCCTGTAGACTTTTTAGGAAAGAAGGTAATTCATTTCTACCAGAATTTTGAAGGCCGAAAGTCGTACATCGAAGGTCTTCAGGACAAAGGTCATATTCAGGGTCACGAATTGGTACTCAGAAATAAGAAGGGCGAATCGTTCTGGGTGAGCGCTTCAACCATGCCACTCGACTTCCAGAACCAGGAATGTTTCATTACCATTCTTCAGGACATCACAGATAGAAAGAACCTGGAAAGACAGCTGCAGGAGAGTAATGAGCGCTATCAGCTGGCAGTAGAGGGTACGAATGATGCCATCTGGGAATACGACTTCAAGACCAAAAAGTCTTACCTCTCACCTCAGTTCTGGGAAGGAATGGGCATTCCGCCAGAAGAAAACCCGCTAGACGATCAGCTCATTTCGCGCTATTTGCATGAGGTGGATAAGAGAGAGTTCATAGTAATTCTCAATCAGCATCTGGAGCAGAAGAAGGAGAAAATCACCTTGGAATTCAGACTGGCTGCTGCCAATGACAGGATCATTTGGGCCCTTTTTAAAGCCGGTATCATATATGGAGAGAAGGGTACCCCATTGAGGGCTGTTGGTTCACTGTCCAATATTACCTCACTCAAAGAAGCACAAACTAAGCTCAGAGAGAGCGAGGCCAAGTATAAACTCATTTCACAAAACTCAAGTGACTGCATCTGCTTGCAGGAGTTGGATGGTCGATTTGTCTTTGTTTCGCCCTCGTCTAAAGATGTTCTGGGATATACCCCTCATGAACTCCAAAATCTTCGATTAAGAGAGATCATAACCCCTGATTATCTGTATAAGGTATCGGATACCATGCTCAATATAATTGAGGGAAAACTCAAAACAGTTTCAGTTACATTTCAGGCAAAGCATAAGGATGGAAGCCTCCAGTGGCTTGAAACGGTTGGAGGAGCCATTTTGGATGATCAAGGAGAACCTATTTTTCTGCAAACTTCTACCCGAAACGTGACAGATAGAGTTGAAGCACAGAAACAACTGAAAGAAAGCGAAGAACGATACAAACTCATTACCGAGAATTCAAATGATATTGTTACCCTGATGGATATTAAGGGTACTTATGTGTTCATAACCCCATCCATTAAGGAGACTATGGGCTATGAGGTTGAAGAGTTGATCGGGAGAAACACACTTGAGTTTATTCACCCGGATGATGCAAAAGAGATAGGCCCTGGATTCGAGGAGTCAGTAAAAAACAAAACCAAAGAACTAACTAAAGTATTCAGGTTTAAGCATAAGAATGGTAGCTGGAGGTGGATTAAAGCAACAGGAGGGGTAATTCTGGATGAGAATGATCAACCAATCTATTTCCGCTCAAATAAGATTGATATTACCGACAGGAAGCTGACAGAGGAAAAACTCAGGGCCAAGGAAGAACAATACAAGCTAGTTTCTGAAAACTCTGCAGATGTCATTTGCCTGCATAGACTTGGTGGCTCATTTACCTTTGTTTCGCCTTCTTGCAAGCGCCTTTTGGGTTATACAGTAGAGGAGAAGATGCAACTGACCATGGAAGACCTGATTCACCCGGATGACTATAAGAGAGCACAGGAGGTTTTTGAAGATACGGTCAAAAACAAGAGAAAGAATACCATTACCCAATACAGGTACAAAAAGAAAAACGGTGATTTCTTTTGGGTTGGAGTATCGATGAGTGCAGTACTCAACGATGATGATGAGGTTCAGTTTGTGCTTACTTCAACTAGGGATATTACAGAGATTGTAAATGTAATTGAAAAGGAGAGACAGCTCAATAAGCTTAAATCCAGCTTTATTTCAATGGCATCACATGAGTTCAGAACCCCACTTACAACCATCCAGTCCAGTAATGAATTGATCAGTATGTATCTGGATAACCGACCTGAGATGCCGGATAACAAACTGGTGAAGCACGTTACCCGAATAAGAACAGAACTCGATCGGTTGAATGCCCTGCTGAAGGATGTATTCACCCTGGGTCGATTGGATGTTGGGAAAACACATCTGAAGAAGGAAATAACCTCGCTGCCAGGAATTGTAAAGCAGGTAATTATGGAGTGTCAGGTTCAATTCAAAAACAGGAGTGTAAGATTGAATATTGAAGGCAAAGAGCGTCAGTTATTGCTGGATAGCCAACTAATTTCTCATGCCATTTCCAACCTCATCAGCAATGCGCTGAAATATTCTCCAGAAGCCAAAGACCCCGATGTGACCGTTAGGTTTGAGCAGGAATCTGTTCAAATTGAGGTAAAGGATTACGGTATTGGAATTCCATCAAGAGACCAGGCAAGCTTATTCGAGTCCTTCTCAAGAGCCTCCAACGTGGGTGATATTGAAGGCACAGGCCTTGGGTTGGTAATTGTAAAGCAATTCATTGAAATGCATGGTGGCGAGATAAAATTCCAGTCAGAGGTCGGCAAAGGCACTTCATTCATTGTAAATATACCCAACGTCTAATCCGTTGGTACTTAACAGGGTTAAAGGCTAAGGGTAGTTTCCTCGTCAGCCAAATACTTTGTCTTGATTTTCTCAGCAGCTCTGGCTAAATAGATTCATGTTAAAGAGCTATCTGCTGGTTGCATTACGCACCATACGCAAGAATCCAGGCTATGCTGGAGTCAATATTTTTGGTCTTACTTTGGGCATTTCTGCCTTTCTTGTCATTCTGCTGGTTATTCGCTTTGAGCTTAGCTTTGATAAGTTTCACCCGGATTCGGATAAAATTTACAGGATAAATAATGAGTTGAGGCTCAGTAGTGGCAACTATAAATACCCCACTTGTACTTCAGCGTTGGCTCCTGCACTGGAAGCTCAGCTACCTGAAGTAATAGGCTCTACAAGGATGAGTGGGGGTGGCCAGCAACTGGTAATTGAAATAGGAACCGAGGTCTATAAGGAGAACAATTCATTTTTTGTTGATCCTAATTTTCTGGAGTTTTTCTCATTTCCTCTTATGCAAGGCCAGAAAAATGAAGTGCTCATGGCCCCAAATACGGTTGTACTTACAGAGTCAGCTGCAATCAAGTACTTTGGGAGTACCAATGTTGTTGGCAATACATTAAAAGTAAAAGGTCAACAAGAGGTTAATTACGAGGTAACGGGGGTCTTGAAAAATTTACCTCAGAATTCGCACATTGAGTTCGACCTGATTTTTTCCAATCAAACCCTTAAGAATCAAAACAATGGCAATTTTCTAAATAACTGGTCAGGCGATGGTTTCTACTCATACATCAAGTTGAATGATAAGAGTGCGATAGATGTATTGCCAGCAAAAATGGCTGAGTTAAAAGAGGCGAATATTGAAGAAGGCAGACGGCACATGTTTAACCCGGACTTTACTGCCTTGGTGGATATTCATTTGAAATCCAATCTGCGGAATGAAATTGCTGTTAATGGGAGCATGGACTTTGTTTTCATTTTCATGGCAGTAGGCCTTTTCGTTTTACTTATCGCAGGTATCAACTATATGAACCTGGCAACAGCCAGATCCGCCAGAAGGGCACAGGAGGTTGGCATCAGAAAGGTTTTGGGGGCTTATAAAAAGCAGCTAATAAGCCAGTTTCTGGGAGAGTCTCTTCTGCTTACCATTATCTCAGCCACTCTTTCGATTATCATTGTCATGTTTCTGGCCGAACCCTTTGCGGCCTTCATTGGTAAACCTATTTCTGCAGATATGCTCTTTGAACCGGAGGTTTTAGGGGTTCTGGCATTGATTATCTTGATAATCGGCCTTGGTTCGGGTAGCTATCCCGCTCTGTTTCTTTCAGCCTTCAAGCCTGTGGTTGTTCTCAAAGGTAAGCTGGTGCCCGGCATGGGTAGCTCGGGAATCTTCAGAAAAGCACTGGTGGTATTTCAGTTTGTCATATCAATAGTCATGATCATCGGCACGGCCATTGTGTATAATCAGCTCAACTTTCTGAGAAATAAACCACTTGGTTTTCAGAGAGAAAATATTCTCATGGTTTCCAACACCAATCAAGCCATTACAGCCAGAATGGATGCCTTCAAGAATGAGTTGGAGAAGAACCCAAATATTGAAGGCGTAACCGCTACTTTTTCAAAACCAGGAGGACTGAGGCCCATCATTTTTGTAAAGTCTGAAAGTGTGTCTGAGGAGGTTGACGGGCTTAATTTAGCAGGCATCAATATTTACCTGAACTATCTGGATGTCATGGAAATAGAAATTCAGGAAGGCCGCAACTTTGATCCTGCTATTCCTACTGATTCCACAGAAGCCATAATCATTAATAGAAGGGCTGCTGCCGAGCTGAACCTTAAAGAAAATGCTGTTGGTAAATTCATTGATGTTCAGGGTTTTGGAGGTAATTGGCAGAGAAAACAGATCATTGGAGTAATTGATGATGTAAATTTTGAACCTTTACAGAGAAGCACGGAATCATGTTTCTACGCATATTTCTTCCCTAATTTTCAGGAGATTTTCATAAAGGTGAACCCCTCCGTACAAAGTGAGGTAGTGAAGTATGTTCAGGAAAAATGGTCAGACTTTGCCCCCTCCCAACCGTTTGAATATGCTTTTCTGGAGGAAGATCTTGCCTCTCATTATAATAATGAAAAGGCCCTAAGTCAGTTGGTAGTTTTCTTCGCCATACTCGCTGTGGGAATAGCCTGTTTAGGTCTATTTGGTCTGGCGTCTTATTCAGCAGAACAAAGGATTAAGGAAATAGGGGTGAGAAAAGTTTTGGGAGCTTCAATCGGGCAGGTGCTGTATCTGCTCTCTAAAGATTTTGCCATACTTATAGGCATTGCCTTTGTTATAGCAGCGCCAGTGGCCTATTACCTTTCTGGTTGGTGGCTACAGAACTTTGCTTTTGCAGTAACTCCTTCGGTACTCACATTTATTCTGGCCGGTTTGGCTGCTTTGTTTATAGCACTTGTAACCGTAAGCTACAAGACCTATTTGGCTGCAAGATCAAACCCAGTCAAAGCACTGAGGTTTGAATGACGTGTCAATACTGAACAAATATGGCCGAAAATGTACAGTTTGATTTTTGAGATTGTCCAGTAAAAGCTTAAAATCAATATATTCGCTATTGGCATATAAATTGGTAAACCAAAAGGGTCAAAACTTAAACGATTCAAATGATTAAACTACGTGACATCGACAAATTTGTCGACTCCAAATACCAGAGAACCTTCATCCTTAAGGGAATAGATTTAGATATTGAACAAGGTGAGTTTGTTACTATAATGGGTCCTTCGGGAGCAGGTAAATCAACACTCATGAATATTATTGGAATGCTGGATGAACCTTCTCAGGGCGAATACTACTTCTTTGATGAGCCCATTCACAGAATGAAGGAGCGTAAGCGTTCCGACCTGCACAAGCATCATATTGGATTCGTTTTTCAGGCTTATCACCTCATCGATGAGCTGACCGTTTATGAAAACATTGAAACCCCTCTTCTTTACAAAGGTGTGAAGACCAAGGAAAGGAAGAGCCTTGTGGCCGAAATGCTCGATAAATTCCAAATGGTAGCCAAGAAAGACCTTTTTCCTGAACAGCTTTCCGGAGGACAGCAGCAGCTCGTTGGTGTGGCCAGGGCATTGATTGGTCAGCCGAAGCTACTTTTGGCAGATGAGCCAACAGGTAACCTGCACTCAGATCAGGCGGAGGAAATCATGAAACTTTTCCAAAAGCTGAATCAAGAAGGAATGACCATCGTTCAGGTGACACACTCAAAGGA
>Ga0114899_1002204_pt1 | contig 10602 bp, 16 predicted proteins | sample MalvireepMed_215_FD_83497 | JGI IMG/M metagenome (GOLD analysis project Ga0114899, IMG submission 83497) | Marine viral communities from the Global Malaspina Expedition - Malaspina viral metaG DeepMed_215 | ecosystem: Environmental > Aquatic > Marine > Oceanic | place: Mediterranean Sea... | reverse complement strand
TTATCCTAGGATTAATATACAATCCTTTTAATTCTTCTATTAAGGCTGGATCTGTTACAGTAGTTTCTCGTGCTGCCATTCCTATTTGTTGATCACTACTATCTGGCCTTCCTAATGTATTGCTATTATGAGTACCATCATTATTAATACCTGTCCACTTAACTGTAAGAGCAGCATATAATGAACATTTCTCCCTTAATGTGCTTTGCATAGGAGCTCCACATTTTTGTAATGGAGATTCTTGAGACCCTAAAGTCCCAGGAGCCCCATCATAAACAAAACTAGCCCAAAACTTATAATAATGATCTGGAAGCCAACCTACTACTGCATCATTATCCTGTTCAACAAATTGATACATAAATTGAACACCGTCATATTCGCTCCAAAATCCAGTAAATCCATCACTTGCAACACCCCAAGATTCATCATCTTGTAAATCCACATCTACATGTACTCTAATATCAGAAGGTGGGGTAGCTCTAGAGTTATGATCATCATAAACATCTTCATGTGTAAAATCTGATCCATATATCTGGCCTGGAGAAGACCACCATGTCGCTTTACCATTATAAATACCATGCCCCCATTTATATCCCCATCCACCAGTTAATGAATCTTGTGTAGATTGTACTATATATATTTTGTTTTCATAATAACCATTATCGGTAGATCCTGAATGATATCCCCTATCAGTACCAAATAATCCTCTTTGACAGTCGACATCTACATATATAGCTGGATCTCCAGTTACAACAGTATCCAAAACCAGCATATATTCATCAAGTTGCCCAAGCGTACCTGTATCATGTATTACAATAATATCTCCTGCAGCAACTCCAGCTAATGGATCTTCTAATGTAATTCTAAAAGTTTCAACATCCGAGCCATCCCACATTTGTATAGTGTCACTTAATGTAGCGATAAACTCACTATCTACCCAACTTTCATCAACTTCCCCCTCTTGAAAATTCCCCCACATAGTTCTAGGAGGTTTACAGTCGGCATGAGTATATAACCAAGTATTAATATTTGTCCATGGGGGAGTTTTATCAACACTTTCTCCATCTACTCCTCCGCCTCCAATAAAATTATTATTAACATGATCCTTATTAATGTATCTATCACCCCTAATCACGCCAAACCAATTAGTATACATTCCATATTGCTCAAATGTAGTATCTGCAATACGAACAGCTCCATTAATGATTTCAACGTGAGGTTTAATAGGTGCTTTTATAAACTCTTCATTAGAATACATCTTTAAAGTCTCAGTTAATTGAGTCCAAACCTCATTTTCTTCTTCTCTTACTAAAAATCCTGGTAATACCGATTCTGTATTAGCTGAAGATTCAGGATCAAATAATTTCATAAAATACTCTAATGATCGACCACCTACAAGATCTTGATCTGATTCAGGAACACCATTATACCCCGTAGGATGTAGATATTCCCCACCTTTCAAACGCCCCATATCGTCTACAGCATCATAATCACTTAAGAAGGTAAAAAGACCCCATCCAGGTTCTCTTATCATAATCTTGTCAATTTCATTGATAAATGGCATAACACCTCCAGCCATTTCTATCTTACCAGAGGTGTATACTTTACCATCTACTATTCTAGTAGCTTGATTTTCTTCTAGATCTCTACGATCACTTTGAGTATTGATACCACCTTCGAATTTATCTATTTTAAATAACTCCTTAGGCATTATAATTTCTCAGCAATCACTCCTCTAACTACTTCCTCAACGCTATCATATAGAGAATCTATAATCTTTCCTTCAGTCTTTTCAGATATAAAAGGAACATCTACATTATCATTAATAGCATTTACAACTTTAGCTTTAAGTTCATCATCAAAGATATAATCTAATAATTCATCTTTGTGTTCACTTATCATTTGTTGAAAAAAGTTCATTCTTCTTTCTCCTTTATTATATGTTTACATTCTTCACATGTTACAAAATCTCTAGGCGCATGAGCCATCTTTTCTAATAACTCAATTTTATCTTCTAAACATCTAACTTTATCATCTAATTCATTGTCGTCAAATACATAATTCATTATCTTATCCATTTGAAAATGTTTAACGAAATAAGAAACTAATTGATTGACTATAAGTTTTTTAACTATCACTCTACCACCACTTCTTTATTATCTTTCTACCTATAAAAATCATTGCAATAATAAACACAACTGTTCCAACATCTACTAAGTGATTACCACTATCACTTTCTACTGAACCAATTGGTGTTTCTATTTTAAATTGTTGCGGTTTATTCATTTTTTACCTCCTGGAACAAAAATTTGACTTCCATAAAGAGAAAGTAGATCCTCTGATAATCCACTCTCTTGTAAATCAGTTAACCATTTAGCAGCAGCCTGATAATAACTTCCTTGATGCGACCCATATGGAAGCCTAACATATTGATCAAATCCTTTACCATAACGTCTTGCGCCTTCTTCTAGCCATTCAGACTGATCCATTTCTTGCCTTGTTGTAGTAAAGAACTCATATTCTTCTTGAGAACCTGGTCTAGGGCCAATATATTCTCCTGTTTCCCAAGCCTTTATATTTCTTGGATCTTCTGTGTATCTATGTGTATCATAGAGCCTACCTAAAGGATCGTCTCCTATATATTCAGAATGACCCTTTTCATGATCCAAATGAGGTAGAAGATGAAATACTTCGTGCAGTAGTATATTTTGCACGTGTTCATTCATAGATCCAGGATCTTTCATATCAATACCCCTGCTTGTTGCTCCGTGAACATTAGAACCCCATGTCCATTCATCTTGAGGCACCCATTTTAATAATGGATGGTCAGGTGTAATATTAGGACTATAAAGTTCATCTAGTAAATCCTGATGAGTAGATGCTTCCCCTGCTAATACATGTCCATATTCAGTCAACCCAAGTAATAAATTATCTATAAGTGATGGATTATTAAGTATAAGTCTTGATATAGTTGCCGCTGAAGGGTCCTCGTAAGGAGGCGCAACATCTGCACTATATTGATCATCATAGTATAGACTATCATCAATAGGATTGTACATATTTCCCTCTGTAACCATTAGTAAAAAATCTCACTCATCCATTCAGGCATAGGTGTTTTTAGATCCACTTTCCAATCATATGGACGTTTTTGAATATTGGTTGCATACTGAGAAGGTTTTCGACCTAACCCTCCTCTACCCTTTGATATATTTAATTCATATCCAGGATAAGGATTAACACCAACTCTAAATTTCAAATTAGGAAGTAATGTATTATTCCATAATTTTGATAAGCTTGGTGCTTTATACATAGCCCCGACTTCTTCTAATGTTTTATTCCCTTTAATTATTTCATTTACATTAGAGAAAAGATCTTTTCCTAGTAATTTCATTAAATTCTGATCTTCTAATTCTATAAATGGTAAAGCCTTTCTTTCTTTTATCCTATCATAAATCCTTTCTGTCTCCATTCTCATAGCATCTCTTGCAGTGATTCCACCTAAACCCTGTGGTGATATATTAAAATCCATCATCGTCTCGTTTATCTAAAGTTCTTAAAAACTTATCTTTTAAACCATTACCTGATAATGTAGCTATTATCTCTACTAATGACCTATATGTTCTTTCTATACCCTTTTGTTCTATTTGCATTTTCTTTTGTTGATCTATTAAAGTTACAATAATCCCTTCCAATCGTTCAAATTTCTTATGCATATCTTTTGATAAGTCATCTTGTATATACCTATTCTGTTTCCATATAAAGAAACCAAACGCCATCGCTACAGCTACAGGCAGTCCAAATTGCTCTAATATAGTTAAAATATCCATTATTTATTCCCATCTATTAATTCTCCCCACAATGAAGTTTTACCTTTTATTATTTGAATGATATGTACCGTAAATAAACCGCCCTTAAAAAAATCAACAATGGCAAAAGCATGAGCCCAATTAATTCTTCTATTAGCCAACCACTCATTTGACTTTGGTCCCATATCTTTTAAACAACCTATACTCCAAGCGCTCCTTGGCCCATCCATATGGGTTGCGCTCATTTGCTGCAAATCGTGCCAATGTCCATACATTACATTGCATCCTAACTTCCTTATATGGTTAGCAGCATGGTATTGACCACCATATTGATGGCCATGATAAAAGTAAAGTTTTCCCATTTTGAGATACTTGCCAAAGGCGTAATATTTGTACCCACGGTCATTAAGCTTAACAGCATTAGCAAATCTATACTGAGGTATATAGGGATATCTTTCAACTGCCATATTAAGCCAATTATCATGATTACCCTCAGTAATATACTTTTCCTTACAGTTCGACTTATCCAAAGACTCATCGATTTGGTCCATTCCTTTATTAACTTCTTTAACATCTTCATCAAACTCCTTTATTAAGAACTCCAAAGGTGGAGCTTTTCTTCGTTTGTATTTCCAATGTGAGAATGCCTCCCATTCTCCTATATCCCCCAGATCAATATATATATCTGGTTTAACTATTTCTATAGTCTGTTTTAAGCAATTAATTGCACTTTGATCATGCAATGGAAAGTGCTTATCCGGAGTTACTATAGCTCTCTTTACAACCCCTATGTCTTTTGACATATATCTCCCCTATATTATTATAAATCATCTATCACTGCAGCAACTATAGCTTGAATCTTATTACCGCCTGTTCCTCCTGCTGCTTTTACTCCTGAAATAACATGTATATCATCTACTGTTACTCCATTAAATTTTGCAAACCAACTTTCTCCTGGTCCAATTTCTACCGCATCCTCTAAATCATGTGCAGCTGTACCTCCATCGAAACAAATATAAATACTATCAGCCGTATTAGCTGTAGATCCATTATCTCTATAACCTGTATGTTTTATGAATAAGAATTTTACTTTATCGCTCACTACTATAGCTGGCATAGTAGCTCCTACATCTACCCCTGCAGCTGTAGTACCCTTTTGTAGAAATGTTTCAGTTGAAATTAAATTACCACTAGTAGTTGTAACATCAACAATCTTATAATACCACCCTTCTGTAGTATCAGCTGGTGTATATCCATAAGTTAATCCAGTTAATGTCTTTGCAATTTCATCTGGTAAAATTAATGCATTAAATGTCATTGTAGCATCATCAGCCATGTATTCTCCTTAATTATTAATCAGCTGCTGACCAAGTTCTAGCAGTTTGTGAAAAACTTACTGCATGCCAAAAACTACCATCACAAAATAATTGAACATGATCTCCAAGATTACCATTACCCCCAGAACCTGTACTTTCATCATATGTAAGATAGCGACCTTCAGTCCATCTTCCTATATTAGCTGCTGTATCTGTGATATTAAATTCAAATAATTTAATCTTATCTGCTGCCTGCGCATCTATAACACAATCAGCTGTTAAAACTTGATTTAATACTATCCTTAAACTCATACCTACAGCATCTGCAACAGCTGGTAAGTCCATAGCTGTTACAGCGCTAACATGATTAATCATAATAATATGACCATTATGCTCTGCTTTTGTTAATGCTTGAGCATCTGTTGTTATTTTAGTTACCGCATCTGACACACTTGGACCTGTGCTTAAAACTGAAAACATTTATATCTCCTTATTGTTTCATATATCTTAATACAGCATTCTCTGCTGAAGAAATAACATTCCATCGTACAGTTTCGCCCTGATTAATTTGAACTCCATTAATCATAGTAGGAATAGGGATTTCATAAGTCCCACTATACACTTCAAAATGAGTTGTACTAGATGAAAGCACTATATCTTCCCCAGCTCCTACTGAAAAATTAAATCCAATAGTATCCGAATGTACTGAGGCTGAAGAAGAGAATGTAAATGTTATTCTATGATAACCAGTCACATCTATATGTTGTGTCTCATCTGAAGTCTCTCCAGTATGCCAAGGTGTACTAGCATCATCAATAACAGTAATATTCCAATCATTTGATACACCATGATTTAGAGCTTCTTTTGATGAAAATTTATTTATATTAGCCATTTATTCTCCTTACATTAACCAATAAGATATTCTATTTATAGATTGGGTTGCTAAATTCATATATAATTTTCCTGTCCCCTCTCTATCTATTTCAATACTATCAATATGAGTTGGAATTGTCAATTCATATAATCCTTTATTATATTCACCAGTAAAAAAAGTACCTGACCCATAACTAGTGAAATCAATATCTTCTCCAGCATTTGCAGTAAATGATATTCCCCAAAGATATCCATCGTCTGCTGAGGCACCTAAAACTCCCAAGAATGTCTGTATTATAACTTTATGATAACTTGTGACATCTACATGTTTAGTATTAGTCGTGTCTCCTATCCCAGTTCTTCCTGTAAACATAGCAGAATCCATTCCTGAATGAATAATAGTATTCGCTTCTTGTTCACTGAATTTATGTAAATCTGCCATTAATTCTCCTATCTTATTGCATGATAACCAGATGACATTATACGTAATCCAGCTACCCTTGTATTATTATATCTTTCTACCATTTTTCTAAATTCACTCATAAAATATTCTTTTCTCTCTAAATCTGCCATATCTTCTGCTAATTTAGCTCTGACGTAATATACTAAAGCTTTTGATAAATAAGAAGGCAAATCTATTTCATCTTCCTCATTGTCTAATACATCTACATCAGTGTATATAGTAGGAGTTTCAGTAACATTATTTCCACTATATTTTGTTGCAGTTGTATAATGCGCTGTATTTAATCCAGTTACTTTATGTAAACCATTCCATCTTTCAGAACCATCAATTACAATATAATCCACACTAGATTCAGTTGAAAATCCAGTTCCATTAAATCTTAAGAATCCATCTGCAGTTTCATAACTTGTTGCAGTTTCTTTATCGGCAGTTGCAATACTTTCAATTCTATATGTTGGACTATACACATATTGTATTTCTAATCCATCAGTAATTGAAGCAAGTGGTGATTTCCATTGTACAGCATTAGTACCAGGCCCATATTCTTTAGAATCTACATCATTATCAAATCGCACATCCTTTTCAGATATTGCAATCTTATTACCTTTTATATAATAACCATATTGTCTAACTGTAGCCATTAACTACCATCCGCATCTTTTATGTGTGGTTCAAAAAGTAGTCTAGGTACTTGTCTATATTCGTCCTTGCTATTTAAATGATTTTTACATCTTACCTCTAATACTTTAATCATATCATGAGGTAATTCATAAAACCTTTGATTCTCAGCTATATCTATTCTTTCTGTTGTAACATGAGTTTCAGATATAGTATTAATTTCTTCTAATCCATCTTTAATATAAGCAATCATTAGTCCTGTTTGATTGCTACCTACTCTCTCCATTAATTCTCTAACCTTCATTATTGTTGCCCTTGTTGTTTTTTATCAGCTCCTTTAAAAGCAAATACTTCATCATATTGCGTTTTATAATTTTTTAGTGCTTCCTGCATAATAACTACCATTTCATCATCTTCATCTTCAACTGCAAAATTAACTAATCTTCTCTCTAATATCTGAATAGCAGCATATAATACAGCTGCATAATTATATTTAGGAGGAAAAAATGGTATTTCATTAAAGAGCAACATAGCTACTTCGAAACTATAATGAGGTACTTGAGATACCCACCCTCTTTCATTATTGCTACTATTAGGAGTAGGTATAATATAAATACTTGCTCTTGCCGTCATACTTGTATCACCATCACCATCATATTCTCCGTTCTTATGAAGAATATAATATGCAGGATTATATTTTGATCTAAACTTTAAGCTATCAGTATCAGTAGCCAAATATCTATCATGAGGGGGGATTGGAGTACATACTTCAAACTTTCCTTTTACTCCATTCTCCCTAACAATACTAATAATATCTCCAGTATAAGGAACTCCTGCACGATCAGTTATTTCTGTAGTAAATGTAAAAGAATCCATATCCATATGATCTAATTGTCTCATCCTATTAGATATTTCTTGGCATCCCTGACCTATATCATGGGCAACCTTTCCTTTATCTCCATCTGGAATATCAAATCCCACTAATTTTTCTACCTGTTCTTCTAATGTTAACAATATTTCTCCGTTTCATTCCGCCCCCTCAGGGGGAGAGAAGATTCCCAGCGAGGAGGCAGAATTACTTATTTATTTACTATGCTATAGTAATATGATCATTGTCAGCTTGTTGTCCGTGTGCGTAATAATACGTACCATCGTAGAACAATCTAACTGTATCGCCAGCTACGCAATTTGTAGTAATGCTAATATCATCTTTTACAGCATCAAGTCCAGTACTAGATGAATTTCCATCTGCACTCGACATATTACCCCATATAAGATTACCATCACCAGAACTATTGCCAATTGTAGCTGTACCACCAGATATGCTTTGTACTATAAAATTACAATGCCACCCGATGTTAGCTTCTTTCTCTTGTGTACTCATTGCAGAAATATCTGGTAAAGTAATAGATATTGCAGCTGTATTAGCTATAATAAATGTTTTACCACAATCCCCAGGGACTAAAACCCTATCAGAATCTATCTTTTCTACATAATCACCAAGTGCATAAGAAGCTCTACCGCCTATTTTTACATTAGCCATTATCTATCTCCTAACCTGCATTAATCACTGCAATACTAGCAGGATTAGTGCCATCAGTAGTAAGCACAGCATTAACTTGCCATGCTGTATCATCAATAGCTCTGAAGCGTATTGCATCACCAACATGACCACCTAAGTTATTACTGTCATGATCTAAGTCAAAGTTATCATAACTTGCTACAGTACCTGTTGCTGTTGCATATGTAATAAGTTGAACTTCTGCTTGATCTTCAGTTGAAGATGTTACAACAACACTTCCAAAAAAACAATCACCAGAAGCAGCTATAATAGTACTTCCAGCATCTGTTTCTACTTTACATAAAACATCAACTACCATTCCAGCTTCTGCACTAGGAAGTGTAATTGTTTTAGCAGCAGTACCAATAACCATTAATTTACCAACATCATCAGCAGACATGGTATAATCATCATTTACTTCTATTACACCAAAAGCTTTTCCAGCTTTTAGTTTATCTATTCGATTATCAGCTTTATTTTGTCCATACATTGGATTTGCCATAATTAATCTCCTTATGTCCAGATAGCGTGGCATTCAGGCATTGACCATTCCATACCAGCTTCTGTTAAGATTAGATCTACTCGTCTGTCGACCCCAGAGTTCTCTAGCGTTTGTACACCTACGTAGACTGAAGTATCTCTGTTCACACCATTACCTACAAGAGGTCGGAATGCACAATACTTCATATTCACACCAAGCATTTTAACATTAGTACCATCTAAGTGAATATTCCTTGCTACATTCATATCACCATAAGGTGTTGCGAAAGTAGTAATATCTACACCTAGGATTTTTTTCTTGCCAGTCATAGCAAAATCAGCCCTAAAGTTAGAAGATATTTCAAGATTATTCTTAAAGTATCCACCTAATTTATGCATCCAGTTGTAAACAGCAGTACTCACAAAAAATAAAGTACCAGTACTATTATTATATCTTGGATCAAGATAGTTTGACATATCATCTAAGAAATCATCTGCTGTCTTAGTTGATGTTGTTAAACTAAATTGGTTACCATATTGACTAACATAATCAACAGCACCCTGAGTGTATTGAATATTATTAGTTGTATCTTCATACTGTTGACCAAATAATAATGTAGTTTCAATATCCCATTTATGCTCGATTAGTTTCTCTTTCCAAACTCTAGCCCACTCGTTTGGTTCAAATTTAAGGACAGTAGCTCTTGCGCTATTTGTCATTGCCATTGAAGTTTTCCAAATCTGAGTCAATCCAGAATTTGTAGAGTAAGGTTGGTCTTTCCAAGTTTCTGGATAACCAGTACCTTCTCCAAATGCAGTACCCATTACATAAGAACGTCTCCATTCCAATTGAGTAGCAATAGATCTATCAGCAACTTGCTCATCATTTGCAGCACCACCAGCACCTGGGGTATTGTTATAAAATGAAGCAAATTCATTTCCACCGCTATCAAACTTGACAACAGTACCTTCTAGAGCGACACATTCTTTAGCAGAACCACCACCAGCAGTCTTTGAAAGACTATCAGTAACAGTTTCTACCTTAAGAACGTGATATCCAGCAGGACCACTATCAGTTACTCCGTTTTGAACGGGTATTTTAACTAACTGACCAGGTAAGAAAAATGTAGGTCTAGTTCCACTATCACCTACATCAATTTTATCTGAACCAGTATTGTTATATATGTTTTGAATATTACCTGATGATTCATAATCAGTAGCCATAAAGATCTTAATCTTTTGTCCCTGCGCACTTAATGCACCGGAAGTATTAGATTGATCTATTTCGGAATCATCAAAAACTTCTGATCCGTTATCTACGTGACCAATTACATAGGCATATCGTTTATGATACGAATTTCTCTTTTCAGTAAATTTGAATTGAGGGTCATCCGTAGGTTTTTTACTTACTTTACTAAGAAATCGGAAAAAAGGGTCTTGAGCAATTACGAGTTCAGAAACTCTGTCACCAAAGTTATATCTTCT
>Ga0114899_1002203_pt1 | contig 10607 bp, 9 predicted proteins | sample MalvireepMed_215_FD_83497 | JGI IMG/M metagenome (GOLD analysis project Ga0114899, IMG submission 83497) | Marine viral communities from the Global Malaspina Expedition - Malaspina viral metaG DeepMed_215 | ecosystem: Environmental > Aquatic > Marine > Oceanic | place: Mediterranean Sea... | reverse complement strand
TCATTATGTAACAATTATAGTCAGAGGATATAATACCACAGCAAACGCAGACACAGATGAAGTGTTTTTTACAGGCACATATGAATTAGTAAATATTAATAATTTTACAAGTTATTCTGCTTATCAAAGTTATGAATACAATATTAATGATTTTGTAATAAGCCTTGTTAATGTGCCTGTAGGTGATACTGCAAGAATATATATGACCCCGATGCCATTTAAAAAAAGTAATGATTCTTTATTGGCATTTTTTAAATTGGGTGTTGACGCTAGTTTTACAACTGAAAATTTAGAAACCAAAATACATATGTCTTGGACTGCATATAATTCTGGCGTTTTTGATAATGTTGTAGATGTACCTGCTTGTATAGATTATAGCATAACACAAAAGGCGTTTTTAAAAGATATAATCCAAAGGTTTAATCTTGTGATTTTAGCAGACCCTGATGATGCTTCTAATATTATTATAGAACCTTATAATGATTATTTAGCAGCAAGTACCATTAAACACTGGACTGATAAATTGGACACTTCAAAAGAGATAATAGTAAAAGATACAACATCACTACAGAAAAAAATAATTAATTTAAGTGATTTAGAAGATACTGATTTAATGAATAAATCAATAAAAGAAGAAGAACCCACTTTAAATGTATATGGAAAATATTATAATGATAATACTAACAATGATTTTGCTACAGGAGAATTAAAAAACAATTCTATCTATTCACCATTTATAAATCAAAAAGTATTTCAAAACCAAGACGAACAAGTGCCCACAGAATTAGCAAATATGGCGGTTCAATATGAATTTAGTTATAAATCAGTTGAAGGTGGAATTGAAAATGTTTTAGAAGCAACAAAACCTAAACTATTTTACTATAATGGTAGTGCTACAACAGTAAAGGGTTTTTCTGATAATACGATTACATACCACCTTCACCACCAACCAACATCAGGGGCTACTATTGACACCTACACTTTTACAACTTACCCTGTCTGCACCCCTTTTGATATTACACCTGTAGATGATGCCTATACATTAACTTCAGCAAACAAATCTTTATATTGGAATTTCGCACCACCACAAGCAGGGGAATTGTCTATATTTAATTATAACACAAGTGATGATAGTTGGCGTGATAATACACTATTCTATTTCTATTGGGAAACATACCTAAACGGAATTTATAGCGTTGATGCACGAATAATGGAAGCATATATAATGCTTGATGCAGTAGATATATTTAATTTTAAATTCAATGATGAAATTTTTATTAAAGATACCTATTGGCGAATACTAAATATTCACAATTATCAAGTAGGTGGCACAGTATCTACTAAGGTTACATTATTAAAAATAGTAGATAGCTTAGATTTAGCAGATGGTTGTAATTATATCCCTGTTGGTGAGTGGGAGGGGGCTTTTTATACTTGGTGCCTTGCTTCTAATGCAGGTTGTACGCCTGATGAAAGTGCCCCTAATTATCTTGGATTACACGCACCTAAAGCTTGTTGTTTGGCAGCAGGTGGTGACCCCATAAATGGATATTATGATGGCTTATATCTTTGCGTTTCCAATACAGGGAGTTCGCCTGTCCGTTTATTAACACAATCAAGACCACTATCACTAACAAATTCAGGGCAATTAAAAACATTATTATCTGGTAAATTAGGTTCTACAGACAGACCACTAATAAGGGGCGTAGATACAGGTAAATTCAGTCAAGCTATACTTCCTTATTTTGGTGATGATATAGTTATTAAATACAATACTGCAAGAAAAGGTACACCACAATTACAAGGCGAAGCACATAAAATAGTTTTATCAGGATATACTGAAGCAGACACTAGGGGTTATGCTTATGCTGAAGGTAATAATTATGGTAAAAAAATATATATTCCAATTAACGCAAATATAATTATAAGGGTAAATGGAATAGCTACTGTTATAGGTGGAACAAGCACAACTTATGTTGTAGGCACAACTGAAGCCTTTGCTTACTATACCGCCTTTAAAAACATAGAAGGCGTAATAACGCAACTAAGTACAGCAGGGGGTCAAAGTGAATTTAGTATTAGGGAAGGTGCAAATCCAACTACCTGCACTTTATATATAGACACATCTTCAAGTGGTGAATTACAATTTGGCTTAGATGATAGCCAAACTGATACTAAAAGAATATGGGCTTTGACAGTAGATCTAGCAGTTCAAAAAATACAAAATTTAACACTTCCCTTTGGTGAAAATTGGGCTTTATATCAAAGTGGCAGGAATATAGAATTTCAAAATTACAATTTATTAGTATGGAATTAAAAAAATATATAAGAGCAACATCAAAATTAATAATACCTTCTATTGACCATTTACAATTAGTAGAATACAAGGATAAAGAATTAGACTTTGCTTATGGTATGCAGGAATATCACACAAGTTTTCAAAGGATGTTTAAACAATTAATAAGAATACTATGGCGATAAAGAGAAAAATAATACTAGAAGCAGATGTAAAAGATGCAACAACCAAAATAGACACTTTAGGCAAGAGTATTGAAAATGTAGATGATGCAGCAATTTCTAGTAAAGTTGGGTTTGATGTAATGAAAGAAGGCGTATTAGGTGTAGGTTTAGCACTTAAAGCGTTAGGTATTGGTTTAATAGTAAGTGCTTTTGTAGCGTTGAAAAATTTATTTGGTCAGAACCAGATGGCAATGGACTTATTCACCACAGCAACAGAAAGCCTAAAAGTTGTATTTAATAAAATTGTAGAACTTGCAACCAAAGTAGGTAGCACATTGTCAAGTGCTTTTTCTGATCCTAAACAAGCGATAGCAGATTTATGGGAAGCACTAAAGAAGAATATAGTAAATAGATTTGAAGGGTTTATAGACCAATGGAAAGCGGTGGGTAAAGTAATAAAAGGCGTATTTGATTTAGATTGGGACACAGTAACGAAAGGTGCTACAGAATTTGGTCAAGCACTTATACAAACAGCAACGGGATTTGATACAGAACAACAGCAAAACATAATTGATGGCGTAAAAAGTTTAGGAAAAGAAATTGCAACAACAACAAAAGAAGCGAGTGCGTATGGGAAGGCAATTACAAAAATGCGTAATGAAGTAAAACTTGCTGAAGCACAACAAAGGCTATTGCAAATGCAATACCAAAAAGATGCAGAATTGCAAAGACAATTACGAGATGATATAAGTTTGACTATTGATGAAAGAATTGATGCTAATACAAAATTAGGCGAAATACTTGATGAACAATTTGCAAAAGAGAAAGAACTAGCAGACAAAAAACTAGAACTAGCAGAAAAAGAATTGTCTGTAAATAAAGATAATATTGATTTACAGGTTGCACTTATAAATGCTAAAACAGAACTTGCAGACTTAGAAGAAAGAATAACAGGACAGCGTTCTGAACAGTTAGTGAATTTAACAGGACTAGAAAAAGAAAGACAAGATGCCCTAAAAGAAACAGAAAAGGTTGCTAAAGACACAGGTAAGGCAGAAGTTAAAATAGCAGAACTAACAGCAGCAAATAAAAGAGATATTATTGCAGGTGCTTTAGGTAATGTAGCAACTTTAATGGGCGAAGAAAGTAAGGCAGGAAAAGCGCTAGCGGTAGCCCAAGCTCTTATCAATACATACTCCGCAGCAACAACAGCTTTATCTTCACCTGCACAGGGTGGTGCTGGTCCGATATGGGGTATTCCTGTAGCAATAGGTGCGGTCGCAGCAGGTATGTCTAATGTTAGAAAAATACTATCCACCAAATTACCTGGCGGTGATGATGGTGGTGGTGGTGGTGGTGGTGGTGCACCTGATATACCCAAAGCGACAGGAATAGGTGGCAATTTAATACCTAATTTAGAAGCAATAGAACCAACAGAATTAGGTGGTGCTACACCTGTTCAGGCTTATGTAGTTGAAAATGATATTAGCGATGCACAAGCCTTACAAGAAGAATTAGACATACAGGCTACATTATAAACAAAAAAACAAACTTTATATTTATTTATGTTATGGCGAATAAAATAAAAAAACTAATAGAACTTATCATTGATGAAACTGCTGAAATGTTTGGAGTTGAAGCAATATCTGTTGTAAAATTTCCTGCTATTGAAGAAAACTTTGTATTCTTTAATAATGATTTTTTATCACTTGCTAAAGTAGATGAAGAAAAGAAACAATTAATCGGTGCAGTATTAGTACCTGATAAGAAAATTCCACGACTTGATAAAGATACTAATGAACAGTATGAAGTATTTTTTACTAAGGAAACTATAAGACAGGCACAGAAGCTATTTATGGCTAGTCTAAGGAACAATAGCCATACACTTGAACATAGTGAACCAATCAAAGGTTTAACTGTCGTAGAAAGTTGGATAAAAGAAGATAAGAAATTTGACAAGTCTAATATGTGGGGTTTTAAAAATATGCCAATCGGTACTTGGTTCGTGCAAGTTTCAGCAGAAAACAATCCTGAAATTTGGGATAAAATAAAGAATAAAGAAGTGCGTGGTTTCAGTATTGAAGGGTGGTTTACAGATAAATTAATTGAAGCATCTAAACAGAAAGATATATTAGATGAAGTATGTGAAGATTGCCCTGACCAAGAAACATTTGGAAAAATAAAAGATGTTATTTTACAAAATGAACTTCACCCTGTAGGTAGTTTAGATGGCGAACCATTATTTAGAACAAAAGAAGAAGCAAATCTATATGCTGAAATGTTTAAAGGTGGTGCAGGTAGCCATATCCATAAAGTAGATGGTGTAAAATTATATATGCCTTGTAGTGATTATGCTACAGCAACAACACAAGAAGAACAATACACTAAAACAGGCAAAAGGAAATACAAGCGAAAATACAAGATGCTAGAACATCTAGCTTATGCTAAAAGACAGGCACTTGCTAAATATCCTTGGGAACAATGTATTCGTGATATGATGAAAGAATACGGAAATAAAGAAACTGCTGCTAAAGTCTGTGCAGCTATCAAAAATAGAACAGTAAAATATTCAAAGAAATAAACAACAACAACCCTTTTATATTTATTAATGTTATGAGTACACTAAAAAAAATCTTAAACTTATTACAAATGAAAAACGAAGCAAAACCTAATGGCGTGAAAATGTACGCTGAATTAAAATTAGATGATGGCAGGGTTCTAGCCACAGAAGATGAACAATTTATGATAGGATCAAAAGTCTTTGTCGTTTCAGATGAAGGCGATGCTTCACCACTTGAAGCAGGTAGTTATACTTTAGAAGATGGTGCAAAAATTACTATAGATGAAAATTCTAAAATACTAGATTTAGGCGAAGAAAAAGAAGCCGAAGGTGTAGAAAAACCAGAAGAAGCATCTGAAGAAAAAGAATTAGCAGAAGATGATGAAGCGGATGTTGGCGATTGGGCAGGTATGGAAAAGAGAATTAAAAACCTTGAAGATGCAGTTGCTGATTTAAAAGCAGACAAAGAAGAAGCGTCTGCTGAACTATCCGAAGAAACTAATGAAGAAACTACTGAAGAAGGAAAAGAGGAATTAAGCGAAGAAAAAGAAAATCCAATAGAATTATCTTCTGACTTTGCTAGTGAACTTGTAACTAGACTTGAAGGTCTAGAAAATAAAAATAAAGATTTAGAAAATAAATTAGAAGAATTATCAAAAGAACCTGCTGATGAAGGTATTAACTATTCACCACAAGGCAACAATGTTAATTCAACAGTAGACTTAGAAAAACTGTCAAATCAACAAAGGGCAGCGTATTACATAAATAACTTAAAATAATTAAAATTCAAAAAGATGGGAAATAAAATTCAATTATCAAAAAAGCGTGAATTTGATATAACTATTACAGACAACACTTACGCAGGTGAATTAAGTTTGCCTTATGTAACTGCTGCATTACGTTCACCAGATACAATCGCTAAAGGCTATGTAAGAACAATAGATGGTCTAAACTCTAAAGCAGTTATAAACAACTTGGCTTGTTCAAATCCTATTGTTGCTGCGGCTTGTTCTTTTTCAAGTGGTGATGACACAAGTTTGACTGAACAAGTTTTAACGCTTACCGATTTAAAAGTAAACGAAGAAATTTGTCGGGGAACAATTTTCCCTACCTGGATTGGACAGGGTATGGACAGAAATGGAAACTTACCACAAGAATTTGGTGATTTTTTACTTCAAGTAGTTGCAGGAAAAGCAGCGGCTCAATTAGAAATCGGAATATGGCAAGGGTCTTCACCTTTCGGAACAGGGTTTTTATCTGATGATGGTAACCAAGATGAAGCAGGAGCAGACGCTTCAGCATTAAAAGACTTTTCTGAAGTTGATTTTGCTGATGCTTTAGCAGCGGCTGATATCCTTACTGATATGGCTTCGGTATATAATACTGTTGCTTCTGATGTTTCAGGAATACTTACTAAGCCAGGTGCAGGTTTTTATATGAATAATAAAACATATGGTTTTTATATTCAAGCATTAGCAACTGCAGGTTCTAATCAAGGTCAAGTTTCAGGTGCAGGATTTAATTTAAGTGGTGAGAATATGACTTACTTCGGGTTCCCCGTTTACAGGTGTCCTGGCATGTTTAACGACACCATTGTTTTCACTTATCCTGAGAACTTAGTATTTGGAACAAACCTAGCAACGGACTGGACTGAAGCGAGATTGATCCCGACCTACCAATATGACGGAAGCGATAATGTGAGAGTTACAATGAACTTCGCTGTAGGCGTACAGACTGCTGTTGCAACTGATGGTGTATATGGTTCAACTGTTTGGTCTTAATGGATACTTTAAATGGGTGGTTGTAATATACCACCCTTTTATTAACTTTTAAAATATAAAATAAAATGGCTTGTGATATTACAAGAGGACGATTAATAGATTGCAAAGATGCTATTGGGGGCTTAAAAGCTATATATATTTGCAAAGCATTTAGTAATAATATCTCTGCTGAAGCAACTATAAATACATCTGAAATGACTACAGCAGGTTTTGCGACTTGGTCTGGTGGTTCAGGTTCAATAGAAGTATTCAAATATGATTTAGTACAGAATTTAAGTTCAATGACTGTAACTATTAATTCTGATAATGCTACAGGAACAGCATTTTTTACTCAAGCATTAAGCATAACACTACAAAAGATTGACCACGATACTACTAATGAATTAAGACTAATGGCTTATTCAAGAAGTCAAGTATTTGTTCAAGATGCTTTAGATAATGTATTTTTATTAGGAATTGATAATGGGTGCTTCGTTACAGGTGGCACAGTTATAACAGGTGCGGCAAAAGGTGATTTGACAGGGTATACAATTGAGTGGGGTGCAGAAGAAAGAAATGCCTTAGTACAACTTCCTGCTAGTGCGGGTGCTGCTACTGCTAAATATCCATTTGATGGACTTTCTGATGAAGCAAATTTAACAATAACAGTAGGCACATAATCGTTACTCTACTTTACAAATTAAAGGGACTTTTGTCCCTTTTTTTTTAGTATTAAAATAATTTTACACTTTGGCACAGTATTTGTTAAGAAAATTTTATATATCCGTTAATTTAATATCTTTTAATTTTGGTGTATGTATACCACCCACCAGAGATAATGCGTTACAGGGCTTAAAACTAGCCTTAAACCCAATTTCTAACATTACTTATAGTACACTAAAAAACAATAACTTTATATTTATATTTATTAGTAAAAGACTGAACTATGACTTGGAAACTTAAAAAACAATGGGAAGGTAAAAGTATTGATAGCCTAAGAATACCTTTAGATGATTTAACACAGCAACAAATACTATCACTTAACGAAAGCGTTAGAAATAGTTTATTTATAAAAGAAGCACCAAAAAAGAAGGTTAAGAAAGATGATACAACTTATTAGGTCAAATACACAACTAGCCGCACAACCAACGTATATAGGAAATATAGACCTTTCCACGATTGGTGCACCATTAGTGCAGTTTACAAGTCAGCAAACAGGAAATAGCACAACTTGTATTGCCGCTAGTTATGGGGAAACAGACAGGTATTCAAAATTATCTTTTACAGTAGCGATTACTGAACCGACTGATTTTTTTAGAACACTTGGCGTAATTTATCTTGGGTTTGAAGATAGACCTATGGGGTTTTATGATGCTACTGTTTATGACAACAATGCGTCTACTTCAAATTTAGACCCTACAGGTTTAACAATAATATGGAAAGGGCTTATGAATTTAACAGCAGAACAGACAGGTGCAACTAAATATCCTGCTGTGGAATATACAGAATATGTAGAAAATGATAGTGATGTTGAAGCAGTTTATATAACATTTTAGAAGATGCTACAATTAAAAATAAGAAATTATAATTCAGGGCTTGTATATAATAATCTGCTTTATATAGACCTTTACGATAAATGGATAACGTCTGACCCTGATACTAGATGGCTACTAGGTGAATTAACAAGTCAATTCACAGATAAAACAGTATTTTGGACTCCAACAGGAGATTGGACGTATCAAGATAGATATGTTGAATTATTAATTACCACAACAAGGGGTCTACCAGCAGCATCGTCAACAGTAATTGAACTTGGTACAACTGAACTTCCTTTAGGGTTTTATGATATTACTATTTATCAAAATAGCGACGGAAGTAACCTAGACCCAACAGGGCTTAATGTTCTTTATAAAGGTGTAGCTAATTTAACACAAGACTTTGCACTAGGTGGTACTGAGCCTGTAGTATACACAGAATACACAACTAACGATGCAGACACAGAAAGCATTTATATAACTAACACAGCAGTTTGATTATGAATTTAAACCTAGTAACCTTATCACATTATAATATTCCACATTTAGTGGAAAAAACTAACCAAGATTGGATAAGTTTTGGTGAAGACAATCTATATCCTAATTATCTATTAGAACTATTTTTAGGAAGTGCTATAAATGGTGCTTTAATTAAGTCTATAGGCGCTATGATCTATGGAGAAGGCTTAGGTGCTACTGATGCTGATTTAAACGATAGCACTAAAGAAAGTTTTTTAAGGCTTAACGAACTTCTGCATAATTCAGATGATGATGTTCTGAAAGATTTGGCAATGGACTTAAAACTATTCGGTGGTTGTTATGTCAATATAATATGGTCAAGAGATAGAAGCAAAATTGCTAAGATAAAACATATAGGTGCACAGTATATTAGAAGTGGTAAAATGATAGATGGCGAAGTTGATACTTATTACTATAGTGCTGATTGGTCTAAATGGCGAAAAGGTGAATATAGACCTAGACCTTATAGGGCATTTTCTACAGAAGACAGAAGCAGTGCTAGTCAAATTCTAATGATTAGAGATAAGAACCCTGCTTTATTCTATGGATTTTGCCCTGATTATATAGCGGCAACTGACTACGTACAGCTAGACTTAGAAATAGCACAGTTTCATCTGTCTAATATCACTTCAGGTATGACGCCCTCAATGGCGATTAACTTTGCAAATGGTGTGCCGACAGACGAAGAAAGAAAAACAATAGAAAGACAAATCAATGCTAAATTTGCAGGTAGTGGCAACGCAGGAAAAATACTTTTGACATTTAATGATGGAAAAGAAACAGCACCAGAAATAGTACCTATACAAACTAATGATGCAGCAGAAAGCTATCAATTTTTATCTAAGGAAGTAGTTAATAAAGTCCTGTCTGGGCATAGAGTAACATCACCGCTATTATTTGGAATACGTGCAGAAGGTGGTGGTCTAGGTTCTAATGCTGATGAACTGCGTGATGCTTTTTCATTGTTTCAAAATTCTGTGGTTTTACCCTTCCAAAATATACTACTGAAAGGTTTAGATAAGATATTTAAAGTAAATGATATTTACTTAGACCTATATTTTAAAACTTTAAAACCTGCTGATTTTATTAACCTTGAAGTAACAGAAACACAATCAGAAGAAGAACAAGAAAAAGAAGGCGTTACAAAAGAAGATGATTTTGTTGAAATGTCAGATGATGAATTTGATATAATACTTGAAGATTTAGAAGGCGAAAAAATAGATGGTGAAGATTGGGAAGTAGTAGATGAAAGAGAACAAGGCGATGAAGAACCATACGAAGATTGGGCTAAAAGATTAATAGAAAAAAGAAAAGATTTTGCAGTAGATGAAATTAGAAGCAATGAAGATAGATTTAGTTATTTAGACAAGTCTTATTATAGGGTAAGATTTAAGTATTTTAAAAAGAGCAGAAAGCCAAGTAAAAGTTCTAGGACATTTTGTAAAAATATGATGCGACTAGCACAGGGTGGTTTTGTATATAGAATAGAAGACATAGACAAAGCAAGTGATGCAGGTGTTAATAGAAGATTAGGACACAAAGGGAGAAAATACGATTTGTTTAAATTCAAAGGTGGTGTATACTGTAGACACGCTTGGAAGGAAATACTATATAGATTAAAAGAAGGTACTGAATTAAAAGATGGTCAAAGTCTAGACGATGATTATAACAAAGTAAAAAGCATACCAAAAAGATATGTTAGAACACCTAAAGGAATTAAAGAAAGTAAAATAGCACCTGTTAATATGCCCAATCAAGGGCACTATCCTGGTG
>Ga0114899_1002202_pt1 | contig 10615 bp, 10 predicted proteins | sample MalvireepMed_215_FD_83497 | JGI IMG/M metagenome (GOLD analysis project Ga0114899, IMG submission 83497) | Marine viral communities from the Global Malaspina Expedition - Malaspina viral metaG DeepMed_215 | ecosystem: Environmental > Aquatic > Marine > Oceanic | place: Mediterranean Sea... | reverse complement strand
GTTGAGATGGACCCCGGGTTGTCCAAGATGCTTAAGTCGTACCGCAGCGTCATCGAGTTCCCCGAGACGGGCAGCACGTACACCGCGCTGTCCAGCGAGTCGTTTACCAAAGAGGGGCTTTCTCCCAGCGCCATCATCTTTGACGAGCTACACGCGCTTCCGGACCGTGAGTTATACGACGTGATGAGCCTAGCAATGGGTGCTCGCGTCGACCCGCTTATGGTCATCATCACCACGGCGGGCGTGATGGTGGATAGGTTCGGCCAGCCGACTATCTGCAAGCAACTGTTTGATTACGGTCGCACCATCGCGAGTGGCGAAAACGCGGATCCCACGTTCGGCTTCACGTGGTACGCCCCGGCTGACGAGGATGCCGACCCGGCAGACGAAACGGCTCGCGCGCAAGCGAACCCGAGTCTCGGCTCTGTCCTAGACCCGTTGGACTTGGACAGCGCCCTACCGCCACAGACGCCAGAAAACGAGTACCGTACCAAGCGGCTCAACTGCTGGGTGAGCGGCCATCAGTCGTGGCTACCCTACGGCTTGTGGGGGAGGCGAGCAAGCGATCGGCAAGTCAGCAGTGACGAGCAAGTCGTACTCGCTTTCGACGGCTCGTGGACCAACGACTCCACGGCCATCGTTGGCATCACGATCGACTCTAGGCACATCTTCGTGGTGGAGGCGTGGGAGCGGCCACCGGAAGCCCACGCTTGGGTGGTGCCGTCAGAGGAGGTCGAGGCCACGCTGTTCGAAGCGCTCGACCACCACAACGTGGTGGAGGTGGTCTGTGACCCGGCCTACTGGCGCGAGCACCTAGCCCGCTGGGAGGAGTCCGGGGCGCCCATCGTGGAGTGGCCCCCGACCAGTGGCCGAATGAAGCCAGCTACCCGCGAGATGTACACCGCAGTGATCGAAGAGCGAGTTACCCACGATGGTGACCCCCGCCTAGCCCGACACATCGCCAACGCCGTTATCAAAGAGGGCTGGGGCGGCGGGCATATCGTCAAGCAAACACACGGCCAGAAGATCGACTTGGCTGTGGCAGCGGTAATGGCCCACAACCGTGCTCTCACATTCGATAAAGGAGCGGGACTTGAGTTTATCCCGTTTGACTAACCCGGAGGCCAGATGGGTCTACTAGACAGAGCCCGAGACTATGTGGCTTCGAAAGACAGTAACGCCCGGTGGGGGTTCGACACTACCACGGGTGAGGTTCGGGCCGTGGACGCATCGGACTTCGGTTTCGCCACAAACCAGTTCCCCGGCACGACCCCCGATGCGGGGGAGGAAGTGACAGTGCAGTCCGCTATGCGGGCCGCTATGGGCGCGTGCATCCGGCTTCTGGCCGATGACATCTCATCACTACCGTGGCACGCCTTTCGCAAGGCGGGCAAAGCGCGGGAGATGATTGACTCCCCAGCGTGGATGGACCGCCCAAACGGCGGACCGTGGTCTACGTCAGAAGCCCACCTCTCGGAGGCTGTCGTCTCGCTACTTAGCAACGGCAACTTGTTTTTGGAGGGGCTGCCCAATACGACCGTGCCCCGAGCTATCAACGTGCTGCCGCCAAAGGGCATCGAAGTCGAACGCGGTGCCGATGGTTACCCCGTTTACATCCCGATCGAGGGGGCCCCAGTGGACGGCAGCAGCATCGCCCACGTCCCTTGGATCAGCCTACCCGGCGACCTTCGCGGGCTGGATATGGTGGAGCAAGCCCGAGAGTTCACCGGCCTAGAACTAGCAGCCCGTCGATGGGCTGGCAACTTTTTCCAGAATGGTGCCACCACGGGCGGCATCATCCTCCTCCCGCGTGAGGGTCGAAAACCCAGCAGCGAGGAGATCGCGGGCATCCGGCGACAGTTCGAATTCAAGCACAAGGGCAACAAGAAGTCTTGGGTGACGGGCGTCCTCACGGGTGGCGCGACCATCCACGAGGGGACCATCAAGCCGGGTGAGGCCGAGCTAGCCCCGCTCTGGGTGCACGTTCTTGAAGAGGCTTGCCGATTCTACCACATCCCGCCCCACCTACTCGCCAGTGAGGCGGGCAGCAGCCTCGGAAGCAACTCCGAGCAGCGGTCTATCGAGTACGTGAAGCACGCTCTTGTTCCGGTGCTCAATCGGCTAGAGACGGTCTACTCACGCTTTATCCCCGGCGCCGACACTTTCGTCAAGTTCAACGTTGACGCGCTCCTACGCGGCGACAGTAAAACGCGGGCACAAATCCGCGCCATCGAGATCCAGAACCGCGTGATCACCCGCGATGAGTGGCGCGCTTCGGAGGACCGGACACCGGCCCCGGATGGTGAGGGCGGTTATCTCGACACCCCCAATAACCGGACGAGTGACCCCGCGTTGGAAGATATGTCCAAGCTCATCCGCGCCGGGTTCGATCCGGTGGGCTCAGCGGCCCACGTCGGAATCTCGGGTATCGACCATCTCGGTCTCAACCCGACCACGCAGTACCTTATCGAAGACGACGACCCAGAGGACACCGCTAGCGAGGGCGTCCCGTCCTAGGACGAGACGGACCCGACCCAAAAACCACGGGCAGCGGCCCCCAGCACTTCTACTCAAGACGACTTAGGAGCACTATGAGCACACGAGAAGTACGTTTCTCTCCGGAGACGCCAGAACTCCGCAGCGAGGCGGGGCATAACCTCCCGACCATCTACGGATACAGCGCCGTGTTCGGCGTGCTGTCCGACGACTTGGGCGGTTTTCGCGAGCGGTTTGCAGCTACGTCGTTTGACCGCACGCTGAGCGAGCGCGGCGACAGCATTAAGGCGTTCCACAACCACAACTCCGACGTTGTTATCGGATCCACCCGCAAGGGCACGCTTGAACTCAGCGCCGATGACCACGGGCTAGCGCATCGCATCGTTCCCCCCGACAACGAGTGGGGACGGCCCGTGGTGGATGCCATCGAGCGCGGCGACGTGGAAGGGATGTCCGTCGGCTTTTCGCTCGGCAACCCCGACGCGGCCACGTGGAGTGAGGGGGATGACGGCCAGATCCGCGATGTGTCAGAAGTCAAACTTTTCGAGATCTCCACTGTCTCTAGCTGGCCCGCCTATCCGCAGACGAGCGTGGGAGTCCGAGCGCTGGCCGATGCCGTGCAAGTGGAGGACACCGTGATGCGTTCTGCGCTCGCGGCCCTTACCGCTGATAGCCCGGAACTGACGGGTGAGCAGCACGACCTACTACAGCGAGCTATCAACGCTTGCGTACCAACCCCCTATGTGAACCCGCAGACGGTGGAGATGCTAGCCCGAAGGGCTGCACTTGCCCACCGCTTGGGCTATGAGTCGGAGTCAACTGGGTCGCCCGTTTAAACGGATGCGCCCGACAGCGCCACCGCTCCCCTCTGACGACGCTGCCTAAGTGGCAGTGTTGCCGTACAACAAACCAACCCTTGTAATTGGGAGGTTCCAGAATGGAGCTTGACAACTACACCCGCTCAATCCGTGAGCGTAAGGGCTCCGCGTGGGTAGCCTACACGTCTCTGACCGATGAGGTGGCCGCTGAAAACCGCGACCTTACTTCTGAGGAGCGAGAGCAGATGGACCGTATCGAAGCGGACCTTGACGCCCTCAACGCCGAAGAGACGCGGCACACCGAGCGCATCGCTGGCGTGAACCTTGAGGACTCGATTGCTACGCGCATCGCCCCCAAGGTTGCGGCCATCGAGAAGGCCGGCCCCGTCAGCCAGTACGACACGCTCCGCGCTATCGTCACGGGCGACGTTCCGGGTGCGCGCTTTGAGTCTCGTGCTCTCGGCAACACCCCCGATGGCGGCTCCGCCGTCCCGACCGAGTTTGCAGACTTGTTCGTGGATTACGAGCGAACCGTCAACCCGGTCATTAACGTTGCTACCGTCCTTGAGACGGACGATAACGTCCCCCTTGTCATCCCCCGTAAGACAGCCGACCAAGCCTATGGCGGCACAGTGACGGCGGAAAACACGGGCATCGTTGCCGCAGACCCCACAATCTCCAGCGTCACGCTGTACACGTACAAGTACCCGAGCATCACGTTTGTGAGCACGGAGCTTGCTCGGTCCAACGTCATCGGCCTTGCTAAGATCATCGCGAGCGGTGCAGCGCGCGAGATTGGTATCGACGCTGGCGCGCACTTCACCACGGGCGACGGCTCTGATAAGCCTAACGGCTTCATCACGGCGGCGACCAACGGTGGAACTGCGAGCGGCACCGCCGCGGACCAGTCCACGGACACGTTTTTCGGTCCCTCTGACCTTATCGACCTCTTTATGTCACCGGCTGCCGGTTACCGGCTTCCGGGCGTCGCCTCGTGGCAAGTCGCCACCGACTCGATGACAAAGATTAGGAAGATCAAGGACAGTAACGGCAACTTTATGTACAACCCGCTTGGTAACGGCATCGCCGATACCGCGCCGGGTGGCTCGCTTCTGGCACGCCCTCTGTGGGAGAACCCCGCGATGGCAGCCCCCGCCAGCATTAGCAAGTCGCTTGCCTTCGGAGACTTCTCCGCCTACTACGTGCGGCGTCTACCGCTGCGCGTCGATACGTCAGTGGACTTCAAGTTCCAAGACGACCAAGTTGCTATCCGCACCATTCTTGAAGTGGACGGCGACCTCGTGGACACAGCGGCAGTCCACTATATGATCAGCGCCGACACCTAGTCTTCGGACTAGTCAGCTTGGCGGCTGATTAAACCCAGCCCCCGGCTTCGGTCGGGGGCTGTCTCTGGCCGGGGCACGGCCCGCCCCCGTGTCCCGGCTCCCAACAATTCCTTCCGGTCCCCCACTGGACTGGCCGGACCCGGGCGGACCCTAAGTAGAGAGAGGGCGGATATGAGACTAGCGTGGTATAGCAACCACCCCGTGGCCCCTACGGGCTACGGCGGACAGACCAAGCAAGTAACCAAGCGCCTATTGGCAGCGGGTCACGAGGTGCACGTTTTGAGCAACTACGGCGGGCAACAAGCCGGTTGTGGCATCACTGACTACAGCGGCATCACCGTATGGCCCCAAGGCGTGAGCCAATACAGCACCGAGACGGTGGACGCCCAAGCGGCAGAGATCAAGCCGGACTTTGTGTTCACGTTGTACGACGTGTGGCCAATGAACAAGAACCAGTTTCGTGGCTTCCCCACGATGTCTTGGGTCCCGGTGGACCACTATCCGGTTGGCCCCGAAGTGGTGGACTGGTTGCGCGGCACAGAGCAAGCGGGGCCACGCCCCGCCATCGCGATGTCCGAGTTCGGACAGCGAGCGATGTCTGAGGCGGGAATCAAGTCAACGTACATTCCCCACGCTATCGAAGCGCACTTCCGGCCCACGGAGTCCGACGTGCGGCAGCGAATGCAAGTACCGGATGACGCCTTCCTTATCGGCATAAACGCGGCCAACATCGGCAAGTTCCCCCCGCGCAAGGCGTGGGGCGAAAACCTACAAGCCGTCTCCGCTCTGATGCACGAGCACGACGACGTTTATATCTACTTGCACACGGACCTACAGCGCCCCGGCGGGGTAGACCTTCCCAGCCTAATCAACATCTTGGATATGGACCCCAATCGCATCCGGTCGGTGGACCCGCTCTCGTACCGCGTGGGTCTGACCACGGAAGAGGACTTGGCCGAGCTATACAGCGCGATGGACGTGCTGCTAGCCGCGTCAGCCGGTGAGGGGTTCGGCATCCCGGTAGTCGAGGCGATGAGATGCGGGACCCCCGCCATCGTCACCGACTTTTCGGCCCAGCCAGAGATTGTGGGCGATACCGGCTGGCGCGTAGAGTTCCAGCTACAGTATGACTACGGCCAAGGCTCGTTCCTTGCTACGCCCTACGTCCCCTCGATCATCGCAGCGCTTAGCGAGTCGTACGCCGAACGTAGCACTGCTGCCGCCGTTGAGCGGAGCGCGATCGCCAGAGAGCGCGGAGACTTGTACGACGCCGACACGGTATTCGAAGATAAGTGGCTCCCCTTGCTCGACAAGATGCGAGAGGCCAGCACCAGAGGGAAGGCGGCTAAGTCGGGTCTGGCAGTCCCCGCGAGTCCCGGCCTAGTGGCCCCGGACGGACAGCCGATCAACCGCGCTGTCCGGCCCAAGAGCAAAAAGCGCAAGCGCTCACAGAAGCGCGGAAACCAGCAAGGGCGGTAGCAATGAAAGCACTAGTGACGGGCGGGGCCGGGTTTATCGGCTCCCACCTCGTGGACACGTTGGCAGCGGACGGCCACACGGTCGTCGTGATCGACCCGGCAGAGCCGGTAGAGCCGTTCCCCGCCGGAGTCAAGCACATCCAGAAGCGCGTGCAAGGAGTCAAGACGGGCGACCAGTCGGCGCGGTTCGGCGTGGTGTTCCATCTCGCTGGCCCGGTCGGGCCGGTCGGAGTCTTGAGCCAAGCCGGTCGGATTGTCCCCGATATTGTCTCTATGGCTACGTGGCTGCAAGCGTTCACGTGCCCCGTGGTCTACGTCTCCACGTCGGAGGTCTATGGGGAGCAGCCCCAGCCGGTCCAAGAGGAAGCCAGCCTAGTGATTGGCTCCGACGCAAGCGCCCGGGCGGAGTACGCCGTGGGCAAGCTGGCTGGCGAGATGATGCTTCGAAACTCGCTGCGTCAACTCCGCATCGTCCGACCGTTCAACGTGGCTGGTCCCCGGCAGTCGTTGGTTGGCGGATTCGTGCTGCCCCGCTTTATCGAAGCGGCCCTAGCGGGCGAGCCACTCACGGTTTATGGCGACGGCTCGCAAATCCGTGCGTTTACACACGTTCAAGACATCGCAGACGGAATCTACGCTACTGGGCTCAAAGGTCGTAACGGCGCCATCTACAATTTGGGCAACGCCGATAACGCTTGCACTATCGGTGACCTAGCGCACGAGGTTATCCGGGCCATTGCCGGTGGTCCCGAAACGGTTGACCTCGTGGACCCCGTAGACCTTCACGGCCCCGCCTTTCGCGAGGCCCCGGATAAGGTGCCTTCGACGGCGCACGCCTACTCTGAGTTGTCGTGGCACCCGAAGCGGGACCGGGCCGCCATCATCACCGACACCATCGCGTGGTATCTGCGGGATGGAGGATAGGCCGCTACTGGGAATCCCGGTGCTCCGACCGGAAGAGCCACTAGAACGGCTCGTCCGGTCCGTGGATGGTGAGGCGCGGTTGCTCATCGTGGACAACAGCGAAGGGGCAATCGACTTCGATTATCTCCCAGACGATGCGTGGGTCACACAGCCATACGCCAATCTCGGAGTGGCCGCGTCGTGGAACGAGATTATGCGGTCCGCCCTACTGACGGACCCCTACGTCTTGATTGCAAACGCGGACACAGAACTATCACCCGGAGACATCCGCTACTTGGTAGAGGAGATGGAAAAGGGAAACCCGCGGTGGGTAGGCATCGCGGGTGACTGGCGCTTAATGGGTCTCACCGCCGAGTGCGTAGAGCAAGTCGGTTGGTACGACCCGTCATTCCACCCTATCTACCTAGAGGACTGCGATTACGAGCATCGCTGTAACGTCGCTGGAGTCCCGCACTACAATCACTTTCGCACCGGGTCTATGCACGGCTCCGGCCTTTCTTGGAAGGGGTCTGCACTTGAGGCAGAAAACACACGTACATATCCCCAGAACGCCGCGCACTACAAGCGGAAGTGGGGCGGGGGTTGGCGCGGCGGTGAGACGTTTGACACGCCGTTTGACAGCGGCACGCCCGATAAGTGCGGACCCGACTTGTCCCGCTTGCGTGAACAGTCGTGGAGGTTGTGACTGTGGTATCGGACACGCTTGTTGTGTTGTTGATAAACGCGGCAAGGTCTATGAGACAGCGGCAGTTAGCAAGCCTAACGAGTACCGCTAAGCATCAATCATCGTTCCAGCCTTACCGGCGCGCGCCAAGAACGCCGGTACCGGCACCACGTAAAGGGAGGCTGTAATGGCCGGAGCACCAATCGTAAACAAGGAAGTCACGCTACTTGCTAGCGCGGCGCGTACCGCACTCGTAACCGGCGCGGACCAGTTCAACCACGTAGCGCGCGGGGTGGTCATCACCATCGACGTGACCGTGGACCCCGCCACCGCATCGCTCACGTTCACCGCGCAAGGTAAGGACAGCACGAGCGGGAAGTATTACGACCTACTCGTAAGCGCAGCCGTCAACGCTGTGGGTACCACGACGTTGAAGATTTACCCCGGACTCACGGCAGCAGCCAACTCCGTGGCAACCGATGTCCTCCCGGTCGTGTGGCGGCTCAACGTCGCTGTGGCTGACGCTGGCTCAATCACTTACTCGGTAGGCGCTGCCTACATCCTATAGCCGACACCCGGGCTGAGCGGTCAAGCCACGGGCTAGACCAAATCCCGGTCAATGGACTCATCGTAGGGGTCGGCAATCAGCTTTGCCTTGATTGTTCGCGCTGACTCAGCCGTACCGGTGAAGATTTTAACTGGCCAGCCCCCCGACGTGGAGGACGGCCGGCCAAAGATGAGAAATCCATCTCGCCCGCGATACGTATGGCGCTTGATTCGTAGGGTATGCCGCTTCTTCATAGTCCAATAGTAGCACTGTTGGCTATGAAGTCAAGTGCAATCGAAGGGAGGTAGCCATATGGCAGCGCAAAACTACACGACGGCTGCGGCCATTAAGACGCACGCCGCCATCTCCGACGTCAACGCTGACACCCGGCTGGGCGGCATCGCCACGGCAGTCAATGAGATGTTTGAGTCTTACATCGGCGGGCCGGTCGCCGACGCGGGCACCGCCGTCCGCACGTTCGACGGCGACGGCTCACGGCTTCTGTATGTCCGCCAAGGGCTGCAAGACGCCCCCACTACCGTGGAAGTCAGCAGCGACAAGGGTACCACCTACACGACCATCACAGACATAGAGCTACGCCCGTTCAGCCACGACCGCCCCACGGGCTGGCCGGGTTTCGAACTGTACCGGAGGGACGGCGTATTCCCGGCCGGATGGAACAGCGCACGCATCACGCCCAGCAGTGGATGGGGATGGGCGGCCATCCCGCCGGACCTAAGCCAAGTGGCCCTCATCGCGGGGCTGCGGATGTTCCAGTCCAGCCAGAGCGGTGAGGTACTAGCCATCGGCACCACGGACTTCGGAGCGGCTATCGTCCGTTTTCTCCCAGAGCCGGAGTATCAAGCGGTGCTTGAGCGCTATCGTACGGTCATCTCCCCTAGCTGGGTGGGCTAGTCGGTGGACATAGCCGCAATCGCTAGCGCCCTAGCGGCCCGCTTCGCAGCCGCAGCTATCACCCCGCCATCGGGCTATAACGACCCGGCGACGGCGACCCACGAGTTGCCCAATGCCATCACCACCACGCCAACAGCGCTGGTGTTCCCACCGGAGGTGAGCTACTCGTACAGCGGGCACAAGCGCAGCACCAATCTCATCTTCCCGGTTCGCTTTTACATCGCCCAGACCAGCGACAGACCGCGGGGGATGGCCGCGCTCTATGCGTGGCTAGAGGTGTTAGTGGACCAGTTGGAGTCTCAGTTCGACTTGGGTCTATCCTCGTCGGGGACCACGCACGCAGTAATCCTCTCATCCACGGCGGGCACCGGTGAGTACGCAGAGAAAGAGTACGCCGTTATCGAGTTTGAAGTAGGCGTCCACCACGAGTCGGGCTATGACCCGACGACCAGTTAGGAGATAGCCAATGGCCGGAGCGCGGCTTCTATCGCACTTCCAAGTTGGAATGGAAGTCACTAAGGGTACCGCCGTAGCGGCCACCCGGATGATGTACCCGGACCTTTCCAGCACGTTCCAAATCGACTGGCAGAAGTCGTACCACGATGGGCGGCGCACCGGGTCACGCAATCCAGCTACCTATGCCACCCGGATGGGCGAGGCGGTCGCCGTTAACTTCCGAACAGTGGACGACGCGGGTATCTCGTTCGATGAGCTGCCGTTTTTCTTCGCGTTCCCTAACGGCTCCACGGCAGCCACCAGCGGGGGCACGTCGTACCTCTGGGACGTGAATGCTTGGGGCGGCTCGTCCGCCGGTACTGCGCGGTCGCTGACTTGCGAGTACGGCGACGACGTGCAGAACTATGAAGCGGAATATTGCTTCGCAACGGACATCTCGATGTCTGCCGACTCGGACGGGATGACGCAGCTATCCGCCAACATCGTTGGCCGGCAAGCGGCCAAGACTACTAAGACATCGCTGTCCAGCGTGGACCCCGTTTACATCCCCGGCTACCTCTGGATGCCGAAGTTCGCCACGGCCCAGTCCGGGCTCGACGGCGCCAGCACCATCCCCAATTTCCTTCGAAGTTGGTCGATGGACTGGACAACTGGCCTTGTCCCACACAAGTATCAAGACGGTAATGACTACTTCGGCCAAGCCGTCGAGTCGGCAGCCGTCACCGGGACCGTGCGGCTAGTCGTGGACTCAAACGCCACGGCCATCACCCAGTTCTACGACAAGGGCGAGGCGGGCACGATTGACTTCCTCAACCTCACAGCGACTGGCGCGGACGTTGGCGACGGCACTGCCTACAAAGCTGATATCGATGTCGCCTTGGAATACACCGATGTGCAGTTGCTAGCAAGCGACGTTGACGGTGTCAATACGTACGAAATCAACGCCAAGATTATGGACGACTCCTCTTGGG
>Ga0114899_1002201_pt1 | contig 10616 bp, 12 predicted proteins | sample MalvireepMed_215_FD_83497 | JGI IMG/M metagenome (GOLD analysis project Ga0114899, IMG submission 83497) | Marine viral communities from the Global Malaspina Expedition - Malaspina viral metaG DeepMed_215 | ecosystem: Environmental > Aquatic > Marine > Oceanic | place: Mediterranean Sea... | reverse complement strand
GCAAAACGATCAGGACTTTGTGCTTGAGGCCATCGAAACACTCGAAAACCTTACTGAGTGTGAGAACCTGAAAGACGAAGAGCTTGACGTGATAGGGGAGCTGATCTCCAATTTCTATGGAGCTATAGAGGTGAATCAGGCCGTAAAGGAGGGAAAGCCAAAGAAGGAAGCCCTGAATGAGTTCATGAAGCGAGTTGTCGGTTCAATAGACAAATAGGACTCGCAGGTCATTACTGGTCAGACGACTTCAAGTCGTCTGACCAGTGAAAGAACGGCCTATGGCAAAAAAGAAGGCTGCCAGCTCTTTAAGAGCTGGCAGCCTTACGCCTATTTAATACTTTAAACTTAGAACTTAGAACTTAGAACTTAGAACTAGTTCCCTTCCTGCGCTATTTTAGCCCTTTCTGCCTCCACCCAGGTTTTTAGCATGGCAATTTGTTCTGTGCTTAGATTGGCTTCTTTATGCATGTTCACATAGCTCGGGAGTGGCATTTTTCCTTCGCCCACTTCGTCTACCATTTCTTCCAGCTTGTGGTCTCTTTTTCTTGCAGAATAGGTTCCCCACTCTGAGAAATTGAGTTCTTCCCTGCCATGTTCAATGTGCTCGGCTATTGTCCAGCTAACTGGAGCTACAGCGGTATACCAGGGGTATCTGGGCTGATTACTATGGCAATCATAACAGGCTGCCTTGAGTAATCCGGCCATATCTGCATTCACCTGCAGGTTTTCTATGATGTCGTTTTCGGTAACAGGTTCGTTGATTCTTTCAGGCCTGTTAATGAACTGAATGACTACCAGTGCTACCAAAACAAGGAGGAGGATGTACTTGAGTATCTTTTTCATGACGATGTAAAAATCTAAAAATACGGATTTCTTCGTCCTTTTCTATAGTGAGCTTCATTGAAATAAATTGAATAACTATTCAATTTAATAGTTCCTTAATAAGACCTTAAGCCTGGGGCTATTTTGGAGAGTTAGTTTTGTATTCAACATTGTCTGATTAGCGCTTATGAAAAGAAGAAATTGGTTGAAGAACGCAGGTCTTGCCGCAGGTTCAGTTCTGGCTACTTCATTCCCGAAGAATTTAAGTTCTGAAGAAGCGAGAGTCGCTTTGAAAGTGGCTCATATCACAGATGTTCATATTACCTCCCAAGCAGTACCGAGGTTCCAGGCTTGTCTTCAGGAAATAGTGAAGAAGCATAAAGTTGATTTCTTTCTGAATGGGGGAGATTCCATAATGGCTGCCGACTATGCGGATATTACCAGAGACAGGGTTATGGAGTTGTGGACTGCCTGGGACAAGGGCATTGAGGTAGTACAAGACTATGAAATATATAGCTGCCTTGGTAACCATGACATGTGGTGGGCTGCTCCTGATAGGCAAGATGAAATGTATGGAAAAGATTATGTGGTGAAGAGGTTGGGGATATCCAATCGATATTACAGTTTTGATAAAGAAGGCTGGCATTTCATTATTCTCGATGGAAACAATGAAGGCATTAGCCTGGATGAAGAGCAGTTTATTTGGTTGAAGGATGATCTTGCCAATCTGCCGTCCAATACTCCCACAGTTTTAATGTCTCATTACCCTGGTATGGGGGTGGCTCCTCATTTTGTGGGTGGAATGCATAGTGACTATAAAAAGCTGAAGTCATTGTTCTGGGAGCATAAGGATAAAGTGAAAGCGTTTCTGAGTGGTCATAATCACCTCGATGACTATGCCAAATATAATGGCGTTCAGTATTGCTGCAATGGTGCCATGAGTGGATTTTGGTGGGGAGAAGGAGATAAGGAGTCGGCCGGAAAGGGATATTACCTGGAAACACCTCCGGGATATGCCATTCTAACACTCTATAAGGATGGTACTTTCGAAAACGAGTACATTCCTCATAGCTATTAAAAGAAAAAGCCCGGTGACCAGCCGGGCTTTTTATAGGATAACGAAAACTTATCTATTGGATTTCTTAGTTGTGCTCAGACCAGTTCCACTTACGGCAGTGCCTTGTACTGCAGCTGGTGCTGAAGGCCATAAAGCAGAATCTGTAGTAAAGAGGTCACTGGTACCACCATAAATAAAACTGTTATTGCCTCCTACACTAGATTGAAGCTGCTTGATATCTATCTCGCTTTTTACCTGGTCCAGAGATTTCTGGCCTTTGGAATAAGCTTCTATGCTGCTTTTCGGTACAATCATTCTGATGCTTCTAGGGAGTTTGGAATCTCTGAATGCTGTTCCAAAGTCCACATTGACGATGATACTTTCTCCGGCCCCCAAGCTTCTAAGAGTTCTTCCATACTGAATAATGTTCTCTTTCAGCATATTTTCGAACTCAGGATAGGCTTCTTCAACCTCTTTGAGTTTTTCCTCGCGCTCTTTTTCTCTATCGTCTTTGTCTACTCTGGAGATGGTTCCTGCCCCCTGGCTGTAGATGACCATGGCAGAGCCGTTCACATTCGTATTCATTTGTATGTTGAACATCAGACCAAATCCTTCAAAGTATGTCCAGCTGGTTTTTGATCTTCTGCGGAACTTGCCATCTAATGATGATTGCATCAGGTCATCCAGAATACCGGCCAGGATTTTGGCATCGGTCATGTCTTTCTCGGCATCGTCTACAATGCTCACTTCTATGGCATTCATTGCCTGGTCCAGGTTGATTTTTCCGGTAGTGAAGTCATTCAGCGTTTTGTAGTTGATGCTGCTTTGCATGCGTTTTTTGATACTGCTTCTGGAGGTAACGAATGATACCCGGTTGCTGGTGGTTCTGTCATTATCACGTTTTTGTCTCACCGAATAATCGATGTTCAGCATCAGTTTTTCACCAGATTTAAGTTCTGAGAGCAGGCTGCCATAGTTGGCCAGAAACTCTCTGGATTTTGATCTGAGCCTGTCTTCTGTTTCTTTGTTGAGCTCATCTATGTCTATTTCCTTTTCTGTCTCCTCCTTTTCAGCTGCCTGGCCTTGTACTACTATATATTCAGCCATAAGATCTCCATATATACTGTTGGCACCCAGGCTGAAGATGACTCCATTGCCTGGCACGTACATGCCTTTGGCACTTCGGCTTGAGAAGAAACGATCGTTTCCATTCGGGCTGAATAGGTCTCCCAGAACATTCTGAAGAATAATGATGTCCTTTTCCATTTTAGGGAGTTTGGAGAGATCCTGAGTTTCTCTACCAAAACCGTCTATTACCACTGCTTCGGCAACATCGGCTCGTTGAGCCTGCGTAACTTGGCTTGAAAGCGTTAAGGCTAATGCCATCAGGCCGATTTTAATTGTTGTCTTTTTCATAATTCAGATATTTATCTTGTTGCTGTTTTTATTCTTGATTCAATTTCATTCTGACTCAAATCACCTGATCTGAGTGTATTTAAGTCTGCTCCGTTAATGCTGAAGGCAATCTGATAGGTTCTTAGTTTCTGCTTTGGTGTTGAGTCCGGGGCTTCATCCTTTTTATTTGCCGGGTCTTTTACTTCAAACACAAAGGCGATGCTTTCACTGGTTTCTACTTGTGGCAGGTAGCTGTTAAAGTCTGCAAGAAACTTCGCTATGCTCACCTTTAGTCTGTCTTTCTGTAGTCTTACAATTTCCTCATCATAGAAAGTATCCATAAGGGTTTTGTCCTCATTGTTTCTCCAGATAATTCTTCCGTCCAGAAAAATTCTGGCATTTGGGGCTTCAATATTGAATTCAACTCCTTTGCCCTTGGTATAGCTTCCATTGGCTTGCTGAATATTGTTGAGCAGTGGTTCACCATCCCATTTTTTCAGAAAGTTTTCCAGGGTAACCCTGCTTATTTCTATGTCGCGTTGCAGCGGGCTGAATTTGCCGTTTCCGCCTTGTGCCCATAGCCCCCCAGACATGAGCAGAAGGGCAAGAGCGATTAGATATTTCGAGTTTTTGACCATTTTATTTTTTGTTGGAAAGACTGGCAGCTATTGTGTTCACCTTTTCAGAGAGATTGACTATGGCATCTTCCATATCCATTTGCCTGTTGACCGTGGCATTCTCCAGGTCGTTAAATGCTGCCTGAATGTTTCTTAAGTCTTCGATGCGTTGTGTTTCGATATTGTTTGAAAAGTTCACCACAATTTCTCTCAAGATGCCCCGATAGTCTGTACCTAACTTGTTCGTAAGGTCAGTCAGGTCCTGAATAAGGGCTTCTTTCTCCTGATCGAATGTTCTTCTAATCACATCTTCGTTGGTTAGGCTGGCCTGGAGGGCATTAAACTTCAGGTTGATGCTATCGTTTCGCTCTTCCATGCTGTTGTTTACATAGTCGAGGAGCATTACCCTGTCCTGATAGATCATATCAGCTACCTGCTGCTCGGTGAGTCCGTATTGGGTTTCTCCAAAACCCACGTGCAGACCTTCTTCAGATTGCACTACTTTGAACCCGTTGAGCGCACCGAAGGTCACCAGCAGTAAGAGTGTGGCGGCAATTGCCACATATTTTCTCCAATAAAGCCACTCCTCGTTTTTAACCGGATTCAAAAAGGCCATTTGGGCAGGAATTTCTTCATCTTCCAGCTCGCTCATGAGCATGCTGGTATCTTGGAGAGATTCCAATTCTCTTCTGGCTTCCGGGTTTTCTTTCAGATAGGCTTCAATTTTCTCAATTTCGTCTGACGGAAGCTCACCATACAAATAGGCGATCAGTTCTTCCTGTGTCGGTTTATATTTCATAATGCACCGTTTCTCTGTTAATGTTCCACTCATCGAGCAGCTTTTTTAGGCTGCCCAGGGCGTAGTAAAGCCTGGACTTTACCGTGTTTTCGGAAATGCTCATTGCTTCCGCTATTTCCCGGATTTTTAAACCCTCGTACTCTTTCATAATTACCACCATTCGCTGTTCTTCCGGTAGGGTGGCGAGGGCTTTCTTCAACAAGTCCTTCAATTCTTCATTGCCAAGGGCTTGCTCGGGATTATCACTTCGATGTTCTGAGAGGGAATCTGAAATGTTTTTCTGATCATCTTTTGCCTGCACTTTCATGAAGGGAAAAACCCATCTCCGGTTTTGGCGCCTCACTTCTTCATGGCAATAGTTGGAAGCAATGCGGTACAACCAGGGTTTAAAGCTGCCTTCATCCTTTAAAGAGCTGAGGTTTTTACTCATGGAAATGAATGTTTTCTGTGTTACATCCATGGCCATGTCATAATCGCCAAAGTATTTAAAGGCAAAGTTGTAAATGCGTTTCTGCCACTGTTTTACCAGCTGGTTCAGTGCTATTACGTCACCTTGCTTTGCAGCTCGCACCAGAAAGTCCGTTTGTGGCATCAGGTTGATTTCCCTCATTTCATCCAGGTTCAATTTTAGGATGCTCAGCCTCCTAAAAAAGTTTGATGGAAGTTAAATAAATCTGAATTACAGTGGTTGAGCCAAGGAATTCAATATTTAAAGACTTGAAAATCTGATAATTATCATGAAGTGAAATGATTATGGTTAGGTTGAAATGGAATTTGATAAGGTAGCTTCATAACATCAAAATTTCAGAGCCATGAAAACCTTAAGAACAATATTTTCAGCACTATTTCTCCTGGCGGTTGTGCATGTTAGCGCTCAGGAGAAATACGAGATAGTAGATGGCGCAGGATATCTGGTACTCAGTGGTAAATCCAATACATCTTCTTGGATATTAAAGTCCAATCAACTGAAGGGCGATGCCCAGATGATCATGAACGGAGATATTCTCCAGCACCTTTCGAGGGTTATTGTGAATATAGATGCCAATACCATTGCCAATCCGGAGAACAAACGGATGACCAAAAAGGCGCAGTCCACCCTGCTGACTGATGATAACCCTGTAGTGACCTTCTTTGCCTATGGATTCTCCAAGGTGAACGAAGGGCCGCTTGAAATGCATGGTAACCTGTATATGGCAGGAAAGAATGTGGACTTGATTTTCAAATTCACGACCAGAATGCAGGAAGACGTTGTTTGGATAGTAGGAGAGGCGAATACCAAGTTCAGTGACTTTGGCCTCGAAGCTCCCACCGATTTTGGAGGGGCTGTGCAATGCAAAGATGAAATCAAGATAGAAGTTCAACTCCCTCTAACTAAGGCCACTGACATCAGGTAAGAACTGGTTTTAGTTATGAAGTGAATCAAAAAGAGGCTTGCAGGGCCTCTTTTTTGGTTTCAGGCCTTCTGTGGCATGCATGATTTATGTCATCTTTTTAGTGTAACAAAAGTCACATCTTGCATTGACACACATCACACACATGCCCTATGCGCTTAAATACCTTTGAGCATCAAATAATGAAAACCAGAAACCATGAAAAAGCAAGTGATAAATCCGATGAAAATTCTAGGTCTGGCGGCATTCTTTCTGATTGCATTTAACCTGCAAGCCCAGCAAAAGCTCAATCTTAAATCCGATTCTCAGGAATTTGTGGTAAAGGGTACTTCTACCCTGCACGATTGGCACATGGCCTCAAGTGAGGCAAAGGGTTCTGTAAGCGTGAAAATGCAAGACAATGGAATGATCGATTTTACCGGATCAGAGGTCACTCTTGTAGCTGAGAGCTTAAAGAGTGGCAAAAAGGGCATGGACAAAAATGCTTATAAGGCGCTCTTAACAGATGAGCATCCTAACATTAAGTTCGTGCTTACTAATTGTAACATGCAGTCGGCAAGTTCAGGAAAAGCTACAGGTAAGCTTACCATTGCCGGCAATTCCCGTGAGGTGATCTTTGAAATTGAGGTCGAGAAAGTAGGAAACGGCTTCAGCATTAAAGGCACAACGGATTTTCGTCTGACAGACTTTCAGATTGAACCGCCCACCGCTCTGATGGGCACTATTAAAACTGGTGATGATGTCACCGTAGAATTCAATGCAACTTTCCAAAACTAAAATAGACATGAAAACTTTTAGATTCTCTTTCATTATCCTGTTCTTGTTGAGCAGCGTAGTGACCTTCGCGCAGGTAGATAAACGCAAATCGTTACAGTACATGAGACAAGCCGGTAAAATGGGGCTCAATGTCTTCGAAACCCCAAAATCAGACACCGTTAAGTATGATGGCTTCCATGTGAGAGTTGGTGGTGACTTCGCTATTCAATATCAAGGCCTGAGCCATGAAAACTCTGTGGTTGGAGATGCTTTGGTGCAATTGGGTTCCAACTTCAACTTGCCAACAGCCAACCTGAATTTAGATGCTCAGTTGGAAGATGGTTTGAGGTTGCACTTGAGAACTTATCTCTCTTCCCGTCACCACACCGAAGCTTATGTAAAAGGTGGTTACCTGCAATTTGATAAGCTAGACTTCATCAAAGAGGGCTTTTTGTCCGAACTTATGGAATTCACCTCCATTAGAGTAGGTATGGACCAGATTAACTATGGTGATGCACAGTTCAGGAGATCAGACAATGCCATGGCCATCTACAATCCATTTGTTGCCAACTACATCATGGATGCCTTCACTACCGAGCCATTTGTTGAAGTGACATTAATGCCTTCAGACTGGATAATTGTTGCGGGTTTAACCAATGGTAGATTGAACCAAAGTCCTGTAAAAGGTGATGACGGATTTGTGATCTACGGTAAATTGGGTTGGGACAAACAAATCAATGATGATTTGAGATTGAGACTGACAGGATCATTGTACAGCAGCTCAAGCGAAGGTACCAGAGATTACATCTACGGTGGTGACCGTGCGGGTGGTAGATATTACAGCACTATGGCCACTGTGGTTAATGGTGGATCAGACTTCGATCCAAGATTCAATCCTGGTTTTGCTTATCATACTGCATTCCAGATCAACCCGTTCGTGAAGTATCAAGGCTTTGAATTCTTCGGAGTTATTGAAAGCACCAGCAATGGAAACGATGCAGTGGGTGGCAGCTATGACCAACTTGGACTGGAAGCTCTATACAGATTCGGAGGCAATGAACAATGGTACCTGGGTGGCCGCTACAACTCAGTGAGCGGAAACAAAACTGATACTGCCGCTGATCAGGAGATTACCAGAATGAACATAGGTGGTGGCTGGTTTATGACCAACAACGTACTGGTGAAATTGGAGTACATGAACCAGGAATACTCAGGAGCCGGATTTGCCAATTCAAGATTCCAGGATGGTAAGTTCAATGGGTTTGTTTTTGAAGCAGTGATTGGTTTCTAAGTCAATAGTTAATTAGGATTCATTCTCCTATATGTTGAACAGAGTCATTATATTTTTAATCAGCAGTATTTCCCTGTTACCTCTGAAAGCACAAGACTTTCAGGTGGTGACAGGGAAGTCTGTTATCATTGATGGGGTAACTTCCTTCGGTCGCTTTGCCTGTGATTATCAGACCATAAAAGAGGTTGATACACTTGTTTATGAATCAGGTTTTGTACGTCAAACCCCTGTGATGGACATTAACTTACCCGTAGATGAATTTGGTTGTGGCAACAAAATGCTCAACCGCGACTTTAACAAAACACTCCAGTCTGAGGATTATCCATTCATCCATGTTTTGGTAGAGCAATTCTTCAAAGAAGGAGATGCATACTATAGCTCGCTAAGGTTGAAGCTGGTAGGCAAGGAACTCTACATGGAAAAGCTACCTTTTATACTGGTTGAAGAAGGTGGCAAAAGCCATTTGAAAGCAGAATTTGAACTGAACCTCAGGTATTTCGACCTGACCCCTCCAAAGAAATTCCTCGGTTTACTCAAGGTGAATGAGGAGTTGAATATCAGATTGGAACTTGCCTTGAGCAAGTAGACACATCCTAATCTTTTTCTTACCAGAGCTACTGAGCCTAACTATCTTTGCAGCAAGCTTTGTGGTATGTTGAAAAGTGTAGTATATGTGAGTTCTGCCAAGGGGCAAATGTCCAGACAAACCCTTTTGGGAATCCTGAATCAGTCTTCCCAAAACAATACCAGACTTCATGTTACGGGTATGCTGATTTATTTTGAAGGGACCTTTATCCAGGTTCTGGAAGGTGCAGAAGATGTTGTTTACTCTTTGTTGGATAAGATTTCCAAAGATGCACGGCATAAGGATGTCACTGTTGTGCATGATGAACCAATTCAAGAAAGAGAGTTCGGAGCGTGGGAGATGGCCTTCAGGGCGATTGATGACAAACAGTTGAAAGCGACCGAAGCCTTCATTGAGCTGGACAAACTCAAGCTAAGTAGCGGAGAAGCCAAAGGACTTCTGAAAACATTCTATGAGCTAAATGTGAGGAATAATTCCAGGTATCAGTTCTGACCTGTAATCACTTTTCTTTCCAGCATATTGTACTTGCCACCCTTGCGTAACACATGGAATCTTTCCTGATGAGCTTCATTGGGCACAAATTTGCCAGAATTTTGATCCCAATGAGTGCCATCATAGATCATTACATAGCTCACACCTATTACTTCGAATTCATTGCCGGAGACCAGAATGGCCGTGTTTTCATCGATAGCGATGCCTAACAGTTCGGGATACTTTTCAACAATTTCAAACATATCGAACTGACGATTTCTGGCGAGGGTATGCTGGTCTATAGCGATATTCTTAATAAAACCCATGCCGATTTCATGATCACCCATCATGGTGGTGTTATTTCTGGTGTCGCCACGGGCCAGGTATGATCCCTGAATGGTTGCTCCGGCAGAGGAACCTGCAATCACACCGCCTCTTTCCAGCAGCTTAAAAAGTTTCTCCTCAACTTTGGTATTGAGATAGGAGTCGGCCAGCCGCCATTGTCTTCCTCCGGGAAAATAGACGCCAGTGGCTTCATCTATTATACTGGCAAACTCTTCCTTATTCGATTCGTTCGGATCGGTGGTGTGTAAAACGGATACTTTGTTTGCACCCCTGCCTTTCCATTCCCGGATCAGGCCTGCTCTGCGTTGTTCGGTTACTTCGTAGCCTCCGGCAGTAGGAATAACAACAATGTGAGCATTCGCTCCTCTGGCCAGTTCAATGAATTTGTTGAAAACTGTGGTGTCGCTCAGGGCTCCGCCTGCAATAATCAAGTGTCCGTTTTCAGGGCCAGTGGTTTGGGAAATGCCTTTCAGGGCAATCAGGGCAATGCCAATAATCAGGGTGAGTCTTTTCATTGACCTGTGATTTCAGCTACTTCATCGTAAAATAAGTCTACCCATTGGCTGTATTGCTTGCCTGATGGATGAAGGCCATCGCTGGCCACCAGTTCTCCATTGGGGTCGTCTTGTCTTGAGATTGGTGTGATGTTGAAATACCTGACCCGATACCTAGAGCAGATTTCCTGGGAGACTGCATTGTATTGATCGAGCTCCCGCGCAATTTTTTCGGCATTGGCTTCGCCAAAAGGAGTCTGGCCATAATCGGGGATAGACACCACAAAGACATGATCTTTATTTCCTCCCGCCAATTCTATAGACTTTTGAAGAAGTTCTTCGAATTCCGGGGCAAAGCTTTCTACTGTTCTTCCTTGATACTGGTTGTTTACCCCTATGAGGAGTGATACCATATCATAGGATTCCAGCAGTTCATCATCAGCCTCGATAGCTGCTTTTAGCTGATCTGTTCTCCATCCGGTGGTAGCAATGATTTTCGGGGGATTGACCTCAAGTCCATTCTCCCTAAGTCTGTCTGCCAATTGTACCGGCCATCTTTCACTTTCCGCAACACTCTCACCAATGGTATAAG
>Ga0114899_1002199_pt1 | contig 10633 bp, 14 predicted proteins | sample MalvireepMed_215_FD_83497 | JGI IMG/M metagenome (GOLD analysis project Ga0114899, IMG submission 83497) | Marine viral communities from the Global Malaspina Expedition - Malaspina viral metaG DeepMed_215 | ecosystem: Environmental > Aquatic > Marine > Oceanic | place: Mediterranean Sea... | reverse complement strand
TGGCACATCTCCGAAATGTGGTGAAGGGCGCAAGTTTGGCACTTTGGCGCAAATGATAGGCCCACGGGCGCGGAAATTAAATCTGACTCAAGTATGTTGTGCGCACTGCTGGGATTGCTTGTCGCATAAGAACCAGCAAACTGAATCAGATACACTCGTCGTGAGCTTGGGTTGAGTCCTGCCACATATCCAACGCGACCTTTAATCCAATCGTAGAGCGCATTAGACCAATGTCCTTCGTACTCCGGGATGACCCTAACCCACGTTCCCACGGCGTATTTAAGCTTTGTGTTAACCACTTCGTTCGTTTTCATGTTTCTTTTCCCTTGTCGTTGTAGTAAATCATTCGAGCGCGTCCGCGATCTCCGATGCGAAATCAGCAGGGTCGTCGCCACCTGCGCGGACTGACTGCTCAAGTTCGTGGCGCATGGCGGCGGCGGGGCTGTGGGCAAAATCCGCGACTTGAAAACCCGTGGCCTCCCACTGGATCTCGAAATCATCGTCAGGGCCGGCTCGGTAAATATTGCTGCCGGCGTCGGCCCAATTCGCGCGGATCTGATAAACGTCGCCGAACAGCTCGGCCGTGATTGTTTTCGTGCCTGCCATCGGTTCATCCTTTCAAGATGAGAGGGGGGTGTTGAACAAGTCCGGTCTGCCAGCCAGCCGGGCGATTCGGTCAGCGTGCTCGATCGGCGGCAACCAGCCAAACGGCATCTCACGTTGCCGGGCTAGGTCCAGGGCCTCGCCGACCGTCGCCGGCAGCGATTCGCCGCGGCTCCTGAGTTCAATTATTACATGGCACGCCGCTAACAATTTCGGGTTGCCGCTGAACCCACCGGCTCCGCTCGCTTCAGCAAACTCGCCGCGAGTGTCATAGGCCCAGCTAGTGAACTTCTTCCACGCACGCCGGGCCGGAGGTCGGTGGCCGGGCAATCCGTCCAGCCACTCAGCGATCTGGTCCAGCGGGTAGTCTCTGAATCGTGGTGCTGTGTTGGTCGTCGTCATCGGTCAGACTCCTTCAAGTTAACAGGTGGGCAACGATTGCCCAGGTGTAGATTATGGCAGCGATTGAAATGGCACCGCCTACGATTACGGCGGGGCCGAGCTTATATGCGTTCGAGGTGTAGTGCCTGCGGTCGTCCATTGTAGTTCTCCTTTACAAGGGGGGGGGGTGCAGCCAACGGTTCCGGGCACCCATTGAGCAGGTGCCCGGTGCCGTTGGTTGCTACGGCCTTGGCAACCCCACTGCATCCTGGAAGTCTTTACAAGCCTGATTCCATTTCTCCGATGTATGGTCAACCTCCTCACCAGCCCCCAGTGTGTCTCGGTGGAGACTTTTACGTGGCATGATTAAACCCAACCCACGACCATCGTCAGCAAGAAGGTGAGCTGCCGATTTCACACCTGCTTTACCATCATCGGGAAAACCTATCGTGATGCCCCGAATACCATCGGCGTCTTTTGGTGTAATTGCTTCAATCACTTGGCGGAGCAAATCAGCATCTAACCTTAGCCACCGAAATGTACCGTTTGCTTCACCAAATATCTCAGCTAACGGAGGGAACTTCTTTTCAGATGGTTCCAATGCAGGGGTTGTTTTCGCTTTTCGGTTGCCCTTGCCCTTGCCTTTCTGTGTTGTCCATGTGGAACCTTGAAGTGTGGCAGTTCCAGGGGTTGCAGCTTTATTTGGGATCTGTACTCCGTCCTGGGCACTAGTGCCACGCTCAGTTTGACGTACTGCTGCAATCTTCCCATCTGTGGCCATGACATACCCACTCGAATACTTCACCGCATCACATGAGTACCGGCTATTCTCTTTTGCAGCCGCCTTGCCGATCGGCGTGTCCAGCACGACCTCAGTTCCGATTGGGGAGATCGTCGTTTTGTCGGTCATTGCAAATTCCTTTCTTGTTGCGGCACTAACGAAGTGCCTGTGTGGGTCAGTGTGGTTCATTGAACTCTATAACATCGGTCAAGCCCCGCCTTTCACGCGGGCAGATAGCGTGGTGGTACACTTCGCGCTCAACGAGCGTTTCATCACCGGGCATGAACTGTTCACCACACGTTGCACAGGTGTTGATGATCTGGCGGTCGGTCATGATCGTATAGCGTGCCATATGGTCGGGGCTCCTGCCGGCGCGGCCGGCGGTTGGGGGGGGTCATTCGGCGGCGGTGCGTTTGTCCGCCGGCGTGATCCTGATCGCATCTGCGGCATCTCTGGCGGGAACCCAGCTGGACTCGTGACCGAATCCGGTGCATCCCCGTTTGGCGTTCACTAACTTGATGCTGGCGAATGCCGAGCGTTTGCCAGCGGGAATCCAGACCACCGCGCCGGTGGCAGACGCTGGGTACGAGTATGCGTTGGCGACATGGCCCCCGTGCAAGAAGACATGCTGGCCGGGTCGTAGCCGCGATGCTGCCCATACGATGTCATCAAGGTCGATCAGGCGTGTACGCCTCCTGCCGTTCGCCTGATTCAATGCCTGCTGTAGTTTCGACGTTGCCATGTGAGTCTCCTTGTGCCTGTGGCACGGTTGGTGTGTGCCGTTTCGGCACGGTGTGTGATCAGGCTCGATGCTGCGGATGAATCGTGATCCTCGCCGTCCACCCAATGCCACCATCATGGCGAATCTCGTGGGTCTGGTGATCGCAGCTGCGGATGCCGCCGCAGGTGCAATCGCTCACACCACACAGCGTCTTCTCGATGCGCCTCCACTGACGCTGGGTGGGTGTGATGACCACCTCAGAGTAGATGTGTTGCCTCCCCTCACAGCGGACGTTTACGCTCGTGCCGTGGAAACTGTTGCGAAGTGTGTAGATGGACATGGTTGTCTCCGTTCTGTGCCGTTTCGGCACGGTTGGTGTTTCCGTTCTTCATTACTCACCCATCATAGTAGACTATCGTACACTGTCAACCCATTTCTGCCCTAAATAAAAAAAAGATTTCCTCGCCCTAAGTCGCTAGAGGTTCAGCACTTACGTCAAACAGACGGCAGGCGGTGCCCAAAATCGTCCAAAAATCGGTGCGAAAATCGACTCAGGCGGTACGATCTCATCATGAATATCGACCCACCAAACGAGGTTCGGGTGCGGGACCGCGAAATCATCCGCCGGCTGGTGCCGGAGATGATCCGTAGGGGCCACCGCACGTATTCCCAGACGCTGGGGCAACTGGCCTTGGAGCGGATCATGCAGATCGAGACGCTGCCGCCGGAGGATTTCGGCGTGGGTGAGTTGCCCGTCGGACGGCCTGGGCCATGAAACCGCTCTGGGACCACCAAATCAAGGGCCTGGACCTGCTGCGGCAGCGTGACGCGCTGATGTTGGCGTGGGAGATGGGCACGGCAAAGACGCGCGTGGTCGTGGAGTATGTTTGCCGGCACAGGCCGCCAACGGTCCTCGTCGTCTGCCCGAAGACGGTGATGCCCGTGTGGCTGGCGGAGTTCAAGAAATGGTCCCGGCTGCGCCGTGACTGCGTAGTCGTTGCACCCACGAACGGCTCGCTGGTGAAGCGGGCGGCTGCGGTGGTCGAAGCCGGGCGTGACGCTGAGTCAATCGGCAATGGAATCCCGTGCGTCGTTATTGTGAATTACGAAGCTGTATGGCGCGAGCCGTTCAGGTCTGCCTCGTTCAATTCTGACTGGGATTTAGTGGTGCTCGATGAATCGCACCGCGCCAAAGACCCTGCCAGCCGCGTGAGCCGCTACTTGGGACAACTGACACGCAAAGCGAAGAAACGCGTGTGCTTAACCGGCACGCCGATGCCGCACAGCCCGCTCGATGTATGGTCGCAGTTTCGATTCCTCGACCCTAAAGTTTTCGGTGAGAGTTATCACGCGTTTCGGCACCGGCACGTTGTGCTGGGCGGGTACAAGGTCAGGGGCAAGCCGGTGCAGGTGCTGGGGTACCGGAACCTGGAATGGCTCAACAAAAAGTTTTACAGGATCGCCGACCGCGTGGTGAAGGCGGACGTTTTGGATTTACCAAGCACGGTGCACGTTGAGCACCCGGTCCACCTCGGACGCCAATGCAGACGCACTTACGACGAACTCGAACAGGCACTGCGAGCCGAGGTTGACGGGGGCACCGTCACGGCGGCGAACGGTGCGGTAAAGTTGATGCGATTGCAGCAGGCAACTTCGGGCTTTGCTAAACTCGACCACAGCGAGGTGGAGACGGTTATCGACAAAGCGAAGATCGACGCACTGACCGAGATTCTGGGTGGCCTCAACGAAAAGAAGAACGTGGTAGTGTTCTGCCGGTTCGTCAGAGACGTCAACCGAGTCAAAGAATGTGCCGAAGCAAACGGCCGCCCGGGGTTCCAACTCCGTGGCGGTGTGAATGAACTGGATGAATGGAAAGCAGAGCCGGGCGCCGTGCTTGCAACGCAGATCCAGACCGGCGGCATGGGGGTTGATATGACCGTGGCAAGCACTGCCGTTTACTATTCACAGACGTTGAGTCTAGGGGAGTACGACCAATCGTTGGCACGGCTGCACCGTGCCGGTCAAGAAAACAAAGTCACGTACATCCATTTGCTGGCGAGTAAGACGGTCGATTGGGCGGTGAGAAAGGCTCAGCAGCAACGGAAGAAAATCATAGAGCACGTTCTCCAGGAGTTAAGCACCGATGACGAGCGACGCCGCCCAGACCGATCTCGAACAATTTGCAACTCTGACCGACCTCAAACGTAAGCTGGAACACCAGCTAAACGATATACGCGCCCAGATAAACTCGTCGCCTGACGACGGGCAGCCGTCGCTCCAAGAACGGGTAACTGCGCACTTCCTGAACCACGGGATTCAGTCGATCAATCTAAACAGTTCCACGGTTTACCTCACGCACAATCTGTCAGTGCGGGCCAAGGCGTCGAATTATCCTGCGTTGGCACGCGAGATCCAGCAAGCTGGCCTCGACCACCTTGTGTCGGTCAACCATTCGTCGCTGCGGTCGTGGTGCAAAGAAGCGATGACCGACGCGGAGACTGGTGCGTGGGAACTCCAAACGGACAAGCTGCCTGAGTCGATTCGTGACCACCTCGATGTGCGAGAGTACCACAGCGTGAACTGTCGGAAGTCCTAACCACTTCAAAGGAGATTAGCACATGGCGCAGACAGAACAACAAACTGCACTGGCTACACAAGAGCCCGCGCAAGTCCCCGCGTACCTGAAGACCAGCGAGCCCAAAGGCGTCGACGAGTTGGCGCAGTACAGATCCACGCCGAGGCTGAAGATCATCCAGGCGATGACCGACGACGCAATCCAAACCGAGTTCGGCCTGGGGTCGGTGGTCATCATGCCCGACTCGGTACTGCTGTCGAGATACTCGGAGCCGTTCATGGCGGTGCCAGTTTTCTTCTGGCCGTCGTGGGCAACGTGGCGCGACCTTACCGATACGTCGGGCCCGATGATCGTCGAGGAAAGTCTCGACCCGGAAAGCACGGTTGCAATGGCTGCGAAGAACTCAAAGAAACGAGTCGAACCATACGCCGACGACCCGTCAATGAATTGGCACCACGTTGAGTCGCTGAACTTTGCGCTGGAAATTCAAGACGGACAGTCGGTCGGCGCGGTGGTTGTAGCGTCATTCTGTAAAGGAGGGCACAGTGAAGGACGCCGGTTGTGTGGATACCTTGCGCGAAAGAGTGCTGAGAAGAACGTCGATCTGTTTGCCAACCGTGTCCAGTTCGTATCGGGCAAGGTCACGAACCGCCAGAACCAGACCTGGTATCAACTGGGGTTCGGCGCACCTGAAGACGGTTCGCCTTTGTTTATCGACGAAGAAACTCACGCGAGGCTATTGCCGTTGCACGGAGAATTGAAGAAGCTACATTCGGTTGGTTTGCTCGCAGCCGTGGCTGTTGACTGAACGAAAACGCCTAACGACGCAGCAAGGACGCGAAATGACAGCGAACGCGGAGCAGTCGGTCAGATTCCTCGACTCTATTTATGGTGACGATTTAGGCGGCGGACGGATTTCAATTTGGGACAGCAAGTCGAAGCGTAGCGGATACCACACTGATTCGACCGCGGCGGCATCCGATGCACAGGCCAGGGCCGAGGAAGCGGATGTGTACTTCGGCGTCGGGCTCCGCGTGGCCGGGCTAGACAGCACCCAGCGCGGAAGGTCGGATCAGGTGGTGTCGGTGCCGGCGTTTTACGCCGAGCTGGACAAGACCGACGGCAGCACGGTGCTGGCCGACGACGGCGCTCTGAAGTCGTCGCCGATGAGGCCGTCCGTGGTGGTCGCCAGCGGCCACGGCCTGCACCTATATTGGTTGCTGTCTGAGCCGTGGGTGCTGGCCGATGATGAGCAGCGGGCCCTTGCCGCCCATCTGCTGAAGTCTTGGGTAGGTCTGGTGGGCAGCCTGACAACTGACGGTTGGAAGGCTGACCCGATCGGCGATCTGGCCCGCGTGCTCAGGGTGCCGGGAACGTACAACCACAAGTTCTCGCCGCCTCACCCGGTCGAGCTGCTAGTTGCCGACGGAGCCCGCTACCATTTAGAACGATTCCAAGAAGTGCTGCCGGAAAGTTCCGATCTCAGTCCACCAGAGGCTGCCGTAGCTGGTCCACGCATCACGATTCGGCCTGGGACTGGGGTGCCCGATACCGTGATGCAGTTAGTAATTGACGACGATCAGTTTCGGAAGCTCTGGCGGTACAAGCGGACAGATTTCGAGGCTCAGGACGCGTCACGCTACGACCTTGCCATTGCAGACGAAGGGGTCTATCGAAGCTGGTCCGACCAAACCATCGCCGATGCAATCTATTCATGGCGCAGAATGCACGCTAAATCCATTTCGGCAGCAACGGGCAAAACTGTTAATGAAATCATCTCGAAAGGCTGCCGGCTTGACTATTTGCACCGGACGATCAGCAAGGCCCGCGATGGTCGGGCAATTACCATAGACCCCGACGGAAGCAGCGAGGGCGTTAACAGTGACGAAGACAAGCGCTCGAAGGCCCTGCACCGGCTGTCGGCGAATATGCAACGGAAGCTGCTGCGGATCACAAAGACGACCGGCGAGTGGCCGTTGTACTGCTTTGACTTCGAAGACAATGTGACCGTGAAGATTGAATCTCCTGCTGTATTATCGTCGCCGTCATCCTGCAAGGCCCGACTGTTGGCTCACGATATCCTCCTGCCTACACCGGGCAGAGCGTGGGAGAGCTTCCTGCGGCTCGTCATTGATGCCCAAGAATCTAGCGATACGCCGGACCTGGAACGCGGGGCAAAAATCGTTAGTTGGCTCCAGCAGTACCTCAACGACAAGATCATCTATGGCGGTGATCGGTGGAGCGAGGGCCTGCTGATGGGCTTCCCGCTGGTCAAAGATGGCTGCCTCCACGTGAAGATCGACAATATGGTGGAGTGGCTGAGGAACCGCCGCGAGACGATCTCGTCGAAGGAGTTGATTGCGGATCTGAAAGCATCCGGATTCTCGACCAAGGCGTTGACGATCGCTCAGCCCCGGACGAGCCGGCATTATTACCGCGCGAGCAAAAAGATGACCGACGATCTGCTGGCAGGGCTTACGCGTAAGCTGCTGGAATGAGTAGGCGGCTGGGCGCGTGCCCAGTACGAGGTGGGCACAGTAACAATCGCTCCCCCTATATGGGGGAAAAGAAAAAGACGAAAACGCTTCGGTAGAGGCTAATATCCTATTACGTTAATAAGCTACTGGAAACAAAGGGTTTACGATGGTGTATAATAATAACGAAGGCGAAAACGTTAATACGTGCAAAGGTGGATGCTGCCTCCACCGGACCAGATGGACCAGTTTCTGCCCAGGTGTATGCCCAGGTGTATGAAGGTGTACATTTACACACCGGACCAGATGGACCACTTGGACCACTTGGACCACTTGGACCACTTTCTGGACGTAGTAAGGCCCAGGGGATGAGCCATCATCAGCCAATTATCGACCAAGATCGACCAATTACAGCCAGAGCGGCCCGTGGTTCAGACCTTGAGTTGCGGATTTCATTATCGAGTTGCGGTTTTAGTTGCGGCATCAAATGCGAAACTCGGATTGCCGGACGCCGGACGATAGCGCAACGAAGCGCAACGAAGCGCAACGAAGCGCAACGAAGCGCAACGAAGCGCAACGAAGCGCGCCAAACCATGACCAATTACAGCCAGAGTGATCCGCGGATCAGTCTCCCGCTAGGGTTTTCACCGTGCAATCCTTCGGGCAGGGTGATCCGGATCACTGCTGGACCGGTGCGACGAAGTGCGACAAACACACCTCCCCTGTATGCATGGGGTGTATGCGCATACCGCCGCGCATACCACGCGCATACCCTTACAGGTAAAGGGGTTGCGCGGCGCATATTCAGGAGAAAAGCGTGGACGAATATCGAGGTCAGTACGTGGTAGTCGGGCCGCCGGGCACGGGCAAGACCACGCGGATCGCACGGTCGGTCGAGCGATGCTTGGCGACCGGCCGGCGGCCTGTGGTGCTCTCGCTTACGCGATCGGCGGCGTCCGAGGCTGCTGGCCGGGTATCGCTGCCCCAGGATTCGGTGGGCACGATGCACTCATTCGGCTGGCGGTTGCAGGAGCGGCCGTCGGTCGTCGAGTCGGACGACGTATCAGGTTCGTGGAACGAGGCCCACCCGGAAATGGCACTGAGCCCAAACCTGTTTGGCAGCCTGAAGTCGTCAGAGCAGGACTTGCTCAATGTACCGCAACACGACGACGACTATCTGCCTGGCAACGCTGCCTATGCGAAAAGCCAGCTCTACCGCCACCAGATGCTCCCGCCGGCCGCGTGGCCTGACGTAACCGCGTACCGATTCCACACCGCCTGGGAGGCGTGGAAGCATGAGACGGGCCTGATCGACTTCACCGACATGATCGACCTCGCACCAGACGAGCCGCCGGAGGGGGCCAACGTCCTGATGGCCGACGAAGCCCAGGATCTGAGCCGACTGGAGAACCACAAACTAGACCGCTGGGCCGAGGTTGCCGGCTGCGCGTATCGCATCGGCGACCCCTACCAAGCCCTTTACACCTGGCGGGGGGCAGATCCGAGGCGGCTATCGCACCCAGGCAACGAAGTGCCTGAGTCGCATCGTGACGTTCTCCGCCAGTCGTACCGCCTGTCACGTGCAGTGCACGCCACAGCAACGTCGTGGATCAGAGGGATAGGCGATTACGTACCTTTCGACTTCGCCCCGACTCCGATGACGGGCCGGTCGTCATATCTGGACGCCTCCTGGGTCAATGCCGATGCGGTTGCACAACTGGCGGCCGAGAAGGCTTCGGAACAGAAACGGGTGATGATCCTGACGACTTGCGGATATATGCTTTCGCATACGCTACGTTGCCTCAAGGCTATGGTGACGCCGTTCGCAAATCCTCGCAGGGTTTACCAGGGCAACTGGAACCCGCTGGGGGGGCGTGGCACGACGATGTCGCGTCGGGTCATCGCATTGACTGCCGCACGCCGCAACGGGTCTGGTAGGTGGTCGCACGTTGACCTCTACCGCTGGACTGCTGTGCTGCGAGCAGATTCGGCGCTGGTTCGCGGGGCGAAATCTGAAATAAAGAAGATGGCTGACGACAATCCTTCCGGGTCGGTCAGCTTGTACGATTTCGGACGCTGGATCGTGCCAGCAAAGCTGGCCGAGTTCCAAGTTGCTTACGCCGGCGGCGATGAACTGCTGCTGGGCTGGTGGATGAAGAACCTGATAAACGTGCAGACCATGCGGCGAGCTGAATATCCTGCGGCGATTTACCTGAAGCACGGGCTCCAGGGGCTCACGGAACCGCCCAACGTGTGGGTCGGCACGTGCCACAGCTTAAAGGGTGCCGAGGCTGACGTTGTAATTCTGTTCCCCGACCTATCGCCCAAAGGCCACGAAGCGTTCTCCAGGGGGCCGGGCGACGAGGGCCACGATTCGGTCATCCGCACGATTTATGTAGGTATGACGCGCGCCCGTGACGAATTGTACCTGTGCCGGCCGGCGTCGAGGAAAGCGGTAGCCGGGTGGTGAAATCGACGACGATGCAACCCCGGCAGGCTTGTTGCTTGCCGGCCTCTTGCCGGTAGGCGGGTGAGTTTGACCCTGTGCCGTCAATCACGGCGTCGCAGAGGCCCGCCTACCGGCTCTGGGGTATGATCTCTGAAATGATATCGCCAGGATCTAAGTTTTATCGACGCCAGATAGCCACCGCTGGTGGCAGTTATCAGACTCAGCAATTTCGGACGTATTTCTCACACATCCTTCGACTGGCTCAGATGCAGGCCCGCGGCTTGCGGTACGTCAGTCATAGCCTGGGCATTGCCCTGAAGAACTTGGACTGGACGATCTGGCACACGGTGCGGGCTGAAGGCCCGAAGATGTGCGAGCGGTGCAAGTCGTGGGAGGTGGTCAAAAAGGAGCGGTATTGCAGGAAATGCAGAGCAGCGGTCCTCAAGGAAATCCGTGCGTCGGGATACCTCGAAACCGGCGGGTATGGCGCTTATCGAGGCGAGCAGCGGACGGCCGAGCAGCGTGAGGACCGCAAGGAGACGCGGTGGGGCCACCGTGAATACGGCTCTTTGCAGAGCTCTTTGCGGAGCACTTTGCGGTATCGTCCGTAAGAGGTTTTCGAGATCGAATCTCGAAAAATTCGATACTG
>Ga0114899_1002198_pt1 | contig 10639 bp, 10 predicted proteins | sample MalvireepMed_215_FD_83497 | JGI IMG/M metagenome (GOLD analysis project Ga0114899, IMG submission 83497) | Marine viral communities from the Global Malaspina Expedition - Malaspina viral metaG DeepMed_215 | ecosystem: Environmental > Aquatic > Marine > Oceanic | place: Mediterranean Sea... | reverse complement strand
GACAAAACACTGAGGCAGATAGATGTTAAACTTAATAATAAGAGGAGTAAAAAACTATGAATGGTTACAAAGACTATATAGATACAGTTCTAAAGAATAAGTCGCTTACAGTATTCCTAGCGATTGTTGTAGTGGCTATGTTCTTTGGTTGGATTGGTGGCTAATAAAAAACAGACATCATCCAAGAACACTTGGGGTCTCGTCCGTATGGATGGGACTTCCAAGCTACAATGGGAGCTTAAAAAGAAGCAAAAAGCTGTCACCGGTGACAACATTAGTCCTAGATTGTGGAAGTCAGATTGGCGAAAATGAGCTATTTTACCCCTGCCCTTGGTATGGGTGACACAGAGAAGTCCTCGAGAATCGAAGATTTGGAGCTCGAATTTTAACTGAATTAGGAAATACAGTATGATTTATGAATATAAGTGCAAAAGTTGCGGTTTGGTCTTTACTGAGATGCGTCAGTTAAAAGACAGAAAAGAACCAATAGAATGTTATTCTTGTGGTGGTGAAGGTAAATTTGTAATAAGCACACCGACATTTCAGAGTAACAATGGTAAAGGTTGGGCGAAGAAGGGGGAATGGAAATGAATGAAAGAGAATTGATAAGCATTCTGAACTCTCTCGAAGAGTTTAACTTTACTGCTATGGACGACAAGTTCTCTCGATATGATGCTTTCGATACCGAGAATGGAATTATGTTGGAAATCAAGTGCAGGAATAAGCACTATGATGATACTCTTCTAGAAAAGATGAAGTATGAATGGAACAAGAAGTATGCGGAAGATAACCACTTAGACTTTCTGTATGCTGTCAGTATGCCGTACAAGAAGGGACACAAGATTTATCTGTTCGACCCAGTGAATCTAGAAGCTGTTGAGGATTATAACTTTAAATGGCACACTAGGAAGCTACCTGCGAACACAGAGTTTAAAGGTACTGAGTGGATAGATAAGGAAGTGGGATACTTAAATGTTGAGGATGCTATTTTGCACTTGGTAGAGAAGACTACTCATTAGAGACCAAAGCCATATTTATTTCCTGACCTGCGTATTGGGCTTTTTACTCCCATACTCTTAGCTTTAGTATTGACTGCTTTTGCTTGTTGTGCGTAACTTCTTTTTGGTTTCGTATAACCAGCAGGTCCTTGAGGTGTATTATACTTCGGTATATTAATTGGTTTTGTTACTGTAGGTTCAACTATAGGGTTTACTTCTTGTACATTCCCTTTAACCATCGGACCACCTAACGCATTAATATCAACTTTAGTAGGATTTAAAATATTATGAATATTACTACCAAAATCATAAAGGCTTTGAACAGCAGGTGCTTTACCACTTGCCATCATTCCGTGCATATTATCAACACCTTGTAAATAAGCGTTATTTCCCCAAGTACCATCAAATAATCCCTGAGCTTGTTGATATAAATGTCCTGCGACAAGTGCAGGAACACCACCAAGAGGTAAGCTATCTCCTGTAGCTAATTTTCCAAAATCCTTTCCTGACCTATAATGATAACCATCAACAGCGTCAGATTGTGGGACATACCCATCTAGACTTTCATCTCTATATCCTTTAAGACCACCACCATAATCCGTATTTTTATTCAAAACGTGTGCTCTAATGGCGTCTTCCGTTATGTTTCCTCCAGCTACTAAGCGTAAAGGAAATGCACGTCTAGAATTAAATAGACCTGTACTCTGTCCGTCAGGATTAAAAGGTGGGTTTAAATAAGGACTCTGAAATATATTCTCGTATGTTTGTCTATCGTCTATAGTTTGTAACTTATCCCAAGCGTTCTTTGCTATAGTTCCTGCGGATTGAGCGGCATCTATGAGAAAGTTATTAATAGCCATTCTGTTATCCCTCTACCAAACATATCCAGCTTTTATTTCCTCTATCCTTCTCTTAGTTGGGTCTTCATATTTTTCCCATATTGCATCTAAGCTACCTAGAGCATATCCAGTTCCTGTCATTCCCCATAGTGTATTTTGTATCCCTTCTATTTCAGTTCTAGAGTATCCTTTTTGCTTTAACCAAGATTTAGTTCCAGTATCTAATGTACCGCCCTTTCTTTGATATGCTTTAATCATAGCATTCTGAAAGAAAGGTAAATCTACAAGTTTGTTGACTAAACTGATTCCTGAGAGAGCACCTACTATTGGTCCTGCTTGTCTTAATTGTTGCGAAGCAGCACTTCTAGTTAAGTCTGTTCCTATGTTAGAACCAAGTCTAGCAATAGCCATATTCATAACAACACTGCTAGAACCACCTCTCTGTTTAGGAAGCTTTCTAGATAAGTTCATCAGAGATGACCAGAATGCCTTATCTTCTGGATATATAGTCCATAGAGTCTTTAATCCCTTCTTGTCATTTATTAATGTAATTAGATTTTTATAGTCACCATTCTGACCTCTTAAGAATCCACCTACAGCTGTTTGTACGTTTCGGTGTAAATTAATAGCGGTCTGCTCTTGACCAGTTCCTTTGAATGCACTAGAGTTAAGTGCCTTCTGAAATTTTCTAAAATTATGCCAAGAGAAATCACCTAAAACCATACTCTTTATTAATTTTCCAGCTGCATTTGGGTCTTCGGAGGCTGCAATAAGTTTCTTCCCTGTTTTTGATTTTAGTAAATTTTGAAACTCACCATAATTATCTTTCAGTAATTTAAATTGCTTTCCGTGCCCTTGATTATATGCTGCAATCTCTTCCATATCTTGAAGTTCTTTTCTAAAAGCGTAGAGAGTCTGTCTACTGGAATCAGATACCGGTTTCTTTCCAGCCATCTTACTAGGATTAGCTGTATGATATAATACTGATTTTAATTCTCTAAGTGCTGCTATAGGAGTTATCGTTTTCGCTTTTAATTTTGCCATCGTCTGTACAGCTTCTTTAGGTACTTCCATACCTACAGTGTTCTTCCACCTCTGAAAAACATTTAATACTCCAACTGGATTTATATTGTTTAGAGGTATTGCATCAAACGCATCATTGTAATACTGATGAGTCTTCTGTATACCAGAGTTTAGATTAGCTTGAAAATTAACAGCACCTACATCAGCATCAGCTCCGTGTTTTCCTATAACCTCCCCTGCTTTACGAGTCATCCCTCTAGCAGCAGCAGTTGCACTATATCCTCCAGAGAGAGTCTTTGCTAATGTACTCGCTGATTGTGCCATATGTGTCATTGGTCGTCCTACTTTTCCTGCAGCCCACCCAATAGGTTTACTAAGCACAGGTGAAGCAGCACCTATAGCAGTAGATGCAACACCTTGTACTACATCATACTCATCTCTAAGCCCTAAACCCATTTCCATATGTTGTCTTTCGACATCCGCAGTCATTCCATATAATGCACCAGTACCTGTAACTTTTACTTTAGACGATAGTGCATTTGTAAGAGCACCTCTAGTAACATTTTTACCTAACATACCCTTTGCAAGATTTGCTGCTGTGCCTATTCCTAGAGAAGCACCTACATCAATACCAACTCCTTTAGCAACACCTTTAAATTGCTCTTTAAAATCTCTAGAATAATCACCAGTAATAGGTGTGTTTATATAGGTCTTCCATCGGATTCCAGCATTCTTTTTTGTTTCCTCATCCATCCGAGTGTAGGCATCAATGACGCCCTCACCAGCGGCAAGTAGAGAACCATCTATAAGATTCCAATGTTCGAAGTCTTGTTCTATGAGGTCAGTAATTTTACCAGTATATTGCTCCCCGTGAGTTTTGAAATAATTATTAGTTAATGCTTTAGTGTACTGTCTATTATTTCTTAACTCTTGAAAATTATACTGTAAATCACCTTCTAATACTTCTTGAAAAGCCCTATACTTTGGTATGTCACCATTATTATATGCGTTAACCATACGACTCCGAATTTCTCTTCGGTACTTCTCTCTCGTATCGAAAATCTCTTGAGTTGTTTTTTCAGCCATATTATTTACTCAGTGAATTAATTAGTTCTTCATCAGACAGAGATGATAGGGCATCCACATCTACTTGTAGTTGTTCTTGGGTTTCATCTGAAGGGAGAGTATCAAGTGTAGCTTGTATCTCAACATCTGTAGGTAAGTGTAAGATGTTCTCAGGCTTATTAGCCCACTCTAAAAGATGTGCTGACCATTCTTCTAATAGAGGAACTTTACCTTCAGCCCTTTGTTCTGCTACCCATCTATTCTGTTCTGCTGCTTTCTTCCGTCTAAAATCAGCGTAAGCTTGAGCTGTCTGTAGCATCAATCTGTTACCTGCTTCAGTTCTATCCAGTCCCGGAGCAGAAGCTCTAAATGCTTCAAATTCTCTATCTGAAACAGCACCTTTAGTTTGTTCAATATATTTAAGAGCCTGTTCCATACCACCGGCAGCAAATAACTCCAGCTGACCTGCATTTTCAGTTGCAGACGGAATCCCTAGTGTAGCACCTATTTTATTTGCAAGTAGAACTGTTTCAGCATTCCAACCAGTATATATCTGAGGTAATATTTCTAATAGTTGCTCAAATCTTCCGCTATCTTCTAAAGATTTAGCACCTTCTTCTTGAACTGATACCAAATCATCCACAAGAGCTTCTGCCGAACCGCCTTCCCAAACATCTTGTCTCTTATAATCTTTCACTAATTCGTATGCGTTCTTCCTACAATCAGCATCATTATCTAAATCACAACCTAGTATTAATGCTGCAGTATTTAGAGATTTTCTGAATGTGCCCGGGTCATTAGAGGTAGCAGCTAATCTTGCAGCAGCCTGATTTTGTTCTAACATAGGCATTACTTGCTTTTGAAACTCTGCTGCCGCTTGAGGGTCTATTGCCATAATTCTATTAAAGGTATCAGATACAGACTCAACACTAGTCAAATCTACACCCTTCATAGCATTTAATATTTGATTTTCTTTAGAAGTAAATCCTTTACCTTCCATATATGGGTCTATTAAACCTGTGCCTATACCCCTGCCAACTCCTCGATACATATCTCCGAGTGTCTCCGGTGCACTGCCCATTCCTTGTCCGTCAAATAATCCCATTATTGTCTCCTAAAGTCTATTAAATACTGGATTGTAAGCATTATAAGGCTGATAGGAATCCTGTAATGCTAACTGTTTATAAGGGTCTTGATTAGAATATCCCATCATATGTTGACCTATAGCATAAGGCAGTTGTGCCTGTGCCATACCTGCTGCCTGTTGTGCACTCATTAGAGGTGAACCACCATATTGATATGCAGTTGCAGCGGTACTACCTAATCCTGTACCTATATTAGCTAAGTTCTGACCTATAGAGCCATATCCTTGCATCATCTGTTGAGCCTTGTTAGAACGATTTATATAACTATCAATATCTCTCTGTACTCCAGCTCTATTCTGTTCTAAAATATTATAATCTTCCATAGCACGGGCAGTATCAAAGTCACTAACAGCATCTGCTCCAAAAGAAGAAGTAAGAAGACCCTTCCTATTTAGTGTACCTAATAAATCTTGTCCTAACTTATTTCTCTTATCAGCCATAAATCCTATAGACTTACTAGCTCTCTCTTGTGCTGCAGCTTCAGGGTCTAGCATATACTCTTCAATCATCTTACGCTGTCTATAAGCGTCATTAAGATTAGCAGCAAAGAGTCCCATCATAGGAAGAGAAGGCATTATCTCATATCGCTGTTCTGCCTCATTCCATACAGCAGAACCCGTAGGGTCTATTGCAGTCTTAGGTTTAGCTGCCTCAATGAGTCCTTCTTTGTAATCTGAGGCTGCACTCGTCTGTGCGTCAGCTGCCTGATTAGCACCCCAGAGCTGTAATCCTAACCCTATTACAGTTGCAATATCCATTATCCTATCTCCTTAATTATATTCATCTTAAAGCCCGAATCCATATCTATTTCCTGACCTTCTGACTGGTGCTCCAGCCTTTTTGAGTTGTTCGTATTGTTGTACATATTTATTTGGTCGTACATAACCTGTATCATAACTTTGTGCTTTAGCTTGTTTTGCTTTTTCTGCAGCCTCTGCTGCTGCTTTAGCCGCTGCTTCTGCTGCTTTAGCATCTGCTATTCTCTTCTGTTCTGCTTCATAAGCCTCAGCATCTGCTTTACTTTTAGCTGCAGCTGCCAACATCTCTCTCTGTGAATTTAAGTAAGCATCAGAATCACCACCACTAAATATATTTATCAACTCATCAGGCATAGGCTTAGTCATACCATCCGATGATATTGCAAAAAGAGTTGGTTGATGTAAAGGAACTTCATCCATACTCAATAAACCTTGGTCTACAAATTCTGCAATAAAGGGATTGTTGTCAATAGTCTGTTGCCTGAGATTATTACTAATCTGTTCTGATTCCCATCTAGCATTTATTTTACCATCCGTTAACGCATATCTTCTCTGTTCTGCTTCATCTCTCTTTAACTGTTCTTCAGCACTGAATGGTCCAAGAATAGTAAGCTGGTCTGCATTAACTGAACTAGCATCAACTGCACCAGCAGGTATAAACCTAGAATCTGCTGAATAATCCGATATAAAAGGTACATCAAGATTTTTTGGTGTGAATATATTCTTATCAATATTAGATTCAGGCGTTGGTTGGATAACACTGGAAGTAACTGGATTTACTTCGCCCATATAATGAGGACCCCGTCCTGAGAAATAGTCTCCAAAGAAAATATTCCTCCTATTCTGCAAGTCTAAATCTTGTTGCTCTAACATCAAATCTTGTGCTGCTTTTTCTTCTGCAGTTAACATACCGGTTTCAATTATAGTACCATTGTTAGTTGTCAGAATACCATCATCTTTTACTGTATAATCATTACCACCTTGGTCATTAGCAGTTATATTAAACATCTGCCTAGCTTTAAAATAATCTTGTATATCATTTCCTATACCAGACCAAGCACCAAGCTTCTGTCTATCACCTAAAATAACATTACCATCAGCTGTAGTACGTCCCGGATAATCTAAATCAGACTGACCCGGTTTTTTACCTTTCCCTTCCCAAGCACCTGTACCAGCTCTCCAGTGCATATGGTCTTTTCTATAAGCTGATTGTTTATCACCAGCAGCAAACGCTGTCTCAGCATCATCATATAAACCAAAATACTTTATGGTTTCAGCGTGTGTTAAATCTTTACCTCCCGGTCCAGTCCCGCCGGGTCTTGGTACTATAGATGGGTCAGCTTGTGTACTAGTTGGCATATTACTTGTTAGAGAATTGTTAACAATAGAATTGTTAGTATTATAATTCATCCACCAAGGTTGCTGATTAGTATTATACTGAGACGGATAACTCATCTGTCCAAATATATTAGGATTATAGAAACCTCCGTCTTGGGCTTGATAAGGATTATTACCAAACATACTGGTAGTAGGTGCTTGGTAATATGCAGGTGCTCCCCAAACTGAGTTTAAATTGTTAGTTTTATTACCACCAGTCATCTGCCAATTACTATTAGGCGGTTGATAGCCTGTGTTTGGAGCATCCCAAGTTTGACCTGTTACTGTATTAGTCCAAGGTACTATCATATTACCACCTGCTTGACCACCAGTAAAACCATACGGATTGTTCGTACTACCACCAACAGTAGGTAAGTTGAACATATTTGCTATATTCCAATCTGTATTAAACCAAGCCATAGGTTATCCGTTTAAGTTAAATTCTGTGCTATATTGCAATACATCTTAGTGCCATCTGAGACACATCTAACTAAATCTACCTTACCACTTCCTGATGTTATAGTAGGGTCATTACCTCCAATAAATGAAAAATCACTACTGAAAGTAATATCATAAGCTCCTGTATTCTTTACTAAGAAGGTAGCCTCAACACCTGATGTCATATTAGATACATCAAGCTGATAATTTCCTTGTACGCTAACTATAAATACATTAGCATTAAGTAAATTAGCTGTTTGAGCAGAAGCTAATGTTATAGTCTCAGAAGCCGTAGGATGAGCTTTAGTGAATGTTTGTGGCGAAGCTAGGGTAACTATTTCCTCACCACCTACAGTTCCTGTAGTAGCCGTTAGAGCATTACAAGTAAAATTCTCTGAAGCATCTCCGTTTGTATCTGCCTTAGAATTAACAGCAGTACGAACTGCAGAGAACTCCGTATTGAAGTCTGCTCCACTAACTACTTTTCCGGCATCTGTGTCTGCTAAGGCATCTTTTCCAGACCAACCTACCGCTATTGTATAATTACTCATAATGTTTTACCTTGTTTAAATAATAATGATAATGATTGTAATGACGCTTTGTAACCTTTTGTCACTCCATCCCACTCTAGTCTCAGGTACTTAGCCGTTCCTGACAACGGAATTGAATGTTCTTTCCATCCGTGTATTGGAGCATACTTAGATGAAGCTGGATGTGTAGCTGCAACGTGTGTATGTGTAGCTGTAGTAGCTCCATATAAAGCATCTGATGCTCCCCAGTATGAAGGGTCTCCACTTAACGCAGGATTCAATTTAAAAGTTGGTGTAATTTTAGGTTCAACTTCAAAATCCTTGTACACTCTAACACCTACATCTGTCCCTTGACCTCCTGCTACAACCATAACTAATCTCTTTAGTATAGATGATTGAACCCCTTGTCCTAAATCTAACCAGACTGTAGCAAAAGAACTCGTATAGTTATTATAGGTATATACACTAGAACCACTATAATCTACATCATAATAACCTTCATAAGTAGCCACTCTTCCTGACTGTTGTCCTACCAGTAAACCATAAGTAGAAGTATAAGCCATACTCGCAGGTTCTCTATCATCTGTAAAAAGCCATTTACTTATTCTTGGTGTTTCCTTTTCTGTTTTATATGTAGTATCAAAAACATAAGTAACATTTCTATCAACAAAAGATATTATGTATAAACCCTCATTCTGCATAAATACTGATTTAACATTCTTACTAGCATTTATGTTAGAAATAAGCTCATCTTTAATAGTTATAGATTTCTCTGTAAGAGGTAACTTATCTAATTGTGTAGTTCTAAAAAGAGACCTAACACCTGTATCAGATAAGAAATATAAATCATCACCTACAGATTGAATTGAATCTCTTGAAACACATCCAATTCCTCTTATAACTTCATCTAGAGCTATACTTGCTATTGCATCAGGACTATTGTATATAGCTATATTCTGCTCACCAAAAATTACTATCTTTCCTGCAAAAGAATGTATGGCTACTATCTTATCTTGTCCCCATACAGACTTTAAATCTATATAACCACCGGTATCTGCAGTAGCCCATTTATGAGCATCTAATAACTTAGAATAATATAGAACATCATTCTCTTCAGATATTCCTCCAGCCCACATCCTACCATAGAAACCTAACATACAACTAGGGTCAAATGTAGTCACTCCGGGCGGTGCTGTATATGACGCTACATCTTTTAACTTAGCCCAACTACTAGAATGATAATCTAAAGGGTCTTCACCATCCTGACAAGCAAATAATTCATTGTTAAAGTTTGAAAACTGCCAATCAGAACCAGAAGCTCCTGTAGCAAAAACATTTATCCACGCATTATCTTTATCAGTTAAATCGACTTCATACATATTAGTGCTCGTAGCACCAAATATCTTATAAGCTGAACCAGTATAATGTTCTACCAGAGCTCCTACTTTAGCACCACCATTAAGAGTCTTTTGTTTTAAACCCTTACGAAATGCAACTTTACCACCTTCTGTATAGACGATATTATCTGCTTTAGTGAACCAATTAGGGCTCAATGCAGTAGCAGTGCTCTGTGTATCTATACCATCAATACCAATAGTATCTAATGGTATAGCCTGTATTGGTTTAGCCTCTAATCCCATTTATACTCTAACCCAATCTCTCTCATATTCCATATTTCCAGCATCTAACTGTATTGCCATATTCAGAGAATCTCTAGCTTCTGCAGCAACAGCACTAGAAATACTACCACCATCTTCACCTCTCTCTGAGACAGCTCTAGCCCACGCACCTAAAATAACTGGTTGAGAGGGCAACCTCAATACTTGTGCAGCCGTAGTTAATTCTTTTTGAGCACCAACTATATTAACTGAGATAGTTTGGGTAGAATCAGGAACAGGGTAAAAATCAATATTAAAATCAGGCTCTCTTCCTGCTGCTGCTTGTGAGATACCATTAAAAGCATAATATGTAGGTTTTCCAGTAGATACACTTGTAAGTGGAAATACTTGTTCATTAATCCAGTCATTGGTTACTTGAGTTAATACTTGTCCAGTATCTTGACATATAACATCTAAAACTTTAAAAGTAACTCCAGCTCCTCTCGTTGCATCACCTAATGTATATTGCATATTTCCAGATGATGTCTTAACATTAAAAGTTTCTCTCAGTGCGTTCCAATCGTGATAAGACTCTACATTCTTTTTAGAATCATTAACAAGCTCACCAATTAATTTTTGATAGTCTGTTACAGCCACAGAATCATATAAATCGCCAGACCAATCTGAACTTATAGTTTCTTCTCTGAGTCTCCTTAGTACACTATTAATAATCTCTCTATATGTCATATTATCTTCCCTTAGCTAATTGAGCACCAAAATAAAACTCTATAATCATTGTTGCCCACCGAAAAATTTCATCCATCTTGAGTAAACCTTCTACAGTTGCGTATTCTATAGTATCCGGTGT
>Ga0114899_1002194_pt1 | contig 10649 bp, 14 predicted proteins | sample MalvireepMed_215_FD_83497 | JGI IMG/M metagenome (GOLD analysis project Ga0114899, IMG submission 83497) | Marine viral communities from the Global Malaspina Expedition - Malaspina viral metaG DeepMed_215 | ecosystem: Environmental > Aquatic > Marine > Oceanic | place: Mediterranean Sea... | reverse complement strand
TTTGTAGCCCGACAGATTATACTGCAATTGTTACACCTGGTAGCCTTTCTGTAACAATTGCAGTATAATCTGTCGGGCTACAAAACCCGTCCCGCCTGTTACTAAAACAGTTGCTTTTTCTTCCATCTTTCGAGATTAAAATATAAGACAAAGGTCTGGTTAAAAAGACCGGGACGTTTGTCTGAAAAGTCCAATTTGCTTTATTGAGCGGTTCATGCACACAGTATTGGATTGCACTGTTTGCATGTCTACGAAGTTAGTTACAATAGCATTTCAGTTAAAGGACTGCCGGAAATCCAACGGGCTTTGGTTGGTCTTGTTTTTAAATAATTTATTGAATGACTGTGGGTGTTCGAAACCAAGTTGGTAGGCGATCTCACTTACGGACATCCTCGTTGTAGATAATTTTTCTTTAGCCTTCTCGATTAGTTTCTCATGGATGATCTGTTGCATTGTCCGACCGGTCAGTTGTTTCAACAGACTGCTTAAATACTTAGCGGATAAGTTCAAGGCATCCGCAAAGTATTGTACGGTTGGCAACCCTTCAGCAAGCAGTGCTTCGTTGTTCAAATAGTTTGTTAATACCTCTTCCACTTGGTTTAGCACCTGGTGGTTGGTGATCTTTCGGGTGATGAACTGACGTTGGTAAAAACGTTCTGCGTAATTCAACAAGGTCTCCAGGTTGGAGATTATGATATCCTGGCTGAACTTGTCCATATTGGAATAATATTCAGCTTTTATATTTTTGACTAGGTCGTTGATCACTATCTCTTCTTTGTCTGAGAGGAACAGCGCTTCGCTGGTCGCATAGCCAAAGTAATCATATCGCTTGATCTTGGAAGCAAGCGATGTGTTCCAGAGAAAGTCAGGGTGTACGAAAAGCATCCAGCCTTCCAGATTCGGTGGTACCCCATTGTCTTCGCCACGTAGTATCTGGCCGGGTGACATGAAGGCCATCAGTCCTTCGTCAAAGTCGTATTTTTGTTGCCCGTAATGTAAGCCATCACATCCTCTTTTCATGGATATCACATACAAGTCAAATACAACCGCCACTATACCCGTGTCATTGCTCAGGCCTTTCAGGTCAACTATACTGATCAGTGGATGATGTGGTTTAGGGAGCCCCATCAAACGGTGTATCTCCGTTATGGAACTGATCCGATACGGTTTGCTGTTCGCCATACTCATTTATTTAAATTTAAACGGATACTTTAACCATATCATGATCAATGGTATGGTTAAAAATGGAATCTCTATCAACGCCATGCGGTAATTTTCCGCTCGTAGTGCCAGCCCCATGATCATAACGATCATCATCGCATTTAGCATATTGCCTAGAAAAAAGGTGCGTGGGATGAGTAAAAGTATGCCGATCATTATGCTTACACAAACCAGATATGGAATGATCCTTTCGCTGATCCCCAAACTTTCCATCATCTTAACTGAGTCTGGATTGTTTTTGTAATTTACAGTGTCCCAAGCATGTTTGAAACTGAGTGTCACCGAAATAAGCAGTAGTAGTGCGGAAGCTATGTTTTTCATCATTTTTAATTAAGGATAAAAGAGTTCATGATGTAACCTCCGAGTATTGCGATCGGCACGCCAATCATCGCGCTTATCAAAGCTCTTTTGGCCTTATTTGGATGTGCCTTTCTATGTCTGAAGTACAGGTAGAACCCTACAGGAGGTAGAGCATTGGAAACGACAAACCAAAATCTTGACAGATGGTCCTTATTATCTTTCATGAGTATTGTTTTTTAAATTACAGAGCCCTTTTCCATTTAAATGATTTGCCTACCAATGGGATACCTTTGTAGCCTCGGGTTTCAAGTTCATTAGTGCCTTTCAGTTTACCTTTGAAACTATAGGTATTCCCATCCTCTACACTATATAACTTACCACCCAAGTATTCGCCATCATTGTAGACAAGACCACTGATATGCGTCAAGCCTTCTATTGACCTGCTGCGGAGCTTCTCATCAGGATTTTTAAGGTCCTTCTTTGGCGTTTTACCATCGGCTTCGAACATTTCTTTCGACCATAAAAGTTTGGCCGAGTAGGTGTTGCCTGTTTTAAATACCTCGATTTTGTAATCATCACATTTCCAAATCCCGATAATTTGATCTGGGGGTAGTTTCTGCGCGAAAGATGCCAGTGATAACAGCATCGCAAACACGGCTAAAATTGATTTTTTCATATCTGGTTGTTTATTGTTGACTATTCAATTTTTTGAATTTTTCAAATTCCCGATGCCCTAACTTCATGAGTTGGTTAGGCATCAGCCTGCTTAGAAATTTTATGAAATTCACCAAGAATGGCTTAATCTCAGGTTTATCGTTCAGCAATCCTTTAATGGCTACATTGACCAGTTTATCTACATCCATCATTTGGCTTGGATTAGGTGGCAGTACCCAATCATTTTGAAGATTGGTATTCACGCCTGGGGGGACCAGTTCGAATACCTTGACACTGGTCTTGTCTAATTGGAGGCGAAGGGCCAGGGAGTAAGCATGAACCCCTGCTTTTGAAGCACTATAAACCGGAGCGGTAGAGTAAGGCATAAAAGCAATGGCCGAGGAAACGTTCACAATTGCTGCAGAAGGCTTCCTCATCAGGTGTGGTAAAAACTGATGAACCATCCGGATGGATCCCGAAAGATTAATATCGATTTCACGGGTCATGTCTTCCAGGTCTTTACTGGTGTCCTGAACGTCAAGCAACCTCATTTCACCTGCATTGTTAATGATCATATTCAGATCAGGGAATTGTTGTGTTACCTCTTCATACAAGCGCTTAATATCTTGCGGATTACTTACATCACTCTGAAGGGCGTGTATTTTTGGGAAGTGCTTTTTAGCCTCATCTAAAGCCGCTTGTTTGCGACCTGTAACGATGATCGTTGAACCCTGAGCAGTAAGTTGCTGGACCAATTCCAAACCTATACCGCTGGTTCCTCCTGTGATCAGGATGGTGCTGTTCTTTAAATCCATATTTTCTCAAATTGTTGATGCAAAGTTCAGCCAATGGCAATTAGCAGATGTATCCAAAAGTCGCGAGGTTGTAGTAAAAAGGAAGATTACCGGCTTTTATAGTAGGTAATGGTGCTTCAACTTAGCTCAGTTTCTCTCATAAGTACGGTTTCGTTAAGATGGTAACAAGACCAACTTGGTCAATACAAGGCCTAATTGTGCTAGCTGAAGTTTAAACCTTAAACCTTAACTAAAGAATCCCAATTGCTGGATATGAGTCTTTGCTTTTGGTTCGGCCATTGTTCGGGGTTAGAGTTTGCGAACGGTTAAAGAATGCGTTCGGGTGAACAAAGGCTAAGATTGTGCCAGATTGGAATAAGGGCTTTAGTTAAGAATGTCAGAAGAATTTTAAATAGTGATCAGTCTTATTTAAGTTTTTGGCTAAAATCTTAAATAAGGATTTTTTTATTTAAGTTTACTTAATGAAAGAGTTTAAAGCTGGTTCATACGTAAACCAAGGTTATTACCAGAGTTTTCAGCCTAACATGATCAATCGAGAATGGTTGATTGATGACATGGAACTGGTTAGTCTATTGAGCCAGGCTGACAGGCAACTTGGCCGTTTAGATATGTACTCTGAGTATATTCCAAATATTGATTTGTTTATCAGCATGCATGTGCTCAAAGAAGCCACTCAAAGTAGTAAAATCGAAGGCACACAAACTAATATTGAAGAGGCTCTTTTGGAGAGAGAAGATGTTCCTATTGATAAAAGAGATGATTGGGAAGAGGTACAGAATTATACTCAGGCCATGAATTGGGCTATTGATGAGCTTGATAAGCTACCCTTTTCCTCCAGACTGATTAGGAATACACATAAGATACTTCTTCAAGGCGTAAGAGGAGAACAGAAACTACCTGGTGAGTTTAGAACCAGCCAAAACTGGATTGGGGGAGCTAGCATTAATGATGCCACTTTTATTCCTCCGATTCACCAATCTGTTCCAGAACTCATGGGAGATATTGAGAGCTTTCTACACAATGAGCAAATCTACTTTCCGGAGCTCATGAAAATTGGTTTAGTCCATTATCAATTTGAAACCATTCACCCTTTCCTCGATGGAAACGGGAGGGTAGGAAGATTAATAATTCCACTTTATTTGGTTAGTAGAGGAATTCTTAAGAAGCCGATTTTATATCTGTCTGATTTCTTTGAAAGGAACAGAAAACTCTACTATGATAATCTTACTGTAGTAAGAGAGTCAGACGATATAACTCAATGGATGAAATTCTTCTTGGTTGGAGTTATTGAGACAGCTAAAAACGGTATAGATACCTTTGATAAGGTTTTGAAGTTGCAAAAGACTGTTGAAGTAAAAGTACAAACACTAGGTAGTCGTGCTGCCAACGGCCAGAAGGCTCTTAACTATTTGTATAAGAAACCTTACCTAAACGCTGAGACCGTGAAAAAAATTACCAATATCTCAATGCCATCTTGTTACAAGCTCATAAGTGATTTGGAAGAGTTAGAAATACTCCATGAATTTACTGGAGGTCAAAGAGGTAGGGCGTATTTGTTCAAAGATTACCTAAACCTTTTCCGATAAGTTTTTTAATTTGTTTTACAATTTTTCAATAAGTTACTGGTAATTAAACGGTTAAAAACTCCTAGCAAAGCTACTCTTCCTTACTTCTCTCATTTTTTCTTAAGAATACCAACTATCAGGTATTGAACATCTTTCTGAATCACAGGAACTTAGACCCGTCAATTATATACAATCAAAAGACTCCTTAAGTTAAGTGAGTGTCGCGTGTTTAGTGTGTAACCCCGAAAGCCCTTTTTCGGGGTTTACTTTTCACAATCATTCGGCTCATAATCTGAAGGAGCAATTCAAAAGTTTGCCAATGCTTTTATTACTTTGCCTCTCTATTTCAATCTATCGAAAACGAATTGCATGTTCGACAGCCGCGAATACCCCAAAGCACTTGATGAAGAACTTTTCGAGCAGTGGCTGGAAGAAGGTCGTGAAAGCAAAATGAGCTATGAATATATGCTCGTGGTTTGGGACGATCTGGAGGCTGACTATCATCCGGAATATGTAGAAAAGAGGGAGCAGATAGATAAATACCCTTTTTGGGGAGAGTCGGGAGGGCATAGCTTTACCATCGCTGTCTATGACTTGTTTTCAGAAGCCCGAATTTATATTACTGTTTAAGGGTTATTTCGTTTTTCTTCCTCTTCGCGCTTTCTCTTTTTACGGACGGAAATGACATAGGCATAAGTAAGAGAAGTGACGAGAAAGACCACAATTAGCACCAGCCATATAAGTTCTGAATTGTTCGACATAAAGTCTTTTTCCTGAGGATCATTCGGTGTGATAATAGATCCCTGAATTGGAGTTCTGTTCAAAAGATTGCTGATCAGGAGGCCTGGAAAAAGGTAGAAAATCGTCAACTTCATAACAAAAGTATTTTTAGAGTTCTCTATTAGTCAACAGGTCAGAATCTTAAAAGTTTATCTTCAGTTATGGCAAGCCTTATCCCAAGATCAGAATTTAAATCGATCATAGACCATCCGGGCTCAGGTGCTGTTTTGGGTATCATAGACCAAAAAGTGCTGCTGATTAAGCTTCAAAGGCCAGGGCTTCACTTCGAAACTATAGAAATACCTGGAGGGGTTTGCGAACCACACGAAACCCATGAGCAGGCCGCCAGGCGTGAGTTTTTAGAAGAAACTGGTTTTGAGCTCGGCTACACTTTTCATTTGCAAACCATCAATCCATCGGTAGGCTATTCCAATGAAATGATTTCGGTTTTTTATGCCGAAGTCGGAGAAAAAGTTTCGGAATCTGAACACGAGGCGGATTGGTACACAAAACAACAAGTAAAGAAACTCATAGAGGAGGGAAAGGTAATTGATGCGCAGAGCCTGGCGGCACTTAGTTTATGGCTTCATTCCGACCTGAGCTTCCAACTCCCATCGATAATGTTCATTTGTACTGGCAATTACTACCGAAGCCGTTTCTGTGAAATCTACTTCAATCATCTTACCCGTGAAAAACTCGTTCCTGCAGATTCCAAAGGACTCTGGGCGTTCAGAAAAATAAATGAGGGTATGATTTCTCCACATACCATAAAATACCTGTCCGATATTAATCTAACTGGTGGAAGAATGAAGTTTCCGGAGCAGATGGAAAGCAGACATTTTCAGTCGGGGATAAGAATTATTGCCATGGATGAAATTGAGCACAGGCCTATGATGCAGAAAGATTTCCCCCAATTCATGAATGAAATTGAATATTGGCAGGTTCAGGATATAGACTTCACCCATCCCTCAGAGGCCATGCCTGCCCTCAAAACAATGGTTGAACATTTAGCAAAGGAAATGGGCTATTGAGCCTTTAACACAATCACGTGGAAATAAATAGTGGCATTCGATGGAACTCCTTGAGTTCCGGCTGAGCCATAGGCCAGTTCAGCCGGTATTTTTATATAGCCGTTATCGCCCGGTTCAAAATAGCTAAGTCCGATCAGAAAGCCTTCAATCAGCAATTCAGAGTTCAAGTCTATGGGCATGGCTATCTTTCTCCTGAAGGTATCATCCAGCTCTTTGCCATTTTCTAGGTAGGTCGAATAATGGACAACCAGTTGCTGATGGTTGGTTTTCTTTTGAAGTAAGTTTTCACCCTTGAGTTTGTAGAACCCAATGCCCTCTTCATGGACCCAGGGCATTTTCTGAAACTGTTCCTTTCTCCACAGTTCCAATAATTCCTCGGGTTTTTCATCTTTGATCAATTCGCCCTGATCATTCCACTCCCGAAGCCTCACCAGTGCACCCAGGTCATTATACTTCTCTTCTTTCCGTTTTTCACCGTTTTCGTGCCAGTAGGTATGGGTTCCAACCTTTAGCTCATCCCTCAGCCTGCCCTGGTATTTTTTCTCTCCATTCGGATATTTCTCAACAATTTTTTGAGCCCTGGCTGGCTTAAAACAAAGGATTAAGCTAAAAATGAGAAAGGCTGCAATTTTGTGCATTTCCAAATCTAAAATTTATTTCTCTACCTTTGCACTACCGCAAGGGTTTCATGCCGATGCTTCGGTATGGATTAAAAGGGAATCAGGTGAAAGTCCTGAACAGTCCCAGCTGCTGTAATCCCGTTTGAAAGTTTTGTTGATGATGCCACTGTCCCGATGTATCGGGATGGGAAGGCCAGCAAAACGGGGAAAGTCAGAAGACCTGCCATTGCAAATGTTCACTAAATCGCTTTCTGAGGAAAAGCCAATAGTATGAAAAGACTGAAGCAAAAAATCTCGCACCGAAGGGCGATTTGTATCCTTTCGTGCCTCCTTCTGACAGCACTCCTTTGGAGTTGCTCCTCAAAAAAATCTGGTGAAGAAAGCTCTTCTCTGGATTTAAGCAAAGATCATTTTCCCGATAAAGTTGAGATCAAACATGCCATTGGTTTCGACATCATTTATCATGACTATTGGAAGGAATTGCTCCTCTTCAGGCATTACAATGACCTTGTAGATACCGTTCGCTTTGCGATGGTGTTGGAAGGAGCTCCTCAGCCCGAAGGCTTTGAGGCCATAAGAACTATCCGGATTCCGGCACTCAACCTGGCCACTACATCAACTACCCATTTGGGAATGTTTCAAATGCTGGATGCTCTGCCACAACTCAAGGCTGTTCAATCCAAAAAATATGTTTCCAGCGAAGAAATAAGATCTCTTATAGACAAAGGAGACATCAAAGAAATGGCTCCGGCCAATATGATGAATGTGGAGTTGGTAATTTCTTCGGGCATTCAAGTGCTCTTGGGAGTAGGCTACCCCAATTCGCAGAATGATAACTATCAGATGCTGGAAAATGCCGGCATCCCTGTTTTGCTCAATGCAGACTGGCAGGAAAAGACCCTTCTGGGACGAGCAGAATGGGTGAAAATGCTGGCTGCTCTTCTCAATAAAGAGGCTTTGGTAAATGAGAAGTTTCAAGAAATAGAAAAGTCGTACTATGAAGTTCTGGAAAAGCTAGCCAACGTGAATGAGGCCCCTCTAACCATCACTGGCCTGGCTGAAAGTGATGCCTGGTACGTAGCAGGTGGAAGAAGCTTCGCACATGAACTCCTCCAACTGGCCAATGTACAATATCCCTGGTCAGACAATGAGTCGACCGGAAGCCTAAGGCTGGATTTTGAAACGGTCTATGAATTTGGTCTGAAGGCTGATTACTGGATGGTGCCAAGTACGGCCAAGACGCTTGATGAAATTCTGGCGGCCGATCCCCGCTATGCTGATTTTAAGTCCTTCAAAGAGCAGCATATCTACAATATCTATGGCCGCTACACACCTGAAGGTGGTAACGACTTCTATGAATCAGCAGTAGTAAATCCCGATGTGGTGTTGAAAGACATCATCAGCATTTTTCATCCTGATTTGCTGCCCGATCACGAATTGGTTTACTACAACCGTCTGAAGTAAGTTGAACAAGCCACACCAACATAGTGAGCTGGGCAGTCAACTGTTTAGACCATATGCTATTCCTGCTTTGGTTTTGGCCGTGATCGTATTGGTTCTGCTAGACCTTAGCCTCGGCTCAGTAAGTATCCCGGTCGATCAGGTTTTTAAGATTCTGGCAGGGTCATCATCAGATGATGCAGCCTGGGAGGCTATTATTCTGAAAATCAGATTGCCCAGAACGATTACAGCCATTTTAGCCGGAGCGGCCCTTTCTGTCGGGGGTCTTCAAATGCAGACGCTTTTCAGAAATCCGTTGGCAGGGCCTTCCGTTCTGGGAATTACTGCCGGAGCCAGTTTGGGAGTGGCTGCTGTGATGCTGGCAGCCGGTTCGGCCACCACCATTTTTAGCATTCAACAACTGGGCATTGAAGGAAGCTGGTTGGTGATTATAGCTTCCACCTTAGGGGCAGGCCTGGTGCTCTTCCTTATCCTTCTCATTTCATTCAAGATTCGCGACAATGTGGTCATGCTCATTGTGGGCATTATGATAGCAAACATTACCATAGCCATCGTAAGTATCTGGCAATACTTCAGCGACCCGGAGCAAATTCAGGAATACATTCTTTGGACATTCGGAAGCCTGGGAGGCGTAACCAATAATCAACTCAGCATTCTTGCCTTTGTCATCGGGTTGGGAGGGGTGCTGAGTTTTCTTTTGTCTAAAACCCTCAATGCACTTTTGCTCGGAGAATCCTATGCCCAAAGCATGGGACTCAACATCAAATGGGCGAGGATCAACATCATAATCGTAACCAGCCTTTTGGCAGGAGCTATTACCGGATTTTGTGGGCCAATTGGCTTTGTAGGAATCGCTGTTCCCCATTTGACCAGAAGCTTTTTGAATACTTCAGATCACAGGGTGTTGATTCCTTCAACAGTTTTGGTTGGAGCCATACTGATGCTCATCTGCGACATCATCGCACAGGTACCGGGTACATCTACTGTGCTTCCGGTCAATGCCATTACAGCACTCATTGGTTCTCCGATAGTCATTTGGATTATTGTTCGAAGACGAAACCTAAAATCATCATTTGGCTCATGAGCACGGTAAACAACATATTGGGCCTGAACAACCTCAGTGTGGGATATGTCTCCAGGAAGGAAGCCAAGACCATACTGGCAGGGGTGAATTTAGAACTTCAAAAAGGCCAGTTAACCAGTCTTTTGGGCGCCAATGGATCGGGAAAATCTACTTTAATCAGGACCATAGCCGGAGTTCAGAACCCGCTGAACGGATCGATTTTCATCTCAGGAAGGGATTTAAGAAGACTTGCTCCCAACGAAATCGCCCGGCAGATGAGTCTGGTGCTTGCCCAGACCGGAGGCATTGGTAACCTGACGGTTTATGCATTGGTTTCTCTAGGCCGGTTCCCGTACACCAGCTGGATGGGTGGATTGAAGAACAATGACAAGCAAGTCATTTTTGAGGCCCTGGAATCTGTAGGAATACTCAATCTGGCCAATGAGCACATCGATGAGCTGAGCGATGGTCAGAAACAAAAAGTGATGATTGCCAGAGCTTTGGCCCAGGATACAGATATCATTCTACTCGATGAACCAACTGCTCACCTAGATTTTCCCAATAAACTGGAAGTCATGCACCTGCTCAGAAAGCTGGCACAGGAGAATGGAAAATCCATACTCATCAGTTCCCATGATCTGGATTCGGCCCTTGCGCTTTCCGACCAGCTTTGGCTCATTGACAAAGAGAGTCAGGTGCACTCCGGTGTTCCGGAAGATCTGGTTTTGCAAGGACAACTGGAAAAATCCTTTGCCCAGAAAGACCTTGTATTTGATTATGAACAGGGCCAGTTCAGAATGCGTGCCGAATCTTCAACCCAGTGTTTATCTCTCGAAGGACCTCCGTCTGTTGTCCGATGGCTCAGAACAGCACTGGAAAGAAACGGGTACCAGATTACAGAAAAGTCCGCATCGCAAAGACATATTTCGGTAGTTGAGGAGCTGCCGGATTATAGCTTCCGGATAGATAATTCGGAGGATTCACTTAACTCAATTCAGAAACTACTTAAACTACTTAAACATGATTAAAAAGCTCGTTTTAAGCCTTTTTATGGGTGTATTATGCCTAAACGTTTTAGCACAGAAGAAAGACACCACCGATCTGGGCGAATTTGTATTGACCGGAACCCGGTTTCTGAC
>Ga0114899_1002186_pt1 | contig 10671 bp, 11 predicted proteins | sample MalvireepMed_215_FD_83497 | JGI IMG/M metagenome (GOLD analysis project Ga0114899, IMG submission 83497) | Marine viral communities from the Global Malaspina Expedition - Malaspina viral metaG DeepMed_215 | ecosystem: Environmental > Aquatic > Marine > Oceanic | place: Mediterranean Sea... | reverse complement strand
TCCTCCACCTCCTCCAGAGGTAACAGATCCATTTGTAAGTAATGTTTCTTCCTTTAATGTACAAGATGCTCTGTCAAGGATAACAGGACAGTCTGCTGTACCTGAACAGATTACATTACCTACCCCATCACAACTTCCTGCTTTAGCTACATCATCACAACTTCCTGCTGGAAATATTCAGCAAGGAGCTTCTGCTCTATCAGATCTATTTAGTAGGTTCCAACAGGCACAAGGAGATCCTATAGTGGATATTGTTACTGCAACAGAAGCTGTACCAGAGACTGCACGAGAAGGTGGTCTTGTAGAATTAGATGCTGGTGGAACTATTATAAATAATAAGAATAGTGATATACCTAAATATTGGGTTGGTTCAAAAGGCCCTGGTCCTGGCAGTCTTGGTACTTACGGTTTAGGTACAGTTGGAGGAGGACAAAGTGGTGGTAGTCAAAGTGGTGGAAGTGGTTCAACTAATTATACAACAGTAAAACGAGCTGGTGATGCTCCACCTAATGTTACGACAATGAATCTTTCACCACCTAATTTATATAATTGGACGAATGCAATAAGTGGTAAAAATCTAGCTAGAGGAAGAGCTTTAGGTAATCTAATGGCAGCAGTACCGGGATGGACTCTTGGTGGAAGATCTGCTGGAGAAGGAAATTTTGGAACAGTAGTTAATATGGGTATAGCAGGTCTTAGTGGAATGAAAGGAATAGTAGGAGCAATAGCAGGTGAAATGCTAGGTCTTCCCTCTGTTGGTGAAGCTGTGTTTGGTCCCACTCAAGGACGAATGGCTATAAACGGTGAATCTAATACTGCTATGGGCTTTGGTCCTTCCAATGTATATGGATTACCAGCAGGACAGCAAACTATGACAGCAGGTCAAGTAGGAAGAACTGGACAGCCTATGAGTGGAACAGAATCTTATGTATTTGGACAAGAAGGTGCTCCGGCTCCTGCTTGGAATGTATCTGCTATGAAAACAAAAGGATTAGCTGCTGGTGGAATATTTGAAGGACGAGTACAAGGACAAGGAGATGGCATGGCAGATAAGGTAGCTTTTAATGTAGTGCCTCAAACTCCAGCAGATATTCCAAATACTCCTGACATGGCCTTACTTAGTTCAGATGAATATGTTGTACCTGCCGATGTGGTATCTATGCTAGGTAATGGTAGTAGTACTGCCGGTGCTCAAGCTTTGGATCAGTTTAATCAGTTGATGAGAAAGAAAGCTCATGGTACAAATAAGCAGCAGAAAGAATTAAATGCAGGAAAGGAACTTTCAAGTTTAGTATAGATGATTATTTATCAGGTTGAACCAAAACATGTAGATGTAATCTGGTCATATGTTATCCCCTTTTTAAGTAAACCTCTTGAACGAGGATTAGGAGAAGTTCAATTAGAAGATATAAAGAATTGGATCAAGAATAAGAAACAGCAGCTTTGGCTTCTTCTTGATGAAAAAGAAAGTAAAATTATAGGAGCATGTACAACCGAAATAATTATTTATCCTAATAAAAGACATTTAAGAATGCAGTTGTTTGGAGCAGAAAATAATAAATTAAATATATGGATGGAAGAATGGACTTCAGTTGCTAAAGAATTTTGTAAAAAAAATAAACTAAGTCATATAGAAGTTAATGCTCAAAGAGATGGTTGGATAAGGCTATTAAAAAATAAAGGATATAATAAATATTATACTGTTTTAGTGAAGGAAATGAAAGATGATTGATACAAGAGAATATATTTCAAACTTGGCTATGCCTGAAAAGGTTACATTGTTTAAGGAATTATACGATGAACTTGCAGGATGTGGCACGAATGGAGATACAGAACTTGCTCATGTAAATACATTTGAAGCATCTCTTTTAAAATCTCTTGGTGGATCAGGAACGATTAATGATATTACTGGTCTTAGAGAATATGGTGGTGGAGGTGGTCAGCAACAGGCACCTCCCACTCAAACATCCACCACACAAACATCTGAATTTCCAACAGAACTAAAACCATTTATTAAAGATATTCTTACTGAAGGGCAGACTGAATTTGAACGTGAAAAGGAAGAAGGCTTCCAAGCCTTTCCCGGTCCACAACTTGCTGCCTTTACTCCAGAACAACAGGCAGCTTTTACAGCAGGCAGAGAGCAATTTACAGGACTTGCCGGTACACCATTAGGACAGGCATCTACTTACTATGCTCCTGCCTTGGCATCAACAGCCCTAGGTACTTCTGAAATAGGAACAGCCGATATACAAAGAAGGATGGACCCGTTCCTGCAAAATGTAGTTGATATTGCAAAGAGAGAAGCACGAAGAGACGAAGAGTCGGCAGTACAGCAACGTGCTGCACAAGCAGTAGGTGCTGGATCATTTGGTGGTTCTCGTCAAGCCTTGGTAGAAGCAGAAGCAGAAAGAAATCTTGGAGAACGTCTGGCTGATATTCAGGCACGAGGTTTGTCTGCCTCATTTCAGAATGCTCAACAGGCTGCTGAAGCACAACGAGCAAGAGAGATGACAGGTGGTAGACAGTTTGCTGCATTGGGTGATATAACAGGAGCCAGAGCACGAGGAGATATCTCTGGTCTTGCCGGTATAGGTGAGACACAACAGCAACGAAGTCAGCAAGCATTGGATATAGCTGAACGTGAATTTCAACAGGAAAGAGCATTCCCACAAGCTGCTCTGCAAAGGTATGCCTCACTGATTCGTGGTTTCCCACTTCAGGCCACACAGCAACAGTTTTCTACACAGACCGTACCTACTCCATCATTTGCCCAGACATTGGCTGGTGTAGGACAAACTGGTCTTGGTGCTTATGGTATGTTTGGAGGATTTAAACCGAATAAAGAAGGTGGTTTGGTTAGTCTGCAAGGTGGTGGACAACCGGGTGCTCAGTATGCTATGGGAGATACTGGTGGACCTTTTACGACACCCATGCCAAGACAAGATCAGTTCCCTCAAGCCAGCAATGCCCTTGAAATGCTTAGACGACGTGGAGCAGCCATACGACAGGCTTCTGTACCACAAGCACCACAAACAGCAATGCCAGTAGGAAGGCAGAATCCATTCGTATCTCGTAATGAAGGTGGATTGATGTCTGTTGTTAATCGAAACCAAGGATCTTCATTAAATTCAATAGAAAATTTAAGAGCACGGATTAGAGGTACAGATCCATTATATACTTTAGCTGGAGAACAATTAGAAAAACAGCCATCTTATGGAGAACGACTTGCAGAAAGTCGAGAATATTTTGAGGAAGCCAGAAAAAGAGATGAGGAAAGATTACGAAAATCTAAAGAATTAGAAAGGAAGAAATTTTGGGCTGGTCTAATTGCAAGTGGTGCTGGCACATTGGCTGCTGATCCACGTAAAGGTGTTTGGGGTGCAGTAGGAGAAGGTTTCCAAGCTGGTCTGCCAACATGGATGGAAGGAATGTCAGAGTATGCTGAAGCAGAGGAAAGAGCTGCTGAACGTGAAGAAGATATAATAGGAGAAGAAAGAAGTGAATCATTAGCTCTTGAGAAGTATGATCTTCAAAATACAATGGATAGAATTAAAATAGCACAATCTCAAACTGATGAGGAAAAAGAGTTAGTTGAACTAGAACTAATGGAAAAAGATTTAGCAGCTAAACTAGCAGCATTGACACGGGAGATAGGTATTGCTTCGGCAACTCCTACTAATGTATCAGACTTAGCACAACGAATTTCTATAGATGCTTGGGGTGGTGATTTAACTAATCCACTTATGATAGCAGCAGCCCAAGATATGGCTGAGAAAGTAGCAGCAGAGATATATGCTAAACAACGAGAACTTGATAGACAAGGGCTAGCTACTTTAACTGCTGTTGAACAGGAGGCAATGGAAACTCAATTATATAAAAATATTCTTATAAGAGATTGGGGATATACAGGACCAGGTACAGCAACAAGTCCAGGGGGAGGACTTAGTGGTGGTGGTGGTGGTTTAACCCCTGCTGACCAAGTAATAAGTTCAATACCCTAATAAAAGGTAATCATATGAACTATCGAACACAAACTTTTCATGATTTAAGAAATGAATTAAATCAACAGGCATTAGCTGGAAAGCTAACCAAGCAAGATGCTATTAATTTTCTTAAAGAAAAAGATGTAGATCCTAGTGAATTTAAAAAAGCATGGGTAGACTATAAAACAGAGATACAAGAAAAAGGAGAAATAGAAAAACCTGGTGTTGCTCTGAGTCGTTTAACAGGTAGAGCTGTAGGTGAATTAGGAAAAGGTATTGTAGATTTAGGATCTTTAGTAGTTCCTGAACAAGCTGAAAAAACTATTGAAAGAATAGCTGATGCTGTAGGTGAAAAATTACCTGGATGGTTTAAAGATGATATGTCTCAACTATTTGATCCATATCATGGAGAAGGTCTTATAGAACCTATGGCAGCAGTTATAGCTCCATATATACTTCCCGGTACATGGGGAGTAAAAGGAGCTAAAGCAGCATATGGTGTCATTGGAGGACTAGGAAAAGCAGCTCCTATACTTCATAAAACTAAAGGTCTTTCTCGTGCAGCAGCTAAAAAATCGATGAGAAGAACTAGACGTAAAGAATTTATAACTCAAACAGCAGGATGGGGAGGAGCTATAACATTAATAGATGGTCCTGAAGAAGATATAATAACTTCTCTTATTGAAGAACATCCTGAATCAACTAAGTTATTAAAATTTCTTGCTGTTAATCCTGATAATCCTGAAGCCTTACAATATTTACAATCATTAATAAATAATATGACAATAGAAGCTCCACTTGTTGCAGGGACTCAAAAACTTTATAAACCTTATCGAAGATGGGCAAAGGCTCGTAAGGTAGCTAAATCTGCACGTATGATGGACAAGTCAACAATTAATTCAACATTAACTCCTCTTAGTAAATTAAATAAATGGGCATCAGCAAATATGACTTCTAGTTTTGGTGTTGACAAAACTCTTGTAGCTATGGGATTAAAAAGAATATATGCTGGCAATAAAGCTGTATCTGAAGCTAATGGATATGCTGAAGATCTTAGGAAGATTGTACAAAAGGATAGTAAACGAACTGGTATATCTACAGAAGAAGCAGATGGTCTTGTTAATAAAGGTTTAGAAGGAGATCAGGAAGCTATGCAACTTTTAGAAGAAAAAGGATTTGAAAATGCTATTCCTAATATTATTAAGTTAAGAGATGTTATGGATGATTTATCTGTACGTATAGGTAATGATTTAGTAACAGGAGATTTAAGTATTAAAATTTTAACACGAGCAGGTGAAAAAGGTGGTCAATTTATTAATGTGAATGGAGTTAGACAACCAGTAGAAGGGCCAGGGGTTTATATGAATCATGCTTATAGAATGTTTGATGATCCATCTTTTGAGGCATGGCAAAAAATTGATCCTACTGTAAAAGCTAATGCATTATCTTATGTAAAAAGATTTGGAATAAATGATGCTGATGCTGAATGGGTTTTACAAGATCTTTTATATCAGACTAGTCAAGGAGATTTTAAAAAAGGTATACAATTTTTGAGTGATGTTTCTCAAAGATCTAATAAACCATTCTTAAAAAGAGATCCTCTTGATGCTTCAATTAAAGCAGTAATGGGTCAGATTAGAGATCCATATAAGAATTTTGCTAGAACTTATGAGAAACTTTCCATAGCTAAAGCTGAAGCTGATTTTTTAAAGGGAGTTGAACAGCATTTATTAAAAAATAATTTAGCTATGGTAGGTAAAAAAATACGTCATATTCCCGGTGTTCCTGGTGGAGAAAGATTTAGAGCACCACAGGAAGCTATAGAACAAGGTATGGTTTCTCTAGAAGATATTTCAAAAGATAGATTAAAAAGAATTATAGGTGAAAGTGCTGTTGAAACTTTTCAAGGTAAAAATCCTTTAAAGAATCTATATGTGGATGAAAACTATGCTAAATTTTTAAAAGAAGGTATTGATCTTGTTGCTCCTACTCAGCAATTTATGAAAGATTGGATGAAATTAAAAGTTACTACACAAACGGCCAAGACAGTTGGATCTGTTGCTACTCACTTTAGAAATGTTTTTGGTAATATGATACTCATGATTGCCAATGGATATAATCCACTTAGAAAAACAGGGGGTCCATTAGAAGTTGTTAAGAAACGTCTAATGGGATTAAGTGATGAAGAATTTGGTAAGTTAGTAGGAAGATATCAAGAACTTGGTATAGCAGATAGTAGTGTTAGAGCACAAACAGTTAAAGCTCAAGCTGGAGATGCTTTTAAATTTGGTCCCGGTACAAGAGCTGGTCAATTAGCAGAAACAAAACTTGGTAGAGCAGGTAAGAAAGTTTTTGAAGTATATCAAGCAGAAGATGATTTCTTTAAAATTATGCATTTTGAAAAAACTAAAGCTGATATGAGAAAATGGTTACCTGATATTCCTGAAGCACAGTTAGAAGAAATGGCAGCAGCAAGAACAAGAGATCTTATGCCTAACTATGCTCTTGTTCCAAAGACAGTAAAAATGTTAAGACGAATGCCATTAAGTGATTTTGCTGCATGGCCTGCAGAAGTTACACGAGTAACTAAAAATCTTTTAAAGTATACTATGGAGGATCTTACAGGAAGAACGGCAGCACAATTAAGAAACCAAGGTTTTAATATAAGTGATGATGCTGCAAGAGCTATAAAGAAACAAGGAGCTACAAGAGCTGGTGGAATAGTTAGTATGGGTATTGCTGGTGATTATATATCAGGATGGTCACGAAATATAATGAATATTAGTGAAGATGATCAAAATGCTATTAATAGATTATCAGCTCCCTGGGCACAGAATAGTGCAAAAATATATTTAAGTCCTATTAATGAAGATAAGAACGGACATATAGGAGTTGATTTTATAAATTTAGGTCCAATAGATCCTTTCTCTTATTTAAAAATGCCAGCAAAAATGTTGGGAGCTGCTTTAGCTTCGGGAAAAGATATAGATAAAGGAGATTATTGGAGAATAGCACAAACTAATTTCCAAAATTTAGCTGGACCGTTTTTTGATACATCTATGGCTTGGGAAGGTATACGAGATGTAGGTAAAATGTTTTCTCCTGAAGGAAGAAGAGAAATAGCAAAAGAAGGAGAAGGATATTTAGAAAAACTTATACGAGGTATTGCTGATCCTCTTGAACCAGGTAGCATGACAATGCTTAGAAAGCAACTTGATTATAGTTTCTTTAAACGTCCTGAAGGTGAAAAACATGGACGAGGAGCTATGTCTCGTTTCGGTTATACGATGCCTGAAGTAGAATTTGGATTCGAGAAGATTGATCCAAGTAAACCTATTACAAGTGCATTAAGACAAGGGATGTTATTACGTTGGGCCGGAATCCGTCCTCAACGTTTAGATATTTCTGCTGGTATGAGAAGGGAATTACTTCCTCTTGTAAAAGATATAAATAATTCTCCTGCAATATTTACATCAGCCATAAGTCAACCTACAGGAGTAACCAAAGAAGATTCTATTGCAGCATTTAAAAAAGCTAATAAAAGTAAATTAAGATCATTTCAACAATTAAGAAGTCTTACAAGTTCTTATGATCAACTATTAAGAGATAGTAATTTAAGACATACAAAGCAGTCAGATAAAACTAGAGTTATATATAATGGTATTACAAAAAATGGTGCTCTTCAATTAAATCCTAATTTATTTAAATATATGGAAGCTAGTAGACGAGATCAATTTATACCTGTTTTTCCCACTAAAGAAGCATACAAAATGCAACAACTTTATTCTAAAGCTGATATTCCGTGGGGAGAACTTTTAGATTATTATAGAATGTTGCAAGGAACTACTATATCAGATTAGGAGCTACATATGCAAGATATGACTATGATTTGGAATGCCATTCTTACAATGGCCGTAGGTGGATTTCTCTGGTGGATACGTACCACCACAGCATCCATTACAAAGATACGTGAGGAGAACTTGGAGAATAGGGAGCATGTTGCTCTGACCTATGCAACCAAGCAGGACGTTAAGGATGACCTACAACAGATTATGGGTAGGTTTGATCGACTTGAAGATAAGATAGATAGTTATATGAGGAGTACTACCCATGACAAGTAGAAGTAATATATCTAAAGAAGTAACAAATCCTAGAAATGTTTCTAAAGCAGAACGTAAAGAAGCTGCTAAACAATTACAATTATTAGAACATGATATTATGGAAAAAGAACGATGGAAAAATAGAAATAAATATATAATGGAACGTTGGCCTTGGTTAAAGGAGATAGATATTCCTGGTGAATCAGTTAAAAGAAAAACAAAAAGTAAAAGACGAAGAGTAGCTAAAGGTGGTGGTAAGATAATGGTTGGATATAAAGCAGGAGGTAAAGTTTAGTGGCTTGGGAATTTTTTTCCGTACAAGAACTTAAATGTAAAGGAACAAATGAGATAGATATGGACGAACAGTTCATGCAAAAATTAGAGGCTCTTCGTAGAGAGTTAAATCAACCGATGATTATTACTTCAGGATATAGACATCTGGCTTATAATCAGGTTGTAGGAGGAGCTAGAAACTCTCCTCATCTCTATGGCAAGGCAGTGGATGTGGCATGTTATGGAAAGAAGGCTTACAATATAATTAGATTAGGAATTAAGTATGGCTTTACTGGCTTTGGTGTAAAGCAGAATGGCCCTTACGAAAAAAGATTTATACATCTGGATACCATGTCTAATGACGATCATCCTCGTCCCTATATATGGAGTTATAAATAATAAAATAATAAGGAGAAATAAATGGATTGGATGGAATTAATACGAACCTCATGGCCCATCTTACTTGCACTTGTTTCTCTTATTATTATATTGGCAAGGATGCATTCTGATATTGAAGTTGTAAAAGAAAAGGTAAAAACATTATTTGATTTGTGGAATAAACGTAACGGTAAATCTAATTAAAAACTGTAAGAATATTCTATTATTATTTTACTTGTATCAGATATATATAATTTAGTAGTAGTAGGACAACATCCTGAAAGAACTATTAATAAAAATATATATTTTATCATGAATTAAAATTACATTTATTTATTAAATCAGTTATCTTATCTTTGCCTAATATTTTAAATGCATCAATTATAGATGCTTCGACACCTTCTTTTGTTATATCTATATCCTTATCACTCTTAGCTCCCCTTACTCTTGAAAGTAATTCCAGTGCTTTGATGGCACTATTGGTATGTCCATTGGCCTTGGCAAAGGTATATTGGTTTTCTATTTCATCTATAACGTCGATGTTCGTTACTAGTTCATTCTCCAGATCTGCTATTCTCTCTACGATCTCATCGTTCTTCAACATCCTATAGCCCTGATTATAGGCTGATCGAGCAGCATAGCCAGCAGCCTTTGCAGCTTCTGTTGCATTACGATGCAGTATATAGGCTTGAGCAAACCTCTCTTGTTTATCCGTTAGCATTAGCTATCCATATTATTTCGTTGTATTCCTTTAGACTTCTCAAAACTTCTCATACCACCCAGACCAAGTAAGGATAAGGTTAGTGTCATTAACCCTTCTGTTGGTATGATAGGTATCGTTAAGTCGGGAGTCCAGATAGCCATAGCCCATGTGCATACTGGCTGGAATACAAACTGCCATCCAAGACCAAAGGCACATATCCACATAATGGCAGGTCTAGCTCCAGCCACAAAGATGGAAGGATGCCTTGCCTGTTCCTGATTGACGGCTATCTGTGCAAGATTAGCTTCTTGTACTTGTGTCTTTAATTCATGGTTGAGCTTTGCACGTAGGTCTTTATCCTCTACAAACTTGTCCAGAACATTACCTACCACACCCACCACGGCATCTGCTATTCCAAATAAAGCCATATTATTCTCCTATTAATAAAAGTATATCATTAAAAAAAATCCAAGTATGAAGCTGGCAATCGATAGTTGAAGCATCAATTCCCAGTTAAATAAAAAGGGATATTGTAATCGGAAATTGCCCAAACAATTTCTAAGATGACATTTAATGTTGCCGATAGTTAACATGAGTCTTAAATATCCCAGTAGAAACAAACCTACTTTCAACTTCTTCAAAAGCTGCATGAACATTTATCCTTTTTCTGTGCTTATCATACCATATTTTATCCAGTAGTTCAATCCACCAATCAGGATCATGTACAGTTATATGGAGATTGTCACCATTTGAGAATGTTTTAAGAGCTTCATAACAAGCTATATTCAAGAACACAACCTTATCAGCATAGCCCATTATATTATCTATGATCCATTCCAGATCCTGAGAAGGGAGATGTTCCATCACATCCACTGCCATTACTATATCATATGTTCCACTTGGAATTTTAGAAAACTTCTCCACACCGGGATCATAACGTGTAAGCTCTTTAATATTCCAGAACTTATGAATAGGTTTGTTTGTTATATCTCTGGTAAGTTTTTGATTTTCTTCATATAAGACTCCTTTACCACAACCATAATCAAGAAGAGACTTACACTTGTTATCCTTTATCATATATTTAATGTAATGAATATATTTAGATATACTCTTACCGGGAAACATGGTAGGATCTTTATGCATATGTTTATATTCTTCTATGAGTGCATAGTATTCTTCCGATGGTTTAGTCATTGAAGACATCTTCAAAGTTTGGGATCTTTATTTCATC
>Ga0114899_1002184_pt1 | contig 10674 bp, 5 predicted proteins | sample MalvireepMed_215_FD_83497 | JGI IMG/M metagenome (GOLD analysis project Ga0114899, IMG submission 83497) | Marine viral communities from the Global Malaspina Expedition - Malaspina viral metaG DeepMed_215 | ecosystem: Environmental > Aquatic > Marine > Oceanic | place: Mediterranean Sea... | reverse complement strand
TCCAATACAGGTCGTTATTGGATGCTGCAGCGTTATCCTTGAATTCAGGGGAGATAAGGATGGTGCTTTCCATCAGTCCCTGACTATTCAATGGGTTGATTAGAAAATTGAAGTAGTTGTCAGCATCCCTGTTGGCTCCATGTACCACAATGATGGCGTATTTCAGCTTTTCCCACTGCGCATTTTCCAGGTAGATGGGGTAGTTGGCATAGAAGTTAAAATTACCACTGCTTTGCGATGCATCCTGAAGGCTTATGGTACGATAGCAGTCTTGAGAAGCGGAGGTGCAAGCAGGCATTTCTCTGACAATGCCGTCCTCCATAGTGGTAAAGGTGAGTACAATATCCTGAGACAGGGTTTGTCCGTTGCTGCCCAGAGAACCAGCCTTAATCCTGACTTGGTATTGGGTTTCATATTCCAGCCCTTCAAAAATGAGAATCGCTTTTGAGGAGGCATTGGCATAGTTGACACTGAAATCAGGTATGCCAGCAGAGGAGGTGACAGTTAAGGCCGATTGAAATAAACTGGCATTAAGTGTAGCCGAAAAAACAAATTCAAGCTGAGAGTCAATCGGGATATTGGTAGCTCCGTTGCTGATAGATCCCCCGTTGGCATTAATACCCAGAAGAGTGATTTCTTCAGGTACCGTATCATCTCCTCCTCCGCAACCGCAGAGTACCAGAATTAACATAAGAAGGTATAAACGGCTCACTGTCTTCTTTATCATATAATGATTTGATTAGTTCCGGGCATATCCGAAGGCAAAAGCTTCGAATATGCCGGAACGTTGCTATTTAATTGAATTGTATGATTACTTAAAAATTACTTCCATCTGCTTTTTTACCCGGAGAGTAAGAAAGGGCTGCATTGGCGGTAGTATGAAGAACGAACGATCCTGTAATATCAGGAGAACGGGTAATGGATTGGTCTGCTCCAAAGTCCAGACCTGCGCCATCAACAGTTGTATCGAAGGTCAGGTACTCGTTTCCGTTGGCATCATACAGATAAATCTTATCGGCTGCATTATTGAGATTCAGGTTTCCAGTAGTTGAAACTCCAACCTGGGCATTGCCAAAATCTCCTGCTGGCGCTCCTCCACCAAACAACACGTACACTCCATGGGCCGGAATGATGGTGCCATTAGGGAAGGTATGTCTTGGAGTAAGCGAGCCAATTTGATCTTCATCATAAATATTAAAACCACTCAAATCAATCGGACTGTTACTGTCATTATAGAATTCAATAAACTCGTCTTCTGAAGCACTTCTGGTTCCGTCACCATTGGCATCTCCGGCACTTCCGCCTGCAGGATCGAACAATACTTCGTTGATGATCAGGCCTGCTCCTGAGTTGCCACCGCCACTCATGTCGAAGGCTGTCCCATCAACCATTGTTCCTGGCGAGAAGGCAAGAGCTGCATTGGCTGTAGTGTGCAGGGTATAGTTGCCGGTGATATCCGGAGAACGGGTTACAGATTGGTCTGAACCGAAGTCGAGCCCTGCTCCTTCCACGGCTGTATCGAAGGTTAGGTATTCATTTCCGTTGGTATCGTGCAGGTAAATCTTGTCTGAGGCATTATTGAGGTTCAGGTTGCCTGTGGTAGAAACACCGAACATGGCTCCACCAAAATTCCCTGAAGGAGTACCCCCACCAAAGAGAACGTAAACACCATGCGGTGGAATTACCGTTCCATTAGGAAAAGTGTGCCTTGGGGTGAGCGAACCTATCTGGTCTTCATCGTAGATGTTGAATCCACTCAGATCGATTTCTACATCGCTATCGTTGATGAACTCGATGAATTCATCTTCAGATGCACTGCGTGTGCCATCGCCATTGGCATCTCCTGCATCTCCACTTGGTGGGTCGAACAGCACTTCGTTAATGATAAGGCCTTGTCCTCCTGAATCATTGTCTTCGATGTTAAAGGAAACTTCCTGTTCTGTTGCTTCAATAGCATTGGTTACACTTTCTACAGATACCACAACGCTTTCAATTCCCTCAACGGCAACATCGTCTATTGCAGTTATTGTGATAGTCCCCGAAGGCTGACCGGCTGGAATAACTATAGAGGTTCCACTTGCTAAATAATCCAATGCAGTGGTTGCTGTGCCACTAAAGCCAAGGTTTACAGTCACGATCTGATTCACAGGCTCAGTCATTGTAGCCGTTATGGTGGCAACGCCTCCTGCTTCAGAAATACTCGAAACATCTCTGGAGAGGATCACATTGGGTGGAACAAACTCTTTCACTGTGAATGAGTAGGAGATGCTTTCATTCAATTCGTTGCCATCTTCACCATATGTTCCTGCAGCGAGTGAAATGGTGTAAACCGTTTCATAGTCCAGTTCTTCAGTGTTTGTAATGGTCACAATTGAATTGGAATTAGAGTAGCTGAAGCTTTTACCTACTTCTCCTGATGAGGAGGAGATGGACAGGGCACTCTCAAAGGCTGAGGTATTGAGAGGGTGGCTGAGTATCAACTCCAGGCTAATGTCTGTATCAACCCCTGTGGGGCTATCTTTCAGGTTGGCCTGGTTGACATTGGCCTTCAGCACGCGTAAAGCGTTGGAAATAGGTTGCTCATCATCATTTTTACAAGCAACCACGACAACAAGCACCGCTAAAGCGAAGAGTGCCATGGTTTTAAGTCGTCTGTTTTTCATGTCAGTATTTTTAAACGTTATTTTCAAGTGTCAATTTTTATTCTCCAGACAGATTGGAATACTGGTCTGGTATAATGTTCCATATTTCAGGAAGCAGGAAGTAAATCATGATCGTGATGAAGAAAATGGAGATGACGTTCATCCATATCCCGGTTCTCATCATGTCAGGAATTCTCAGATAACCTGAGCCAAAAACCACCGCATTGGGAGGTGTTGCTACAGGTAGCATAAATGCACAGGAGGCGGCCAGAGTGGCCGAAACCATGAGCATATATGGGTTCATATTAAAGGCAATGGCCATAGGGGCAAGTATGGGCAACAACATGGCAGTGGTTGCCAGGTTCGATGTCAGTTCTGTGAGGAAGTTCACAGCTGCCACCAGAATCAGGATGATCATAATCATGGCAATACCATCGACCATGGAGATCTGACTTCCCAGCCACAAGGCCAGGCCTGTTGAACCAAAGGCTTCTGCCAGGGCCATGCCACCACCAAAGAGCAGTATGATTCCCCAAGGCATTTTTACAGCCTCTTCCCAGTTGATGATTCTTTCCCCTTTCTTACTGGAAGGAAGAATGAAGAGAACAACTCCGGAAACAATGGCTATGATGGTGTCATCTATGGCAGGAATGAGTTTCTGAAGCAAGAATGATCTGGAAATCCAGCAGAAGGCTGTGATTACGAATACAATCAATACGTATTTCTCCTCCTTACCAAGTTTCCCCAGCTCCTTGAGTAGCCTGTTGATTTCCTGTTTTCCACCTGGAAACTCATTGGACTTCAACTTAAATGCATATCTGGTCAGGTATCTCCAGCAGGTGAAGAGCAGAATCACCGAAACGGGCAAACCGAACTGAAACCATTGAAAAAAGGAGATTTCCACTCCGTAGGTTTCCTCCACAACGCCTACCAAAACCAGGTTAGGTGGGGTTCCTATGAGAGTAGCCATTCCTCCAATAGATGCACTGTAGGCGATGGCGAGCATCAGGGCTTTTCCAAACATGGATGAGATTTTGCTATCCACCATTGGGTTCTCCTTGAGCTGACTAACTATGGCCATTCCAATAGGCAGCATCATTACAGAAGTGGCTGTATTGGAAATCCACATGGAAAGGAATGCGGTGGCCAGCATGAAGCCCAGAATAATGTTCACCATGTTGGTGCCAATGGCATTGATAATGGTAAGGGCTATTCGCTTGTGCAGATTCCACTTTTCTATGGCAATGGCAATAACAAAGCCACCGAGGTAGAGAAATACATATTTATGCCCGAAAGATGCTGTGGTACTGCTCAGATCCATTACGTTGAAAATGGGGAACAGCACAATAGGTAGCAGTGCTGTTACGGCAATAGGTATGGCTTCAGTTACCCACCAAATGGCTATCCAGATAGTGATGGCCAGCAAATGGAATGCACTTTCCGGCATTGATTCCGGGCCACCAATGGTTTCGAGCAGCACAAAAACCAATGGTCCGAGTATGAGTGATATTAACTTTCGCTTATCGCCCATGCTTCAGAGTTTTAATGTCGAAACCATCTACCAACTGCTGAAAGAAATTAGCAGTATTTGGATCGATAATGGTCAAATAGAATTTTTCTCCATCCTTATCTACTGTTTCCAGCCTGTCAGGAATATTGGCAGTGCTCTCACCAGTAAAGAACCTGAAAAAGGCCAAAGCAGTGAGATAGGTGCCTTCCGGAGAAGGATGACTACCGTCTTCGAAGTATAGGTTTATGTCTGGCTGAAGCGAAATGCTTTCCATCCATATTGGCCCTACAGGAACCACATGACTTCCAGTGGCTTTTGCCAGGTTGTTGTAGCCATTGGTAATGGTTTCCTGCATTAGTGGATTCCATTTTCTGGCCCAGGTCATATAAAGCACAGGTTCTGCCCCTTTAGATTTAATGAGATCGGTAAAAAGCTTTCCATAGGTATCAAAATCCTCGGGAGTATCTATGGTGCTCATGCTGTGGTTGTTCATTACCACAAAGTCCCAGTCACCATTCTCTATTAAGTCTCTTGAAGTAGTATTTCTCTTTCTATTCCAGTGCTCTTCCAGGTTACTACCGCCAACTGTAGACTGACGGGTAATGATTTCAATGCCTTGTGACTCTGCCATAGCACTGACCTGTTGAGGTAAATTCCAGAAATAGGTGTAGCTATTGCCTACAAACAGCACTTTTATGGGCTCCTTTTTTTGCCCAAGGAGTGTTGTGGGGAGTAAAAGGATTGCCAGAAGTAACATCTGGCTAATCCATTTTCTACGATCGCAATTCATGTATGAAGAATATTTTTAAAGCTTATTGATTTACCCTTGTTGGGTCGAAGAAATTCGGAATCGGGTTAGGTATATTGCTATTCCTGTCAATTTCCGATTGAGGATAAATAAACCTTTGCGGCAATTGACTGCCCGTGTTTGGAGTAATTGGTACTCTAACCACGGTTTCATTTTCTGTTCTCCGGGTATCGTTAAACCCTTCAATCTGTCCGAATAATGTCACATATCTCTCCTGAAGGATTTCGCGAAGCAGGGCATTATCGGCAGATATATTGTCTGGATTTTCCATTCCTCCGTTCGCGAAATCTAAGGCCACATATGCGTCATATTGAACATTGGCCATATTGGCATTACTCAGATAACCTCCTGCATCCATATAGGCACGGAATTCATTTAAGTGTTGAAGGCCTGTATTAAAACCGGAACTTCTGAATCCGGCTTCGGCCAGAATGAGCAGGTTTTCTTCATAGGTAACTAATGCCGTAGAAGCGGTTTGGGCTGCAAAACCGTCAACAGTATTGGGCTGAACCCCTACGCCATTCACCTGAAAGTAGTAGTCGTAACGACCGGCTTCATTGGTCTTGGCATTGCCTCTGTAATTGGCAAAGTTCGGGTTGGTTCCGGCAGTAGGAGCTACTAAGCTTGTTATAAAGTCAGAGACAATTAAGTCTGCGGCACGTGAATACACACCAAAGAACTGATAGCTCAGATTCGATTCATCCAATCCCGTACCATGAGGTCCGTAAAGCCCGTTTTCGGCTGCATTAATGCCGTTTTGAGCGGCTGTATAGGCCTGAGGATATTCGCGGGTATGCATATAATACCTGGCTTTTAAGGTATTGGCTACCTGAATCCATTGTTGGGCATCGCCATTAAAATAGATGTCAGAACCACTTGGAGGTCTGCCGGTTCCTAACTGCAGGTTAGTTATGGCTTCATCCAGGAGTGATTGAATTTTACCATAAACCATTACCTGGTCTTCAAAAACAGGGTTTTCTACTTCGAATACGGCCTCTGTGAATGGAATGTCACCATAAAGGGCAGTGGCAGTACCAAAGGCCATGGCCTGAACTACCTGAGCAATGCCAATACTCACTCCGGTAATTCCGGCATCAGTTGCCCCTTGTTCGGCTACACGTGCATTGCGAAGTGTATTCACAAAGGCATCGTCCCAGAGCGCATCAAAATCGCTGGTGGTTACGGTATATTGGTTAAAGCCGAGGTGTTGGCGGTCAATACCAGTGTAGTAGCCGGCAAATATGCCTGCACGCCTGGCAGTTTCTCCTGATTGGAGTATGATGTTGCCTACTTCTGCACCGGTAAGTATTTTATCATAGGGGGCATCGATAGGGTTATTGGGGTCGTCATTGATACCCTCAAACATGTTATCACAGGAGGTGACAAGAAGGGCTACCAAAGCTATATGGAATATCTTTTTCATGATTTTCTTCTTTTTTGAGGATTAAAATGTTGCTGATAGCGTGAACACATAAGACTTGGTTCCGGGATTGTTGAAGTAGTCAATACCTCGGGCAGAACCAACACCTGTTAAGTTGGTGTCAGGGTCGTTTCCTTCAAATTGAGTCCATACGAACAGGTTTCTACCGGTTGCAGAAAGAGAGGCGGAGCTAACTCCAATTTTCTCCAGCCAGTTGGGTTGAATTCTGTAGGTAAGGGTCAGTTCTCTCAATCTGGTCCATGAACCATCTTCAATATAGAGTTCATCATTACCGCCACTGAAGTAACCTCCGTCACCGTTGTACCAGGATTCTGTAAGTGCCACGGGGCCGGCACCGAAGTCATAGATATTTCCTCGGAAGGTTGTGCCTATTGGAATTACATTTCCCTGATAGTCCAACAGGTTTTGGTCGGTTGTTACTTCGTTTCCAGTGCTAACCCATCGGCCCAAATCGGCCAAAACAGATTTTGTACCGGCATAGATGTCAGCTCCCTGATAGGTTTCGAAAAGAGCAGAAAGCGACCAGTTCTTGTAGCTTACAGAAGTGACTAAACTTCCTTGCCAGTCTGGATTAGGGTCTCCAATTATGCCTTCAGTCTGGTCTTGCTCCGGGAATCCGTTTTCATCGAATACAATGTTGCCATCTGCATCTCTGAGAGTTCTGGAACCCCAAAGAATTCCGATAGGGTATCCTTCAACAGCTCTTGCATTCACAGCAGCAAGTCCACCTAGTTCAATAGACTGAACTCCGGCCAGACTTTCTACATTGTTTTTGTTTTTGCTGAAGATCACATTGGCTTGCCAGGTCAGGTCTTTGGTTTTCATGATGGTGTAACCCAAATCGAGTTCTATCCCTTTATTGCTTATTTCGGCTCCGTTGGCATAGATTTCATCGTAACCTCTTGAATTTTCAATCGGGAAGTTGAGAAGTACATCGCTGGTGGTATTGGTATAGTATGTGCCGCTGAATGAAAGTCTGTCGCTCAGGAACCTCAGGTCAGCACCTATTTCTGTTTCCTTCTTTCTTTCAGGTTTCAGACTGAAGTTTCCACGGTTGGTACTGGGCACAAAGCCTCCGTTGCCATAGAAGCCTAAGCCCAGGCTACCACCGAAAGTGTCGCCATAGTTTGGCGATACAAATACATTCGAGGTATTGTATCTGGCAGGTTGAACACCTACTTCACCATAAGAAAAGCGAAGCTTACCGAATGACATCACATTGCTTTGAAGCCCATCGAGTTTTGAAAATTGCCAGGCCAGTGAAGCGGATGGGAAGAAGAAGGCGTCATTACTGATATCTCCGAAAGTGGAGGCCTTTTCAGCCCTTAGCGTACCGTTGAAGAAGAGCATATCGTAGGCAGAAAAATTGGCTGAAGTATAAACAGCAGCGGTTCGTTCCTCACCAAATGTGCTGGTTGCCGTTCTGTTTTCAGGGAAGGCATTGTCAATGTCTCTTACAGGACTTGCCACATCTGTAAACAGAATGAAGTTGGTAATACCATTTCCACTTGTTTCCAGCCTTTTGGCATTGTAGTTAACTCCCAAAAGCAGTGAACCATTGAAGTTATCATTGAAAGTCTTGGTAGCCGTGGCTATGTAATCCATGTTGAAAATGGTATTGGAAGCCAGATTGGTACCAAAAACTCCCGTGCTCAATGCACCTGCTGCTGAACCTGGAGTATAAAACTCTTCTTTCTTTTCAGTGTAATGGTCAAGACCTACACGGGCCTTCAGGTTCAGCCATTCTAAAGGGTCGGCCGTAACAGTGAAGTTGGCAATGAATCGATCGGTAAATGCCAGGTTTTCCTGTTCGTTCAATGTCCATAATGTGTTGTTGTAAACAGGCGTATTATCGGCACCAAGGGGTTCCTGATAAGATCTTTGCCTGTTGGCGATAGGGGCGGCATTGCTGCTCGCATAATAGTCACCACGATAACCCGATTGGTCGAAATCGGCTGGAGTTCTTAGCAATCCAAGATAAAAACCGGAAGAGCTGGCTCCTTTTACAATTTTATTTGAGCTGGTTCGGGCATAAGTCGTATTGGCGCTAATGCTCACTTTTGGAGAAAGCAGATACTCGGCATTTACTCTGGCTGTAGTTCTTCGGTAGTCTGAGTTTTTTCTGATAATTCCCTGCTGGTTCATATCGCTAAGGCTGAAATAGATGCGGCTATTGTCGTTACCGGAGCTGATGCTTAGGTTGTTTTCCAAAAACTGACCATCTCGAAAAGCCTGATCAAAATTCTGGTCGTCATAAATGGTTTGAGAGTTTTTCGAGGTAATAGGATAGTAGGTCACTCCATTTTGCCCAACGAAGAATCGGCCTGAAGTATTAAACTCATCAGGACCTCCCGAACGATCAGCGATTTTATCACCCCAGGAATCTCTTGCTGTCTGACTGTAAATACCATTGTCGCCCTGTCCATAGGCTGTTTGCAAAGGGTACTTTCTGTTGATTTGATCGAGCGAGTAGCTGGCACGATAGGTAATGCTTAATTTCTTGTTGAAGTCTCCTTTTTTGGTGGTGATGAAGATTACGCCACCCAGGGCTTTTGTTCCCCAAAGTGCTGCCGCAGAAGCTCCCTTTAGAACGGAAATGTTCTCAATATCATTTGGGTTGAGGTCATTCAGCCTTGATTCGTTGCTTACGCCTCCTGTACCACCATCTCCGCGATTGTCATTACTGATAGGCACACCGTCTACCACAATCAGCGGCTGACTGTCGCGGGTAATGCTGGAAAGCCCCCTGATCTGAATAAACGAACCAGCTCCCGGGTCGCCTGAAGTTCTGGATATCCGTACTCCAGAGACCTTTCCCTGCAACCCATTGACAAGGGTAGGCTCGGCAGCTTTCGATATGGTTCCACCTTGTACGGTAGAATTGGCGTAGCCCAGGTTGTCTTTGTTCTCCTTTAAACCTATTGCGGTAACCACAACGGTTTCCAGTTCAGATACTTCTTCTACCAGTGTAATATTGATGGTGGTTTGGTTAGCCACGGTTCTGATAACAGTTTGAAAACCCAGAAAGGAAAACCGGAGTTGGGAATTCTGATCCTTAACCGTAATCTCGTATTCCCCATTTAACCCGGAGACTACTCCATTACCAGTTCCCATCTCAAGAATGGAGACACTGGGTATGGCTTCTCCCGATTCGTCCACAACTTTGCCCTTCACATTAATTTGCGCCAGGGCTACATGCCCAAAGGTGTACAAAAGGCAAAACATTAGTATTTTAGAGCGTTTGATCATAGTGTAATTACTTGTTTCTTATGTTTTTTAAATCATCCTTTGAGTGGAAGGATGAGGTTGTTTAGTGATTGAGTTGATGAATTAGTTTCTCGGCAATCGTTTGCATCTTACGAAAGAAAATTTTGCATTTCGGTGATTTAAGGAATTATATTCTATTTCATTGAATTTTAACGGATTTCAACAAATGTATAATTAGGTTTTGGCCGTATGGCGGAAGATAAGTATCAGGAATTTGTAGAAAAGCTGGTGAAGCTTTTTGGCCAGTTTGACAGCGAATTAAAACGATTTGCCAAGGCCAGTAACTCTGAGATATCCAGAAAACTGGGTTACAGTGATGCTCAATTTTCCAGATTGATCAATTCCAGCGCTACGGAAGGGGAATATGTTCGGGCCATTCAAAATACCGATCGTATCCTGAAGCTTATGGCACTGGAAAAAGAGCTGAAACAAGTAAAATCCGGTGAGCCTGTGCCAAGTGAGTCGCCTTCAAAGCAGGGAGGGAAATTGATACTGGCTATAGCAATTCTATTGGGCCTATGCTCGGCTTTTCTCTTCTATCAGAACCGATTGCAGAGAAGCAGGTTACTGCATATCCCTGAAACAAGGGATGGCATGTTGAAATGGAGCTTCGAAACGGCTTATGTAAATCCATTCATTGAATTGGATGACCTTCCTGCTGACTGCTCTTACCCTTGTTATAAATATCAGGGGAAATGGGAGCTTAAAAACCCTTATAAAATCCCCTTTTTCAGAGAAAGAAATGGGTTTCACTATATGGCCACAGAAGTGAATATGTATGCCCGTTGTATGAGTGAAAAGAATGCCGAGGGAAGTGTTATTGAAGCCTATGAGTATCAGCGCCATGAAATCTGGTATGACAAAAGGGAATTGCCAATCGATTCTTTTATGGTGGCACCCAATCAAACTCAATTAAGGGATTCATATCAGAACATGGATTTTGAGGAGAATGAGACTTTTGTGAGGCTGGCTGTTATTCATACCTTCTTTAGAAATGAGTTTAATC
>Ga0114899_1002183_pt1 | contig 10676 bp, 9 predicted proteins | sample MalvireepMed_215_FD_83497 | JGI IMG/M metagenome (GOLD analysis project Ga0114899, IMG submission 83497) | Marine viral communities from the Global Malaspina Expedition - Malaspina viral metaG DeepMed_215 | ecosystem: Environmental > Aquatic > Marine > Oceanic | place: Mediterranean Sea... | reverse complement strand
GTTCTGAACCATTAGATCGTGTCATTAGTGAAGGCTGTTGGACAGAGATGCAAGATTTTTCGTCAGAGCAATCATTTGAAGCTGACTGGAGTGCAAAAAAAATTAAAGATGATGGAAGTGAAGTTGAAATTTATTTTCAAGGTAAAAATCAAGGTACGCTTAATTGGTCATTAATTGGTGAGCATAATATCAATAATGCTCTGGCGGCCATTGCTGCGGTTCGTCATGTAGGGGTCACTTGCAATGATGCTATTGAGGCGTTAGCAAGTTTTAAAAATGTGAAGCGTCGTATGGAGCTGAAAGAAAAAATTAATGGCATTAATGTTTATGATGATTTTGCCCACCACCCAACAGCAATAGCAACCACACTTGGCGGTTTAAGAGCCAAAGTTGCTAATAAAAGAATTCTAGCGGTGGTTGACCCTCGTTCTAATACAATGAAAATGGGCGTACATAAAGATACTTTAATTAACAGTGTAAAACAGGCAGATCTAACTATATTTCATTGTCCTTTAGGATTTGACTGGCAATTAGATTTATCAGAACAGCAACAGTTATCGTCTCTTGATTCGGTTGATAAAATTGTGGAGCAACTGGTTCAGTTCGCTCAGCCAGACGATACCATTTTAATTATGAGTAATGGCGGTTTTGGTGGAATTCATGAAAAACTCATCAAAGCATTAAAACAAAAGTGGGAAAGTTAGGATGTTAATTTCTGCTCGCAAAAGAATTACTTTGGGGATCACCGGCGCTTCGGGTTCAATTTATGCCCTGAATTTGCTGAAAAATTTGGCAAAACATTATGCCGAAATTCACTTAATGATCAGTGATGCTGGTCGAATTGTTATGGCCACCGAAGCCTCGATTAAATTACCTGAGTCACCAAGCAAGATCCAAGCTGCTCTCACTCAATATTGTGATTGCGATGACGATATCATTCGAGTTTATGCTAAAGAAAACTGGTATTCACCGGTTGCTAGTGGTTCCGCAGCTCCTAAGCAAATGGTCATTTGTCCTGCGAGTATGGGCTGTGTATCTGCAATAGCAACTGGCGCGAGCAATACCTTGATGGAACGGGCCGCTGATGTGGTGATTAAAGAGAAGGGCCAATTAATAATATTACCAAGAGAAATGCCTTTTTCTACCATCCATTTGAGAAACCTACTCAGTTTAAGTGAAGCAGAGGTGACAATAATGCCTGCCGCGCCAGGTTTATATAGCCAACCCAAAACAATCGACGATTTAGCTGATTTTGTTTCTGCCAGAATCTTAAATCATTTAGGCATTGAAAATGACTTGGGAGAAGCATGGGGCTATTCTAAATAGTGAGTTTTAGGCTATTTTATTTCTATATTTGAAAGTTAACCATCAACAAGCAAGTTAAACTCATTTCACGACTAAATATCCAGTTTACAGCTATAAACTCAGCTCGTTCGCATTATTGTTAATTGCCGTCTAGACTTACACTAATATCCACTGAACACCGTGGGAGTAACTGTGGAGTCTAGTCGTGGCTAAAATAATTCAAAAACTAACAATATGTATTGCTGTTGTACTGTTTTCTATCTCTTTATCAGCGCAAACGAATAAACCCTCCTTTGTTGCAAAAATAAAACTAGGTTTTCAAAATAAATTAACTTGTAACCTTTCGGACTTTAACGGTGGCAAAGGGTTTGTTAAGGGGCGTTCGAATATTATCCATGACGAAAATAGTATTTCATGGACTACAACCTGTGTGATCCGTTTACCGACAACCGTGACCTATTGCGTGATCTCAAGTCAAGAGGTGGCCAACCCTGATTCTTTTTTATCTCGTTATAGCGGATTTCAGAAATCAGTAATACGCGCAAAGATTGTTTCTGAATCTGATGTGAATCCTGATTTTGGCACTTATAGCGTGACATACCATTGTTTTGAATAACACAAAGCTTTTTCAGTATTTTATAAAATATTTTTTCACTTATAAATATTTGACTGAGCGGATAACTTTTTTATGAAATCATTTCAACTTAACTTTTCACAAAAGATTTGGCTTGGATTCGGCATCATAATATTGTTGCTGTCGGCATCTAGCGCGTTGTCGTTATACAACTTATTTGATATCAGTGATACCACCAAACAAGTTAATGAAAGTGCTGTACCGGTGCTTAAACAAAGTAATCAAGCTCAAATAACCTTACTTAAACAAGCCAAGTTGAGTTCATCGGGTTACAACGCGTTAAATGAATTGCAAATTCAGCAGTACAACCAAGAATTTTCATTGGTTGCTAAGTCTTTTGATACTCAATATGAAAAATTAAAGAAGACAGTAGAGTTAGACCAAGCAATGAGCGAATTGGTGAACAACGCCAAAGAGCATTATCTTGCTTACAAAAATTCGGTTGAAGCAATGTTTAAAGCCAAGCATTCATTGTTGCAAGCAGAGTCGGCTGCAAATGAAGAGTTAAGAGAATTGAGCAATATGGTCGACGACGCAGGTGCATTTTTACTCGATGTGGTGTGGACAGAATATGGAGATGATGATAAATCGCGCGAATTAATGGAAGGTATTCAGGGACGTCTTGATGGCCTGATTATTGGTTTATTTAACGTGGTTGACGAGATCAATCGTTCAACTGACTTAGATTATTTAAAGCAGTCTGCCGCTTCAATTGACGAGTCTTTGAGTGGGATCAAAGTGAGGAGTGGTCATGCGGAAAATGTTTTGAGTGATCTTAAAGGCAGAGAAACTTGGCAACTGTACTTACAAACACTGGAAGATATTCAGTTACGAGCAAGTGGTGAAAACAGCTTGTCAGCTTTGAAAATCACTCAAATTGAACAAACTAAGTTGGCTCGCAAGTATTTAAATGATTCAGAACAATCAGTAAAAAATGTCATTGTTGAATTTGATAAATTATTGTTATCGGCTGATACGCTGTTTAATCAAAAGCAAAAAGGGGTTTTAGAAAAAGTTGATCTTGGTAGTAAGGTGGCAATTTTTGGTTGGATTATTTTAATTATTTTAGCTTCACAAAATTTTAATTCTATGCGGCAATCGATTAAGAAGAAAATGGCTGATTTAGCCAAATTAAATTCAACAGGAGAAGTGCTTGCTTCATTATTAGATAAAAATAAAGCTTTGGAAGAAGTGCTAGCGGCAATGCATGATCAGGTTGGGGTTGCGCAAGGATCTGTCTACCTAATGAACGATGATAAAAAACTCGAAGTGAAGGCGTTTTATCCACCAAAACAGATTAACACTGAGAATAGGCCCGCTCAATTTGCATTAGGTGAAGGCATATTAGGACAAGCGGCAGAAAATAAAAATATCATTTTTGTTCCAAATACTGCTAACGACAAAAATTTTGTTAATCAAAATGATAATACCCCGAGTGCACTATTGTGTGTACCTTTAGTTGATAAAGATGTTTTAGTGGGAGTGATGAATTTTTCCGGTGAAGTGAAGCAAGTCAATTTTGAAGACAGCGATTATGAGTTTGCTTCATCAATAGCGCGTTTACTGGTTACCACGATTAAAAATATCCGAATGCGTGAAACTATCGAAGAGCAAAATCGAACATTAGAGCAAAAAGTAAGAGAACGTACCGCGGCACTCAAACAGAAAAATGAAGATGTCGCTGTGATGATGGCCAATTTGCACCAAGGATTATTTACTATTATGTCTGGTGGAATTATTCATCACGAGTATTCAAAGTACTTAGAAAACATATTAGAAACTAAAAAGATTGCTGATCGTAATTTTATGGATTTGCTTTTTAATGATTGTAATCTTGGGGATGATATAATTGACCAAATTGCAACTGCAGTTTCTTCACTCTTAGGTTCGGACGCGATGATGTTTGATTTCAATTCTCATTTATTAGTTAATGAAGTTATTATGCATAAGGGAGAAAAACAAAAAACTATAGAGGTTGATTGGGTTCCGATTATTGATAAAGAGACTGATGAAATTGATAAAATTATGGTTACGATAAAAGATGTAACTGAATTGAGGGTTTTACAACTAGAAGCTGAGTCTCAGAAGAAAGAGCTTGAAATTATCGGTCAGATATTATCAATTACCATACCTAAATTTAATGACTTTGTAAAAACGTCATATCAGTTCATTAATAAGTGCCGTGAACTGATCGAACAAAATGATACTAAAAAGCTTGAAGTGATTGCCCATTTATTCCGCTATATGCATACGGTAAAAGGAAATGCACGAACATATGGATTTAAGTTCGTAACCGATTCAGTACATCAGGTAGAGCATAGTTATGACGAGTTACGCAAAGATGAAGCCAAACTATGGAGTCAGAATGAATTGTTGGATGAACTGAGTCTGGCGGAGAAAGATATTCAATTTTATGAAACCATAGCAAAACAAAAATTAGGTGGCTTATCTGAAACAGAAAAATCATTAAATCAAGCGGATAGTAAAAAGGTTAAATTACTAATAGAACAAGCGAGTCAACTGGATTTTTCAACAGCTCAGCAACCAATAAAAGATTGGATTAGTAACGCATATAATCGGTTGGCGAAGAAATTTGCTGAACCTATGAGTCGAGTTATTGCGCCAGTGATTGAATCTTGTTACACATTAGCTGGAGATTTAGGTAAAGAAAAGCCAACTGTTAATGTCGATGATGGTAATGTTTTAATAAAAAGTGAAGTACATAGTTTGCTTAACGATGTGTTTATGCATGTTTTTAGAAATGCAATGGATCATGGCATAGAAACAGGTCAAGAAAGGTTAGACAAAAACAAATCTGCTCAAGGTAGAATTGATTTTGTGACATATAAAAAAGAAAAACGAGTTTATTTTGAATTAAAAGATGATGGTAAGGGCATGGCAGTCTCACACCTATACGCTAATGCCGTTAAAAATGGAATTTATAAAGAGTCATCTCCTAAACCAGCCGCGCAAGAAATAGCTAACCTTGTTTTCCATTCGGGTTTTTCAACAGCTAAAGAAGTTACTGATATTTCTGGACGTGGAGTCGGCATGGATGCGGTTAAACAATTTCTGCAAGATGCTGGAGGCAGTATCGAAGTGATACTAGAAAAGGGTGATGATAGTGCCGACTTTAGATCTTTTGTTACTCGAATCAGTCTGAAAGATGAATGTTGTTTGAGCTCATTATCTTAATTTAACCCCTTGTCTGTTATTAGTGTTGAAATCTAAAGTTGGGTTTTTTATCGGACCCTAGCAATTATTAATAACTCTAGGCATAATCCTAAAACTTCCTAACGAGATCGCTTTTATCGAAGGCGATTTTTCTGATTATCCTCAGTAAAAATGAAAACTATGACTGAAAAAGCAATAGAAATAACGGCTTTAAAAAAGACTTACAATAATCAACTAGAAGCATTAAAAGGGGTCTCTTTTAGTGTCGAAAAAGGGGACTTTATTGCTTTGTTAGGCCCCAATGGTGCCGGAAAATCTACTACCATCGGCATCATTTGCTCTCTGGTGAATAAAACTGCTGGTGAAGTTAAAGTTTTTGGTCATTCTATTGATGAGGATTTAGAGGCGGCAAAAAGATGTATTGGTCTGGTGCCACAGGAGTTTAACTTCAATCAATTTGAAACTTGCCGACAAATCATAGTCACCCAAGCAGGTTATTATGGTGTCGCTAGAGCCACAGCGCACCAGCGAGCAGAAGTTGTTTTAAAACAACTGTCTTTATGGGATAAACGCGATACTCAGGCACGCCAATTATCAGGAGGCATGAAGCGACGATTAATGATCGCTAGAGCCCTTGTACATCAACCCCAAATACTGATTTTAGATGAGCCTACTGCGGGAGTTGATATTGAGATCAGACGGGATATGTGGGAGTTCTTAACTCAAATTAATCAGCAAGGAACAACAATCGTATTAACCACTCATTATTTAGAAGAGGCCGAGCAATTGTGTCGAAATATAGCGATTATTAATCATGGCACCATTATAGAAAATACCTCAATGAAGGACTTAATTTCACGCTTAGCGGTAGAAACTTTCATTTTAGATGTTGATAAAATACCTAGCGATTTTATTGAACTCGATGGCATTAAAATTCATCAGCGGGATGAATCGAGTCTTGAGTTAGAAGTACCAAAAAACGTTTCACTCAACAAAGCTTTTGCATGGCTAGCATCACAAAATGTAGAGGTTATGAGCATGCGGAATAAAAGTAACCGACTCGAAGAATTATTCGTGCAATTGACAGAAAAACCTGGGAATCACTCTAATGTCTAATCGAAATGTTTACAATAAATCGTCGTTCATTGCGCTACAAAGTATTGTTATCAAAGAAATTACCCGTTATTTTCGAATTTGGGTACAAACCTTACTACCACCAGCCATCACAATGTCGTTATATTTTGTTATTTTTGGTCAGTTGATCGGTGCACGGGTTGGTCAGATGGGGGGAGTGAGTTACATGGAGTACATCACGCCAGGAATTATAATGATGTCAGTAATCACTAATTCATATTCAAATGTGGTTTCATCATTTTTTAGTGCCAAGTTTCAACGTAATATTGAAGAAATGCTCGTTTCTCCAGTACCAACTTTGTATATTTTATTGGGTTATGTCTTTGGTGGGGTTAGTCGTGGTCTGTTAACAGGGGTTATTGTAACTGTTGTGGCAGCTCAATTTGTGGATATAGCAGTAACCAATTGGTTTATTTTGTTCTTTGTGCTCATTTTGACTTCAATGTTGTTTGCTACCGCAGGGCTGGTTAATGCTATTTTTGCTAAAAAATTTGACGATATCTCAATTGTACCCACTTTTATATTAACCCCGTTAACTTATTTGGGCGGAGTATTTTATTCGATAAAATTATTGCCAGAATTTTGGCAAAGCGTTTCTCTATTTAACCCAATCCTCTATATGGTAAATGCTTTTAGATATGGATTTCTTGGATTTTCTGATATCGAAATTACTCATGCTTTAGTTTTAATTAGTGTATTTATAGTCAGTTTATTTAGTTTGGCTTATTATTTATTGGCTAAAGGGGTTGGGATCCGCTCTTAACATTGAAGATGAGAGAGTTATCTCTCATCTTTTTCAAAGCTGTTTATGGCAAGCATTAACTCAGGTAATTGAAATAACTCTCCTTGAGCCGGCAGGCAACTAAAGTCCAACCATTGGTCTTTCCAATGAAACCCTACTTTATATGAATGTAAGTACCCCCTATCAGTAGGTGTGCCTGAATATCTGGTGTCTCCTAATATTGCAGAGCCTAGTGATTTTAGCGCGACTCTAATCTGATGGGTTCTACCGGTTGCAGGTTTGACCCAAAAAACTCTCTTTCCTGGAGTTAATGAGCGACTCTGAAAGCGAGTTATTGCTGGATTAGACTTCTCTTTAGATAACTTCCAGTTACCATTGCGAGATTTCTGCATGTCACCAATAATTATTCCCTGCTTTTTGCTCGGTTTTCTATCACTGAGTGCTAGGTAAGTTTTTTGGATTTTTTTTTGCTCGAAAAGCTCTCCAAAAACACTGGCTGATTGCTTAGATTTGGCAAAGATTAATATACCTGAAGTTATTTTATCTAGTCGGTGAACCGGCCATAGTTTAGTCTGAAGTGTCGACACCAACTGAGAAAATATGCCATTCTCACCATTCTCATTGTGGAAAGAAAGCCCTGAGGGTTTATTCACGATTAGAAAATCTTTATTTTCGGCGATAATATCAACTTGAGATCTTATTGTGAGTTTCATTTGGTTATGTCTATTCGTTTTTTAAAGGAGTAATTCAATATTGAAATGGCATTTTGATAAAAATATCACCGTTCTATTAAAGAAATGAATAAATTGAACTATTCATTTCACTTTTAGATTTTATATGGTATTCATAATCAGATATAATTCTATTAGTTAAAAAGTTGAATTTTGAAGAAATTATACAATAATAATGATATAGGAAGTATTTTTCAGAATGTTCCAACTTTGGGTATTGTGAATCTTGCAGGGAGCTTGAATTATGGCGCTAGTATTGATCGTCGATGACGATCCGCAGATGTTACGCTTGTTGACAGATGTTGTAGAGTTAGACAATCATGATGTGCTATTGGCACAGGATGGTGCTTTAGCGATGGATTTTTTTGAGCATCAACTGCCCGATTTAATGATCACCGATATTCTAATGCCTAATAAAGAAGGTTTAGAGTTAATATCAGAAGCCAGAGAAAAATTCCCTAATCTTAAAATTATTGCTTATTCAGGCGGTGGTTCTTCTGATCCTGAAAGTTACTTAGAGTTCGCCAGTGGAATGGGAGCCGATAGAGTTTTTAGCAAACCTATGCCTTTGGTTGAGTTACGTGAGGAAATACAAGCGTTATTAGCCGAAACCGTTGTATAAGGCGATTCAGTCGTTATTTCGAGCAATAGGTTTAGCTTGAAGTCTTCAAATTTAATAAAGTGCGTCAGTGTCTTGATACTGAGCACTTTTTTTATTTCTAATATTTATAACTATAATATAGGTATAAATTTTTAGTCTTAATCAATCGAGATAGTAAACCAGAATTGGCTGCCTTCTCCAATATCACTAATAACGCCGATTTCACCGCCCATTAAATCACTTAAGTTTTTAGATACGATTAATCTGAGGCGACCGGCAAAGCTACTATTAGTCAATTTACTTGCTTGCTCTAATGAGTCGAATAATCCTTTTTGAGCTTCTTGACTGATCCCAACCCCAGTGTCTTTAACCGTAAACCGTAATAATTTATTTTCATCTTTTTCAACAAAATCAGCGTAGAGACTTACTTCACCACTTTTAGTGAATCGTATTGCATTACCTAATAAATTGCGCAGTATTTGACGAACTCTTAATTTGTCTGCTAAAACTTCTGAAGGAAGATCTGGATCGCAGCTTGCCTGCAGTGATAGCTCTTTCTCATTGGCAAAATGTGATAGTTCAGAAGCTAAATCATCGATAAGCTCACGTACGCTGAATTTGCTCGGTTTTAGTCTTAGCATTTGAGCGTCTAGTTTAGAGAAGTCTAAAATATTATTAAGGTTATCAACCAATGTACGAGTAGAGCGTTTGGCAATATTAAGTATTTGTTTCGCTTCAGCGTCAAGTTGATATTCAGATAATAACTTTAACATGCTGATCACCGATTTCATCGGAGTTGTTATTTCATCACCCATACGCGATAGAAATTCAGATTTTAAACGAGGCGCCGCAATTGCGTCATCTCGCTCACTACTAAGGTCGGACGCAGTTCGTTTTAGTTGTAACGAGTTTTCTTTGTGCTTACGAATTTCCAGGTTGAGAGCTTTTTGTTGCTGTACTGAATGTTCGAGTCTTAACCTGATCGCTTGCAGTGAGTCGACCAGATCATGATCATGAGCAGTATTTTGCAAGTTAGTTAGGTTTGTAATTTGGTCACTCAAAGACAACTTAACGTCTAAACATTGATTGAGCAGTTTGTTGCTCTCTTTTGTTGCACTGAATTGCTTCCAAACAATTAATATTAAAATGACAGTCAATAGAAGGCCTACTAAAAGGTAAATTATTGACAAAGAAAGTGCCTCTGGCGCTTTGACTAATAAAACTAGCGTCCAAAGCGAAGAGTCCATTTTTTGAGGTAACTTAACTTCAACTAATAAGTAGTCTTGCAAATTGACTGGTTTGTCTAGGCTTGTTGCTTTTATTATTCCATCGTTAATTACCGCGACGGGTGCTTGAGAAATTTGTTGGTAGTGTTTCAGTTTTTTAACACTTAAGTATTTTATTCCGATCATTGCGCCACTGATTTGATTATCTATATTTCTCATAGGCAACAAAGATATCAGTGCTGGTGATTCCTTGTACCATTGGACTAAATTGATTGCGTTTTGCTGTTTATAGAGTTGTTTTAATGGTTCTGTTAACTCTAAAAACTTGCCTGGTCGAGATGACTTTTCAAACGACAGGGTATTGTTAGCCAATGAATGCACACCTAAAGCAGAAAAACCGACAGCTTGATAAAGTGCTTTTTGCGAGTTAAGTTTGTTTGGCCAATCAACGGCTGATAATGATTGCCAATAAGGAGCCGCAGCTAATGATTTTAGTGACTGGTTTAAAACGAGGAATTTTTCATCAATTTGAGTCGCTAGTAATACTGCTCTTTGCTGGGCTTTTAATTGATCGTTTCGGGCATTCGTCGGCTGATTATTTTGATTAATCATCAACATCGCACTTAATATACTGCCAATTAAAGCAATTGCTATGATTGAAATTCTGCTTGGGTTCATTTCTGGTAACTCACTTAAATCTATTATTTTATGATTGTTATTATAGTTCAGCGACTAATAAATCACGCTGAATAGAGGCTTCTGCTGGTTATTTTGCGCCTTTTTAATTGCCTGTAAGAATATCAGAAATCACTAGGCTTTATCTAGTTTCTATAATGAATTGTTAATTAGTTCAAACTCTATTTATAACTGTTTGATTTTATGAATTATTTGAGTGTGTTTTGCTAATTGAATGTCACTTATTTGGGCTAAATCAACTAAATGTCCGTTGATAAAGTCAATTTCTGTGTCTCTGTGTTTCCTTACATCTTGTAGCATCGAAGATACATTTTTTTGAGTGGAAAAAGCGACTTGTTATATTTCTTTTTTTATTTCTTGGTAGTTTAATTTAATTGGTAGCTTTTTAATCAATGGAGCCAATTCTAATAAAAGTGACTCAGCTTCTAAATTG
>Ga0114899_1002179_pt1 | contig 10681 bp, 10 predicted proteins | sample MalvireepMed_215_FD_83497 | JGI IMG/M metagenome (GOLD analysis project Ga0114899, IMG submission 83497) | Marine viral communities from the Global Malaspina Expedition - Malaspina viral metaG DeepMed_215 | ecosystem: Environmental > Aquatic > Marine > Oceanic | place: Mediterranean Sea... | reverse complement strand
GGTATTGTAATGGCGTATAACATTGCACAACAACACTTCATAAAGGACGGCGTTAATCGTGTTTTGCTTGCCACCGACGGTGATTTTAACGTTGGTATTAGCGACCGAGAACAATTAATTTCGTTGATTGAATCTAAGCGAGAACAAGGAATTTTCTTGAATACTCTAGGCTTTGGTAGTGGTAACTATAATGATTATTTGATGGAGCAATTAGCCGATAAAGGAAATGGTTTTTATGCTTATATAGACTCTATTTTTGAAGCAAAAAAAGTTTTAATCGATGAAATTTCATCGAGTATGTTAACCATTGCTAAAGATGTAAAAATCCAACTCGAGTTTAACCCTAAATTAGTGCATGAATATCGCTTGTTAGGCTATGAAAATAGAGCTTTAGCTGAGGAAGATTTTACGAATGATAATGTGGACGCGGGGGAGATTGGAGCAGGTCATTCAATGACTGCTTTATATGAGATTTCACTCAAGAATAGCGAATTTAAACGATTACCTGAGCATCGTTACAATAATGCGAATTCTGTGGGTGAACAGACGACTTTTGATAATGAAATTGGCTGGTTAAAGCTGCGTTATAAGTCTCCTCAAAGCAATGTTAGCCAATTGATTTCTCATCCTTTAACGACTGAGCAATTAGCATTGCAGCAGGAAACTACAAGAGATGTAAAGTTTGCTGCTGCAGTTGCGGCATTCGCTCAGAGTTTAAAGCAAGATAAGTATTTAGAGAGTTTTAATTTCGATGACATTATTAAATTAGCTAATAATAATCGCCATTATGACCCTTATGGTCGTAAAGCGGAGTTTGTAAATTTGGTCAGTATGGCTAAAGAGTTATCGCGTTGATGATTAAGAGCTGTTGCACTTTGTTTTGGAGAATTAATTGAACCAGACTTTGTCGGCTTTAAACATGGAAAAGCAATTGCATATTGCAAATCAGACTGATTTAAAGTTCACTAGCTGTATGGATAAAGAGATTAGTGATGAACAATTAATGCAGCAATACGCCAAAGGTGATGCTTTAGCGTTTGAGCAACTGTATGAGCGTCATAAAGGTGGTTTATATCGCTATTGTTTGCGCCAATTAACTAATAAGGCAATAGCTGAAGAGTGTTTTCAAGAAGTATGGATGAAATTGATCAATAGTCGGGTTAATTATCAACCCAAAGCCTTATTTACCACTTATTTATACCGTATAGCGCAAAATCATATTATTGACACTTTTCGTAAAAATAAAAAATTACATCAAGAGGTCGAGTTGGAAGAAACTTTTCACTCGGCAATGGTTGATGCTGAACAGAGTGATATTACTTCAGAGTTAATTGAAAAAAAACAATACCAACAATTAAGATCACAGATAGAGTCATTGCCAATCGATCAGAAAACGGCACTTTTGCTGAAAATGGACGCAGGATTGTCGTTAGAAGAAATTGCCAATGTATTAGATTGCGGCCGAGAGACCGTAAAAAGCAAGTTGCGTTACGCAACCAAGCGCTTAAAAGACTTGCTTGGAGAATTAGTATGAAAAAACCAACACCTACTGAACTGCTTGCTCAAAAGCAAACGCTAGATAAAATTGAGCAAATTTATCATTCCCATTCGACTGAACAGCCCGAAAGTGGAATCGACCGCCAAATTATGGCAGCCGCTCAGCGAGAGTTAAACCAGCCAAACCCCAGAGAAAAATTAAAGGTATCTTGGTGGAGGCGTTTATCTTTACCGCTCTATGCTACTGCAACTTTTACTTTTACTGCGATAGCTGCCCATTGGCTTTGGCCAGCACCAGTGAGAGTGCTTCCTGGCACCAGTCCAGGACCTGTGGTAATTGATATGATCAATCTTAAACAAGAGCAACCGCAAGCTTCATTATTAAAGGAACGTAAAGTTCTCGAAGCACCTAAAACCAAGAAACTAGCAACTAGACCACTTAAGCCAGAAACCCAACTAGCCAATAGCGATGATGTTATGTCGTCTGAAGGAATGGAATTGGAGGAATTGGAGATCGGCCATGTAAAGTTGAAGGCTTTAGAATTAGAAAACGAAGAGTCAATGAAGCAAGCCTTTCCGCAGGCTTCTCAAGTAGAAGATAACAGCTATAATGATGAAGTTTTATATCCTGACAAAGAGCAATGGGCTAGGGAGATCATCCAACTGGTTAAAAATGGTCAACACCAAGCGGCCAAAGAGCAACTTATTATGTTTAAAAAGCACTTTCCAGACTATCCAATTGATGAGCAAATTAAGTCTTTTCGCTGATACCCCAACTAAAACCTTGCTTTAGATCTGCTCTAAGACAGTTAGTATCTGTACAAATAAGCCGATTTTTGCTTGCTTCCTGCTGTCCGATCTTTATAATTCCCCGACAATAGGGAGGGGTACCGGTTTTTATCGCTTTTTTGTTTAGAAATTAGGCTATAGTTATCTGTAAAATCCTTATTTTTACTTCCCAATCCAATACTAAACGGTAAAACCGTTACTTAATAATAATGGAGACTTTTAATGGCCATTCGACGCAAGCTCGTTGCTAGTTTGACAATACTAATGAGCATAATGCTTAGTGGTGTAGTTCAAGCTGCCTCAGACTTGAATATGCGTCCGGGTGTGACAGAAACAAGCATTGCAGCCTATGACCTTCACATGATGGTTATTTGGGTAATGACAGTGATTGCTTTTGTTGTATTTGGTGCAATGTTCTACTCATTTATTTTTCACAGAAAATCTAAGAACCCTACGCCTGCGACATGGTCGCATAGTACTAAAATGGAGTTCATTTGGACGATCATTCCAATCATTATCTTGATATTCCTAACAATTCCTGCGGTTAAGTTATTGATCAAAATGGAAGACGCTTCAAATTCAGATTTGTCGATTCAAGTGACTGGCTCACAGTGGAAATGGCATTACAAGTATCTAGACAAAGACATTGAGTTTTTTAGTAACTTGAAAAAACACGATGTCAGCGATGAAAACTATCTATTAGACGTTGATAATGAGCTAGTCATTCCTGCTGGCGTTAAAGTTCGTTTCTTGGTTACTGCTGATGATGTTATTCATGCTTGGTGGGTACCTGACCTAGCGGTTAAGAAAGATGCTATCCCTGGTTTTATTAATGAAATGTGGACCAATGTACCAGAAGATAAATTAGGTACATATAGAGGTCAATGTACTGAGTTATGCGGAAAAGACCACGGTTTTATGCCTATTGTGGTTAAGGTCGTTTCTCAAGCAGACTTTGAAGTTTGGGTTGCTAAAAAAGACGAAGAACGCAAATTGGCTGAAGCTGCGGCTGCAAAAGCGGCATCTGAAAACTGGGATATGGATAAGTTGATGGCCTTAGGTGAAACAACTTACGAAGCCAAATGTGCGGCTTGCCATAAGAGTGACGGAACAGGAACTCCACCACTATTTCCTGCATTAAAAGATAGCCCAATCGCGATAGGCCCTGTTGCAGACCATATTGATATCGTTGTAAACGGTAAAACTGGTACGGCAATGGCTGGTTATGGCGCACAGCTTTCTGATGCTGAACTCGCAGCAGTAATAACTTACGAGCGAAACGCTTGGGAGAACAACACTGGCGATAGAGTTCAACCCGCTAAAATTCAGGCTTTTAAAGCCGGTAACGAATAGGAGACGATCTAATGGCTGATCATCACCCAACCGGCATTAAGCGCTGGTTTTATACCACAAACCACAAGGACATCGGCTCGATGTACTTATGGTTCTCATTTATTATGTTCTTAATTGGTGGAGCAATGGCAATGGTTATCCGTGCCGAGCTTTATCAACCGGGTCTACAGTTTGTAGAACCTAATTTCTTTAACCAAATGACCACAATGCACGGTCTAATCATGGTATTCGGCGCGGTTATGCCGAGCATGGTTGGGTTGGCTAACTGGTTAATCCCAATGATGATTGGCGCGCCAGATATGGCATTGCCAAGAATGAATAACTGGAGCTTCTGGATTCTTCCTTTTGCCTTCACTTTATTACTTTCATCACTTTGGATGCCGGGCGGCGCACCTAACTTTGGTTGGACTTTCTACGCTCCACTTTCAACCACTTATGCTCCTCCAAGCACGGACTTCTTTATCTTGGGCGTACATATGATGGGAATCTCGTCTATCATGGGCGCGATCAACGTAATCGTGACAATTTTCAACATGCGTGCTCCTGGTATGACATTAATGAAAATGCCACTGTTCGTTTGGACTTGGTTAATCACTGCATTCTTACTTATTATGGTTATGCCAGTTCTCGCAGGTGCGGTAACTATGATGTTGACTGACAGACACTTCGGTACCTCATTCTTTGACGCTGCCGGTGGCGGTGATCCAGTTATGTTCCAGCATATATTCTGGTTCTTCGGACACCCTGAAGTTTATATTATGATTTTACCTGCGTTTGGTGTGGTTTCTGAAATCATCCCTGCATTTGCGCGTAAGAAATTATTCGGCTACTCGTCAATGGTATATGCAACTGCTTCTATAGCATTGTTATCTTTCATCGTTTGGGCTCACCATATGTTTGCAGTAGGTATGCCTGTTGCTGGTGAACTATTCTTTATGATCGCTACTATGTTAATTGCGGTACCAACGGGTGTTAAAGTATTTAACTGGGTAGCAACTATGTGGCAAGGTTCTTTGACCTTCGAAACACCAATGTTGTTCTCAATCGCTTTTGTAATCTTATTTACTATCGGTGGGTTCTCCGGAGTAATGCTCGCAATGGCACCGGTTGATTTCCAATATCATGATACTTATTTTGTTGTAGCTCACTTCCACTATGTACTTTTCCCTGGTGCAATATTTGGAACGACTGCTGCGGTATATTATTGGTTACCTAAGTGGGTTGGTAAAACCTACAATGAGAAGTTAGGTCAGGTTCATTTCTGGTTATCAATGATTTTTGTTAACTTAACTTTCTTCCCAATGCACTTCAGTGGACTAGCGGGTATGCCTCGTCGAATTCCTGACTACAACATGATGTTTGCTGATTTTAATCAATGGGCAAGTATTGGTGCATTTGGTTTAGGGTTAACTCAGATATTCTTCTTGTTCATCGTGATCAAAACGATTCGAAGTGGCAAGAAAGCAGATGAGAAACAATGGGAAGGAGCGGAAGGACTTGAGTGGGATGCACTACCAAGCCCAGCGCCATACCATACGTTTGAAACACCACCAAAAGTTAGCTAGAAATTTTTTATTAGATAGTTTATTTGGAACACGGTTAATATGAGTGACGAAGCGTTAAATAAATCAAACAAGCAGCTTATCCGGAAGTTATTGGGGATTGTTGTTGGTATGTGTTTATTTACCGCTGCACTGGTACCGCTTTATGACGTTTTTTGCGAAATAACGGGTATCAATGGTAAAACAAAAGGTAAAGCTTTATATCAAGCTAACCAAGTTGACTCGACTAGAGAAATTAAAGTCGAATTTTTAACCAGTATTAATCGTGGAATGCCTTGGGAGTTTAAATCTGCGGTGAGCTCGATGATGGTTCACCCAGGAGAATTGAACGAAGTAAATTTTTACGCGAAGAATAAATCAAGTAAAGATATTATTGGTCAATCGGTTCCGAGCATTTCTCCAGGTGAAGGCGCGTTATATTTTAATAAAACAGAGTGTTTTTGTTTTGACCAGCAGCGACTTGCCGCGGGCGAAGAAATAAACATGCCCATGAAGTTTTATGTTGACGCAGATTTACCTGAGGATATTACCCAGTTAACTTTATCCTATCAGTTATTTAATGTGACTCAATCGGTTGAAGCCGTAGAAGTTGCAGCCAATTAAAGCGCTCTTTCGCTTTATTGGTCATAAAAAGTAATGGAGAGAACTATGAGTACAGAAACAGTGAGTACTGAAGCAGAAGAAAAATACGAAAAGTATTACGTACCTGAGCAAAGTGCATGGCCTATTATTGGTGCGATTGGTTTATTTATTTTAGCCTTTGGTGCGGGTAACTTTATCCAGCAAACTACAGGTAAGTTCGTCGCTAATGAAGGTGGTTGGGGATGGATGGTAATGGCATTAGGTTTTGCCATTATTTTATATATGCTTTGGGGTTGGTGGAAAGACGCTATCCGTGAATCTAAAGAAGGTTTATATAGTGCGCAGATGGACCGTTCTTTTAAACAAGGTATGTTATGGTTTATCTCCTCAGAAGTGATGTTCTTTGCAGCATTCTTTGGCGGTTTGCTTTACGCTCGCCAGTTTGTAATGCCTTGGTTAGGTGGTGAAGGAAATAACTTTGAGACTCACGCCTTATTATGGCCAGAGTTTGTTCCGCAGTGGCCGATGACAGAGACGCCTGGTGGAGATACTACGACAGGTATGGGGGCATGGGGATTGCCTGCGATCAATACCGCAATATTATTAACCAGTTCTTGGACACTTACTATTGCTCATCATGCATTAAAAGATGGCAATCGTCAGGCGCTGCTTAATTACACGGTAGTTACGGCTGTTTTAGGTATTATCTTTATTGCTTTGCAAGCGCTCGAGTATCACGAAGCTTATTCTGAAATGGGATTAACTTTAGGTAGCGGGATCTATGGTTCAACATTCTTTATGTTGACCGGTTTTCACGGATTCCATGTAACGTTAGGAACAATATTCATTATTGTAATGTCGGTTCGTTGTGCACAAGGCGACTTCACTAAAGAAAATCATTTCGCTTATGAAGCAGGTGCTTGGTACTGGCATTTCGTTGATGTGGTTTGGTTATTCCTATTTATCTTTGTTTATATCATATAAACAAGAGAAATATTTGAAGACACAAAAAAGCCGAAGTTTATCTTCGGCTTTTTTGTGTTTGAGCAACTTTGTTGGATTGGTTGAAGCTTAAAGCCTCTACTTAACTTATTTTATTCGGACTTAACCGTCGGCAAGCCATGAGGTTCAATAACACCAGTAAAAATACCGACAACAATTAAAATAAACAGCAATAAGGACATTCCGATCCGCCATTTTAAATTTCTTGCCATATCCTTTGAGTCTTCCTTTTGGGTCGTTAAAAAGAATAAGCTTCTGAATAAACTAAATAATACGACTATCATCGCGACAACGATGAGTATTTTTATGAACATTTTTTATACATTCTCCGTTAATTAGGCTCAAGATCTTGAGTAAATGGTGATAGAATACGCGCCCAAAGTCGCTATTTCCAGTGGAGTTTCTTTTTTTGTCGCACGCTATCGAATATTCGATCGGTTCCTACCGAATTCGGATCAATTTTTGGTTTCTAATTATCTTTTTGTTAATGCAAACACTGCTTAATGAATTAGGCTTTTGGCAACTTCAGCGGGCCCAAGAAAAACAAGTGCGCATTGCACAACTGGAAAAAGGCAATGAATCTGTACTTACAGATCTAAACCAAGTATCACAGCAACATCTTGAGCAGTTCCAGTCGGTAGATTTAGAGTTAGAACTAAATAACAGATCGGTATTGTTATTAGATAACAAAATTAATAACAAACGTCCTGGTTATCATGTATTGAATATCGCCCACGATGATAAGTCGGGAAAGAATATTTTAGTCAATCGTGGTTGGATTTTTGCTGGAGTGGATCGCAATAAGTTACCCAAAGTTGAAAAGCCGCAACTTGATTGGCAAGTACAAGCTAGAATTTACCCGATTAGCGGTGAAGCCATTTCAACTGGTAGTGCGCAAATTGAAAAGTCGTCGAACGTATTACGTTTACCAGTTTTAGATCAGTCGATCAAAAAACAAATAGAAGATATTTTGGAGCTGACGCTAGAAGATTATTTATTACGCTTAAATAAAGAAAGTGATTCTGCTTTAGACGTCAATTGGATGTGGACCAATATGACACCTGAAAAACATTTGGGATATGCATTTCAGTGGTTCGCACTAGCTTTGGCACTACTTATTCTCAGCTTTATAGCCAGTATCAAGAAACAGTCATAAGAACATACGAATAAAAGGTGATTTCGTGGATTTTGAAGAAATAAAAAATGAGTCTCACAAAGAGAACGTGAAAAAAAACAGAGCTACTCTGATTGCATTGTTTGCGTTGTTTATTGTTCCTGTGGCGCTCGCTTACGCTGCGTACTTTAATGGTTGGTTTGCAAACGCAACAAAAAACCAAGGCGAATTATTGGCGGAGGAAAATGTCCTCGATATTGAAGACTTTGATTTTATTAAGGCTGATAGCAAAAAGATTACCGGCAAAGAATTCGAAACGCTTTACTGGTGGGTGATGCCTGTAGACCCTAGCGTTTGTGACGATGAGTGCCTCAAGTTAAACCTCTATATGTTGAATCAAACATACGTTGGTTTAGGAAAAAAAAGTGGGCGAATTAATCAGTTATTAATATTGCCAACTGGCACAGAAATAGAGCTCGGTGACTTTCCAACGGCATTTAGCCCTTTTTCTAATGTTGGTGTAAAGGCACTTGATAAGAGCAATGGTGGTTTAAATAAAGACTTACCGGCCAATTATATTTATTTAGTCGACCCCTTAGGTAATATTTTTATGCGTTATCCACTAATTGATCATAAAGATAATGCGGTTGAAAAAAGCAAAGATCTAAGAACTGATATTTTGAGGCTGTTTAAGTATTCTCGCCTTGGCTAATACTATTAGAAACCAATGCTCAGTTAAGAGTACAGCCAAACTTATTAAAATTTGCGTGTTAAAAATAAATAATAGCTTAATTAGAAATTAAGTTAATCGAAATCAAGAGACTAATATAAAGTGAATAATCAATCAGCAAACTGGAAAGATTATCTGGAACTGACTAAACCCAAAGTGGTTTTGTTAATTTTACTGACTGCAATTGTCGGTATGTATATGGTGCCAGATGCGACAGTAACTTTAGACGTGCTAATTATTGCTACCATTGGTATAGGCTTTGCGGCTAGTGGCGCTGCAGTCGTGAATCATGTTGTTGATCAAAGAATCGATACGTTGATGGCAAGAACGGCTAAACGTCCGGTCGCTACAGGAAGAATAGACGACAAAAAAGCGATCATTTTCGCCGCGTTTCTTTCGATCACTTCTATGGTCTTATTGTTTGGCTTTATTAATCCGTTAACTGCAATTTTGACATTTTTTGGTTTAGTGGGTTACGCATTCGTTTATACCATGTACTTAAAGCGAGCAACCCCGCAGAATATAGTTATTGGTGGTTTAAGTGGCGCTATTCCACCGTTGCTCGGCTGGACAGCGGTTGATGGTGCAGGCGGAGAAATTCATCCTCACGCCTTATTGTTAGTGCTGATTGTATTTGTATGGACACCACCACACTTTTGGGCGCTGGCCATTTTCAGAAAAGAAGAGTATGCCAAGGCCGACATTCCAATGTTGCCGGTGACTCATGGGATTAAATTTACTAAACTCAATATTGTTCTTTACACAATCTTATTATTATTTGCCGCGGCTTTGCCTTATTTAGTGGGTATGTCACATTTAATCTATTTATGTTGTTCTACAATTTTAGGCTTGATATTTTTGTATTATGCACTCAAGTTGCAAATGACAGAAGAGCGAAAAATAGCAATGGATACCTTTAAATACTCGATTACCTATTTGATGGTTTTGTTTGTAGTATTACTAATAGACCATTACTTTCAAGTTAAAGTTAGCGACTTTATGTGAGACAAAAACAGATGAAATTAACCTCCGTGATTAAACAAAAGAAAGAAATTGCAGCGGTAGTCTTATCGCTTTTATTGTTATCTGCTTGTAGTGATTCTGACTCAAATAGAAAGCAACAAAGTTTTCAACAACCTTTTAAATCGATGCTGGTTTACCCTAAGAAAAATAAAATTATCGACTTTGAATTAAGCCGACACGACAAAACTAAATTCGATCAAACTAGTTTTTCTGGGCGTTGGAATTTGATCTTTATGGGGTACACAAACTGTCCAGATGTATGCCCAACTACCTTACTAGATATCAGTAATATTTATAAAAAAATAAATCCAGAACTACAAAAGAAATTCCAAATTTTATTCTTATCGGTTGACCCCACTAGAGACAACCCAGAGCATATTGGTCAATATATTGATTATTTCCATGATGATTTAGTTGGTGTGACAGGTAACAAGCCCGAAATAGATAAGCTGGTAGCAGCGTTAGGCGGTATTTACTCGCTCAATACAGAAGAAGGTGAATTTTATACCGTTGATCACAGCGCAAGAATTTTCATTGTGAGTCCTAAAGGTGAACGTTACGGTATTATCAGTAGTGAAGCCATGCATAATAAAGACAAAACTGAACTAGTCAGTGAGTTAGAAAAAATGGCGAGCACTCAAGACTCTTGATTTATTTTTCTGCTAGCTCACAGAGTTTCTGTTTTGTTCTATATGAATTTTCTCTAGTTATCTAACTTAAAATTATAACTCATACTCATTCAAATCGGATGAGTATGAGTGAACATCAATATCTCCTTTGAGAAATAGCGTTCGTTTTTGTCTATGAAGAACGCCCAAGTAGGTGTACGCCCCAAGCGGTCGAAATAACCACCAGTGCTCCTACCGCCTGATGCAGTACTGCAAATACAATATTGACACTTGTTAATACTGTGGCAATGCCGAGTAGAATTTGAAAGCCATAAGTACTATGGATTGCTATTGATGCTTTTCTACTTTTAGAACGTATGCGCATTGCTAGCGTGACGAGAAAGCCTACCGTGACCCATGC
>Ga0114899_1002174_pt1 | contig 10700 bp, 11 predicted proteins | sample MalvireepMed_215_FD_83497 | JGI IMG/M metagenome (GOLD analysis project Ga0114899, IMG submission 83497) | Marine viral communities from the Global Malaspina Expedition - Malaspina viral metaG DeepMed_215 | ecosystem: Environmental > Aquatic > Marine > Oceanic | place: Mediterranean Sea... | reverse complement strand
GGTTCACAACATCTCGGTTTCCGAGACGGGATTTGGATTAACCTTTACTCTTGGCACGGAAACTGCTACGGGTGGAGCGACAGTGTCACCGGACACGAACGTGGCAACGTGGAGTGTCGGTGACGAGACGGCATTCGGGGAGGCGTTCCAGAACTTGATAACCCTGAGCGTGAATGACTTGAAGCTCACCCTGTGGAACGAAACGGATGACAGCGAAACGTCATCATGGACGGAAGTTGATGACAGCCAGACCGACAGTTGGTCTGATGTTGACGATAGCCAAACGGCGTCATGGACGGAAATTGATGATGGTTAAAAATAGGAGGAACTAAAAATGGCATCAACATACTCAGGAACCCTGAACCTTGAGCTACAGACAACCGGGGAGAACTCGGGAACTTGGGGTACGATAACAAACAACAACCTGCAAAAGCTGGAATCAGCGATCAAGGGATATGTATCCGTAGCTGTTGCCAGCACTTCCGATTCTTTGACTGCATCTGACGGTTCAACAACGGACGAGCAAAGCAACGCGATAATCAAGCTGACGGGAACGCTGACGGGCAATACGACCATGCAGTGCGAGGCGGTGGAGTCCTGGTACATTGTTGATAACGCAACAACAATGGGTACTTATACTCTTAACTTTAAACCTGCTGGTGGATCGGGAACTACTGACGGACTTATAGCGGGATCAAAACACTTACTGTACACGGACGGATCGACGATGTTCGACGTCCTGGACGACGCGGGAAACATCACGGCCAACGGAACACTGGACGTGGCGGGAAATGTTAATTTCGATGGCGGTACGTTTGTCTTTAATGAAGCTTCTGCTGATCTAGACTTTAGAATTGAATCAAACGGTAATGCCAATGCCATCTTTGTTGATGCCGGCAATGACCGTGTAGGAATTATGAATGCCAGTCCATCCGTTCCCCTGGACGTAACAGGTGCGGCAAAAATATCTGGTGCCATTGATTTGGATGGTGGCGCTTTTACATGGAATGACTCATCCGCGAATGACCTTGACTTCAGGTGTGAAACAGCCACATTGGACGATGCTTTTTTCATCGATGGATCGGCGGACAAAGTTGGTTTTGGATGTCAGGATCCCTCCGATGCTATGGTGGAAATTAATCAATCAAGCACAACCGCGGCAATCGCATGCCTGTCACTGGATCAGGATGACACGGATCAGGAATTCATTAAGTTTGAAGGAACAACTGCCTCCGACCAATCATCAAGCTTAACAACAGACACAAGCGTGGGATCACTTACAGGGCACATTCGTGTCAACATTAACGGCACTGATTACTGGCTAGCATATTACGCAACTAACTAGGAGCTTACATGCCATTAACAAAACTGCAGATAGCGCCGGGAATTGACAAACAGAATACGGAATATGGCGCTGAAGGAAGATGGGTGGATGGAGACAATGTACGATTTCGTTTTGGACAGCCGGAGAAAATTGGAGGCTGGGCAAAGGTAACGAGTGACGCCCTTCTTGGGGCAACGCGTGCCATTCTCACATGGTCCGATCTAAGTGGCATTAACTATGCCATGTACGGAACCAACAAGAAAATTTACGCCTATTCTGAAGGAAGCTATGGTGACATCACGCCAACGCGCGGAACAGGATCCATCACGCAATTTGAAACAACAAACGCATCAACGACTGTTATCGTAACCGATGCCTCACATGGAGCCTTGGTTGGTGACCATGTCACCATTTCAAGTGTCAGCGCCGATATCGGTGGAGTCACGCAGGCCAATTTGCAAAACGAATTTGAAATACAAACGGTTCCCAGTTCAAGCACTTATACAATAGTGTCCCCAGCCGCGGCGTCATCGGATGCAACCGGTTCAACGGCGACGGCAACTTACCAGATTAATTCAGACCAGCCCATATCCATCTATGGATATGGATGGGGTGCAGGTGTGTGGAATGTATCCACTTGGGATACAACACGTAAAGGATTGACGGGCGCTGAAGGAGTTTTACTGGGTTCAGGAAAATGGGCATTCGATAACTGGGGAGAGGATGTGGTGGCGTTGAAATTTGACGGAGGTCTCTATTACTGGGACACTTCAGCGGGACTGTCAAGCAATTTAGCGGCAACAACAAGTGTATCAGCGGCACCGACTAAAAGCAGGTTCATGATGGTGTCAGGGGATGATCGTCACTTGATTTGCTTTGGAACGGAAACAACAATTGGAACGACATCAACACAGGACAACATGTTTATACGCTGGTCCAACCAGGAAACGGTGAATACGTGGACACCGACGGCTACCAACACGGCAGGATCCCAAAGGCTTACCGCAGGAAACAAAATTAACACGGCCGTGAGAAGCAGGGGCGCAATACTTGTCTACACGGACACGGCACTTTACCAGATGCAGTTCATTGGACCCCCTTTCACTTTTGGATTCAAGCAATTGGGTTCCAACTGCGGAGCGGTGGGAATTAATTCAGCCATTGATGTCAGTGGCATGACATACTGGATGGGAACGGATTCATTCTTCAGGTTTGACGGTGCGGTCAAGAAACTTCCGTGCACGGTTCAGGACTATGTCTTCGATAACATTAACCCAAACGCTTTGCAGGATATTTACTGCGCGGCTAACACGGATTTCAATGAGGTTATATGGTTTTACCCATCAGGTGATTCACTGCAGATAGATCGTCACGTGACATTTAATTACGCGGAGAACCTGTGGTACATAGGGTCACTTTCGAGAAGCTCCTGGGCGGACCGTGATGTGTACTCCAATCCGTACGCAACGGAATTTGATTCGGACGACACAACGGATACCATAACCACCATTTACGGAAACAAGGAAGGAAGAACTTTTGTATACGCGCAGGAGAAGGGTGTCAACGCCGCGGGATCGGCGATGACGGCATACATCGAGTCAGGGGACATTGACATCGCTGACGGTGATAACTTCATGTCCATCTCCCGTTTCATTCCCGACTTCAAGAACCAGACAGGAACGGTTGATTTGACAGTCAAGGCACGTCCTTATCCAGCATCATCACAGACAACCAACGGACCTTACGAAATCACGACAAGCACAACAAAACAGGACACACGAATACGCGGAAGGCAACTGGCTCTTCGTGTTTCCAGTGACGCCGTTGATGATGACTGGCGTTATGGAACACTGCGGTTCGACGGAAAGCCTGACGGAATGAGGGGTGGATAATGGTTAATTATTCCAATCCTTTTTTACAGTCACTGGGCAACATAAGAACTAGGCCGCGCCCAAATCAATTAATGCAGCCGCCACCCCAGGCCACACAGCCACAGGCACAGCCAGGAGGAGACCAATATGATTTTGCCGGATGGGCGGACAGGCTGGACAGGATTGAAAGTGGAATTGGAAGCTTGACGAAACAGTTTAACAGTTTTCAAGCTCCGGGGGAAGTTGAGCCGGAATACCAGGGAAACGCCGCGCCGGAACCTTTAGAACAAACTGCGAACGCACCTGAACCATTGCCAATTCCGATAGATGTACCAGGTCATCCTACACCACCAGGAGGATTTAAGCCAAGTCCAATGCCTGTCACGCCACCGGGAATGGAACCTCATACTTTAATTGGAGGACCAGGAATAATTGATCCAAATCCTAGTTTTGGAGGACCCATGGTACCAGAACAAGATATAGGTGGAGGACCATCATTCACTCAGAATACAGGATTTAATTTTGACCCAAGTGGCGGAAGCCTGTTCGATCAACTGTCAACGGCTTATGGACAGCCGGCCACGATGCAGGATCAATTCAATCAAGACAATCCCAACTACGTCTCGCAGGCTGTGGCAATGGGATATGCAGAACCAGGCACTCCTCATTATATAAGAGGAGGAGGCGATTACACGCAAGGCTTCCAGGATTTTGTTCACGATCAAGGATACTATGTGGATCCAAGAGGATCTTGGGTGGACGGACCTATGAATATTTCAGAGACGCCCATTGATCTTCCTGGAAAGATTAGAGGAACAATGCAGCAACACAATCCCAACCAACCATTTCAAACACTTGCTAGTCCAAGTGGAGGAAAAATGGCAGGTTCAGATAATTTAGGATTTCCTGGTGCAAAACCTGTTGAAAGACCAAATTTGCAGGAAACACATACCGGAATAACAAGACCTAATCCAGAATGGTTGTCAGGACTTGGAGCACTTCGACCAAATGACATTGCAAATATATCTGAGGTGACACGTCCTGGCATACATAATCAAGGAATGTGGGATGCTGGAATTCCACAAGAAGCATACCAGCAGAATTTCACGGGTCAAAAAATTCAACAGGGATTGGGATCCTTTTCCCAGGGAGCAGGAATATAATGGCAAAGATAACGGTACCACTACTGCCACAGGCAAGGGATGAATATGACCAGTCACAGATGGCGCAGCTGATACAGACGCTGGAGCAGATGATATTCATACTGAACAACACATACACCCCTGTCACATTAGGTGACGAGGAAGAACAAAGATCATGGTTTCTGTCATAAATGGCCAACGCGTTTGTAAATTACAAGGCAATACTCACAACGAGTGAGCTGACGACACTGTACACGGTGGGATCGGAGACTACGGCGATTGTCAAGTCCATGCGCGTGACAAACACGGACGAGGAAAATGACTGCAAAGTGTCATTATATCTTGTGGACACGGACAGTGTGAGCTATACTCTGGAGACAAATAGGAATGTTCAAAAAGGGACCTCGGAAGAGCTGTTCAACAGCTACTCTTTTTCAACATCCCCAGTGGTTTTTAAGGAATCGGAGGTGCTTAAGGTACAGGCGGAAAACGGGGGCGATCTGCACGTGATCCTCAGTGTACTGGAGATAAGTTAATGATTGCATTAAGGAGAAAAAATGGCTATAAACGATAACATTACCGTGCTCGCGGGAAAGAAAACAGTTCCAACACCTGACGTTGAAACAGCTTCCACGGTCAAGCACGCAACCACAGGGAAGGTTTACGCAGATGAAAACGAAGCGCAAACCGACATCAACAACCCTGCAACCAGCACAACAGAACAGGACATAAGGAGAGACGTTTCAATTAGCGTGAACAAATTACCTGACATATTAGGGGGAACATCATAATGGCACCAAGAGAGAGACAAAGGTTACAACCAAGAACACCAATTCAATCTGGTGGACCCGGAGGGGAGTTCGGGGGATCACAGAGACTATATACGGGAAGAAATCCCTTCATGACACCAAACGATCCGGGCATGGATTTTGGAGCTCCACCAAGTGGAAGACCAGATTATCCACCAAAGCCAAGGCATGAATGGCCACGAGGAGAAGGACCATATCCAATGCCAATGCCAAGGGAGACCAGGCCAGAACCATATCCAATGCCAATGCCAAGGGTACCAAGAAAAGTTCCGGATTGGTATTATGACAGAATAAAACCTAAAATTGAAGACTGGTTTGGTGGACCAGAGGAAGGAGTACCTAATTACCCTAATCCAAGAATGCCTTTGCCGGATGACGAACCTTTTCCCCGTGTTCCTGATCCAAGAATGCCTTGGCCACGAGATGAAATGCCATACATGCAACCAGCGGGCTTATCACAAACATGGAAAAACATATTAGAAAGAACAGGAAATGAAGATTTAGCCAATGAATGGCTAGAGGGACAACAAATGGCAGAGATGGGAGGATATGGATATAATCCTGCTCCTAAATCTTATGATGATTACTATACGGGTCAAGATATTATAGACATGGAAGTTTTACCTGGTGTGGGATATGAACCTGGTGATGAATATGATTTTGACAAAAAAAGAGGATATGAAAATAGAATATGGGGCAGTGATCCTAGGTATGCTGCTCGTGGTGGCATAATGAGTTTAAGAAGATAGTATGGGATTCCTAAGCAAATTAATGAAGAAAGCGAAACCGTTGTTGCCGTTCGCGGCGATGATGGGAATGGGCCCTTTGATGGGAATGTTCGGCGCGTCAGGAGCAGCTAGTGGAATTGGTTCCCTCTTCGGGGGAATGAATCCAATTGCAGCCAATTTCCTGAAACAAGGCGCCATGAATTATGGCCTTGGAAAATTAACGGGACAGAAACACCCTGAAAAGGGAGCGTTGTGGGCCGGACTGGCCTCCGTTCCTTTCTCAATGTACGGCGGGGCACAGGCCGCAAACTTATTCAACAAGGAGAACATGCTGTCACCCGGTGACAAGGGATACCAGAACATGTTTGACGTCCTGAAGAGCAATAAATATAGGGAAATTCCATACGGAGATCCCATGGAAATTGCAATAAAATCAAAGCCTCAGTTTGAATATGGAGATTTTGGCACTGATAAATATTTATCAAAGCCTTCAGAAACATTATTTAAACACATATCACAGCCAACCACTGCAGCTCCAAGAGCGGCGAGTCTTTTTTCAAAACCTGAAATGCTTAATCCTGTAACAGGAAAAGCAGCCTGGTTTGGAGGAGTTCCAACGGGTGAGACCGCATTCAACATGATGCCAACGTTAGCTTCACAGGCAGCTGGACTGTACGGTGGACGCGCAACGGAAGAGGAGGAATGGGCGGCGACAAAAGAGAGACGAAAAAAGGAACTGGCGTGGATGTACGGAGTTGACCCCGACCAGATAGAGGGGGAAATGGACAACCCCTGGTATACAGGAGGATATTTTAACACGGGTGGCATAGCGTCACTTGACATGGACAATGGCGGCGGCGTCAGTGGCCCGGGAACTGGAACGTCTGATTCAATAGACGCAAAGCTGTCGGACGGTGAGTTCGTCATGACCGCGAAATCGGTCGAAAACCTTGGTGGAGGGGATCGCTACGAAGGCGCAAGACAACTGTATTCAATGATGAATCTGTTGGATCCGGAATCAGAAACAATGTCGGAGGTGACATAAAATGGCAGGAGCAGCATTAAGGGGTCTAGGAAAAGCGTTATTAAAAAAAGCTAAACCTAAATACCCAAAAAGAACAAGAGGAACACCAACCGCGGCAGGAATGGTGGCTAGAAGAAATATTCTAAGAGGCGGTAAGGACTCACCTAAAGCGTCTGATTTTATATCAAGAAGGGCAGCTTTAAGAGGGGTTAAAGCTCCTAAAAAGAGACCTTTAATAGGTAAAACTGAAAAAGGTATAGGAATAGGTGTTTTAGGAACTTTAGGTTATCAAAAGATTAAAGGAAAGGATGCTGAAGCAAAAAAAGCTGATAAGGATCTGAAGAAAGCTATAGAAAAGCACAAGAAACTTGACCGTGAACGTAAAAAGAAACAGGCTGATAAAAAAACAAATAAAAAATATTATAAGGGTAAATGATTTGGAGGTTCTTGGAACCTAACGATTTCAAGTGGATGCTTGATGTATCAAAGAGGCACCACGCGGAGTCAGACTGGAGTGAGGTTGAATATGATGAGAAGAAGGTGGCGAGATACATTAACACCGCGACCAATGATCCGAATTATTTTGCGATCATTGCACTGAAGGATGAAGAGAGGATTGGGTTCATGGCTGGTAGGCTGCTGGAATACAGCTTTAGCCGTGAAAAATTCGCGAGGGAACTTGACTTGTACGTGGAACCCAAGCACAGGAAAGGAATGGCAGGAATGTTTATGATGAAAAAATTTATGGACTGGGCGAAGATGAACAAAGCCGTTGAGGTGTACTTTGAGCCACGCCTTTCGGACGGAACGATAAAAAAATTTGACGCAATGGCCACGCGCCTAGGTATGGAACATTTTGCGAACGCTTACAGGAGGAAATTATGAGTTTTGGCAGCGGCGACAGCCCCAGCAACACCTCATTTCAGACACAGTATACGAGGGACGCACCACAGATAGAGGCTGCTAAACTTGGGTTAATGCAGACGGCGAAAGACTATACCCGTTTTGGCATGAACCCGTGGGAAGCTACCACACCTGGAGCAAAACCGGGTGAAGAGGGATATGATCAATATAAATATACAGGAACTGACGGTCGATACGATGAGGGAACGTTATTCAAGGACCTAACGCGTGAACAGAGGGCACGTGAGGGACAGGCCGGAGGAGCTGAAGGAATACCACAACAGCAGGTTGCGGGATTTGATCCCATGCAGCAACAGGCTTTTCAACTGGCCCAGCAAGGACTTGGAGCATTTCAACCCTATCTAAATCAGGCAACGCAGTACGCACAACAGGCAACACAGCAGTATGATCCATCACAGGCATACAAGCCTTACATGAATCCTTACCAGGATGAAGTCATTGGGGCAATCGAAAGACAGTTCGGCAAGGCACAGAATTTACAGAACCAGCAGGCGCAACAGGCAGGAGCGTTTGGTGGAGCAAGACAGGGAATACAATCCGCTGAACTTTCAGGACAAAGGGCACAAACTGTAGGGGCAGCACAGGCACAGAATTACGGACAGGCGCAAGCACAGGCGCAACAACAGTTTGCATCACAAATGGGGAGATATGGCGAAGCAGCACAGCAGATGGCCGGTCTTGGTGGTCAGCAACAGCAACAACAGTTAGGGGACATTGCATCATTGATGTCAGCTGGATCTGTACAGCAACAGAGAAGTCAGCAGGAATTGGATGCGCAGTACCAGCAACAGTTGCAGCAGTTGTATGAACCATACCAACGATTGGGATTCACTTCTGATATCTATCAAGGCATGCCTTCCAGTGCCATGGCAATTTCAATGGGAACTTCTCCAGGAAGCAATCCATTGGCGCAGGCCGTGGGAACCGGAATAACAGGACTTGCTGCATATCAGGGCTATCAAAACTTGGGAGGTTAACAGTGGGAAACCCATTTATTAGGCCCCTTTTCAAACCAATACTGAACACGGCATCCAGGGCAGCTTACAAAATGTCCGGAAAGGCTGGTGAATTTTCAAAAGCCGCACAGATGGCCGGTGATAAGATATACAGCAGCCCCTATTACAAGGCCTATTCCGAGGCTGCCAGGGGAAAGAAGGGAAGAAAAATTCAGGCTTTGGCCATTGGAACTCCACTTTACGCCTATCACAAATTAAATGACCTTGCGGGATTACCGTTCAGGACAGCGGAACCAACTGACGTTGAACCAGAGAAAGAAGAACCACCTAAAAAGGATGACGATCTTACAACATTTCCTGAAAAGGAAAAGAACGAAACCGTTGATGAGAATACTGAAGTGCAGGAGGAAACTCTCACTGACAACGACAGCGTAAGTGACACGGAAACAACTGATCAGGGCCTTCTTGAGCAGTCAAACATGTACGCAGGACTCATTGACAACGACAGCCTTCAAAGGATTGAAGGATACAAGGATGTCATACGGCAGATCATGGGAACTGGAGACGAGGGACAGAAGATGCAGAACATGGCCATGCTAATGCAGCTGGGATCGGCACTTATGTCCGGAAAGACAATGGACAGGGGATTAAGGGGATTCTTTGACGTGGTTGGACAGGCAGGAATGCAGACAGCTCCAACACTGTTCCAGATGGGCGTGGAAAAAGGCAAGGCGGACCGTGAAATAGGCGCCGCAGCTCTTAACATGTACATGTCAGAAATGGACAAGATGAATGACCGAAGCGGACCGTTCACCGTTGTTTACGAAAATATATACAAGACAGATGAAAACGGGGAGATGGTTTTTGACGGAGCCGGTAACCCCATTACAGCCGACAGAAGAAGGGTGCAGACTTTTTACAGAAAGAGCCCTGAAATTCAAAATTTTATGGACATAAACAGTTCTCTTGGATACGACAGATTTACGTTCGTTGACACAACCGCATCAGACAAGGGAATGGAAGTAGGTGGAGGATTCGGCGGTCAGGGACAAGTTACTCTAGGTTCAGAGGCGGCACAGGACGCGCAGATAAAATACGCAAAATACCTACAGCGTGGATTGAACACAATGGCGGACTACATCATGCCACTTCTTATTTCACAAAAAGACACACTGACAGGTGTCTGGGGAGAGGTTGGAAGGTTTGCCGGTCCTAAAAAAGCCCTGTTCGATTCACTGGAGAACGGAATAGTTACAAGCGCAGGCGGACGGGAAAAATTTGACAGAAAATTCAAGGACATTCAGAAGGACACTCTTAATGACATGTCAGCTGACAATTACATTGTCTATGAAGCGCCAAGCGCGACACAGATCATCGGAGGAAAGGAAGTTGGATTTTTCATTGACAAGGAAAACAGTTATGGATTCAACGCGAATGCAAAATATTCCGCTGATGGGAAAACACTGATAGATCCTGGTGAAGCGGCGTGGATACCCACAAGGGAGGGCATTGAGATGCTTCTTGACAACCCCAACCGTTCAGCGATGATAACTTTCGAGACAACTCTGGGTCTTATGCTAGCGAGGGACAGGCAGCCTACCGGTCGTATGCTGGCGGACGTTTTAAGGAAATCCTTCCAGCAAACAAAAATGACAGGTGCCGGCAGTGATGTTGCAACATCGCCTTATCAGGTAATCAACAACTATACATACATATACAACACCCTTTACAACAACATGAAAAACGCGCTGGAAACAGCGTCCTGGACTGACAACAAGGAAATAGCCGATCAACGGGGATGGAGATGGGCCCCTGACGCGTTCGAAATCACGGGAATTGACAAGTTTGTTTCTTCCTACTACGACTTGCGTTCACAGGATGAAAGATACATCCATGATATTTCAGGCGGACCACTCTACGGG
>Ga0114899_1002172_pt1 | contig 10706 bp, 13 predicted proteins | sample MalvireepMed_215_FD_83497 | JGI IMG/M metagenome (GOLD analysis project Ga0114899, IMG submission 83497) | Marine viral communities from the Global Malaspina Expedition - Malaspina viral metaG DeepMed_215 | ecosystem: Environmental > Aquatic > Marine > Oceanic | place: Mediterranean Sea... | reverse complement strand
TAGTCCTTGAGAGCATCGAAGAGACACATCACATCGCCTTCGATAGAATCGAGGACTTTCTACCAGACAACACAGTCAGGCTGCCCTCGTTTGTTGTTCCCGCGGGACACACGGCCACGTCAGCACTCGTTGGTTTTGCGCTTGAGGGACTCAAACAGAAAGGTATGCATTACAATACAGAGTATATGAACCGGCTCAAGCACGAACTAAATGTTATTGATGACCGCGGCTTTTCAAAGTACTTCTTGACGATGAAAGCGATTACAGACGCGTCCGCTACGATGATGTTGTCGGGTCCCGGTAGAGGTTCAGCCGCTGGATCTCTGGTCGCATACGTCCTGGGCATTACGCAGATCGATCCTATTAAGTATGGGCTTCTATTCTCGCGCTTCTTGCGCTCGGATGCCACTGATTACCCAGACATTGACTATGATGTGAGCGATAGCTTGCTCCTTAAGGAGAAGTTGGTGGAGATGTGGGGAGAGGATGTGGTAGCACCCATTTCAAATTGGAACACACTGCAGCTTCGCTCGCTTATCAAGGACATTTCAAAGCTGTACGAGATCCCATTCAACGAGGTGAACGTAGTAACGAGCGTGATGATGCGCGAGGCGATACCAGAAGCAAAGCGCAAGCATGGTATTCGCGCTGGAGTTTATAATCCAACGTGGGAAGAGGTGATGGAATACTCTACCTCTCTTCAAGATTTTCTTAACAAGCACCCACAGGTCAAGGCACACGTTGAGGGACTCGTGGGTCAAGTACGGTCATGCTCGCGGCATGCTGGTGGTGTGGTGGTAGCAGAAAACTTGGATAGTCATATGCCATTGATTAATTCCGGTGGTGTGCGGCAGACGCCGTGGTCGGAGGGGCAGAACGTCCGACACTTGGAGCCAATGGGATTCATCAAGTTTGATATCCTGGGGCTCTCGACCTTGAAGATGATGGAGGGGGCCATTGAGCACATCCTCCGTCGCCACCACGGAATAGAGGAGCCAACCTATACTGATGTTAAAAAGTTTTATGACGAGAGACTACACCCAGACAGGATTGACATTGACGATGCGAAGGTATATGAGAATGTGTTCCACAAGGGCAAATGGGCGGGCATCTTTCAGTTCACTGAAACAGGAGCACAGAACTTTTGCAAGAGAGTGAAGCCAAACAATCTTATTGATATTTCAGCCATCACTTCCATCTATCGACCGGGCCCATTGTCGGCTGGTGTGCATGATGAATTCATGGAGGCGAAGGAACACCCACATCGTATAAAATACTTGACGGACGAAGTTCGTGAGATTACAGAAGAAACATTTGGCTTTATGATTTTCCAAGAACAGATCGCGCTCATCGCGCACACGCTTGGGAAGGACCTATCTCTTGACGAGGGCAACCTTCTTCGCAAACTTCTTACAAAGAAGGGTACAGGTAAGAGTGCCAAAGTAAAGGAGGCAATACATGATAAATTTATCGAAGGTTGTACAGAGAAAGGAATTGAGTTCGATAGCGCGCAGACTCTATGGGACAACTTTGAATATTTTTCAGGGTATGGCTTCAATAAGTCTCATGCTGTTTCCTATAGTTTTCTATCTTACCAATGCGCATGGCTATTTACATATTTTCCCGTAGAATGGATGGCGGCGTTTCTTGACAAGGAGCCTGAGACACGCAAGGAGAGGGCGATCAACATCGCAAAGAAGTTTGGATACAGCATCGAGCCCCTTGATATCAACAAGTCGGGAGTGGTGTGGGAAATCAGCGAGGATGGCAAGACGCTTATCCAACCCCTCACATCTATCAAAGGCTTGGGGATGGCTGCCATCGAGCAGATCCTAAACCATCGCCCGTTCACGGGCGCAGAGGATCTATTGTTTCGCGAAGAGGTTGCATATGGCAAATTGAACAAGAAGTCATTGGATGCTATGGCCCGGGCAGGTGCGCTGGATAACCTGATAGATGACCGCTTCACAGGACGCAAGCATTTTTGGAGTGCGTGCGTGGTTGAGCGACCAAAGAGCATGAAGAAGTTTAATGAAAACGTAGAACTTTACCGACCCGAAGGAGACTTCACTGAGGAAGAAGTAATACAGTTCAAAACAGAACTCACTGGCGTCTTCCCCCTCAACTTGGTCATCAGCGAAGAAATGGTGGAGAAGTTACATGAAAAGTTTATTCCACCCATCTCGGAATTTGATCCAGAACTGCAGGTGTGTTGGTTTATTCCGCGCAAGATTACACCGAAGAAGACAAAGAACGGTAAGCTCTATTGGATCGTAGAAACGATTGATAGCAACAACGAGTCAGCCAAGATCAGGTGCTGGGGTATTAAGCCGGAGAAAGATACAATTTTTCTTAATAGACCATATATGGCTAGGCTAAAATACGATGAGCAATGGGGGTTCTCGACCTACGCCATTGGAAAGACATTCAAATTACTAGGATAAACAATGAACATAATAAGATACTTCAGCCCGCTCCTCAAGGAGCCCAAATTTATAGACGACTTGCCCGTCGTTATTCGTGTAAGAAAGTTTGACGAGGCGAGCGCAAAGGCGTTTTCCGATGAAATGGCGAGAGCACAGAACTCAGGACAACCAGTGATACCGGTCATTATAGACAGCTATGGGGGCCAGGTGTATAGTTTAATGTCGATGATATCTGACATAAAGCATTCCAAGGTTAAGGTTGCAACCATCGCACAAGGAAAGGCAATGTCCTGTGGCGCTGTACTGTTCAGCTTTGGAGAGGAAGGGCACAGATACATGGACCCCGATGCAACCCTGATGATTCACGATGTTAGCTCGATGGGATGGGGCAAGGTTGAGGAGATCAAAGCAGACGCAGAAGAAGTCGAGAGACTAAACCAAAAGATTTATCGTATGATGGCAATCAACTGCAGCCAGCCCGAAGAATACTTTTTGGACATTGTACACGAGAAGGGACACGCCGATTGGTTCTTGGACGCAGAAGAGTGTAGGAGCCACAACATGGCAAACCACTTGCGCGTACCCAGTCTAAAAATTAGTGCAGAAATTAAGTTCAAGTTCGGCTAAAAACTACTTGACAGACACACACAGATTTGGTATATTAGTAGTACCAAAGGAGGCAATGTGGCAAACACATATGAAGAGAAGAAGCGTTACGTGAAGGAATATATCCGCTCACTTGATGCAATCGAAGAGGCGATGGAGCCGTTCAAGGAACAAAAGCGAGACCTTCGCGTAGAGTTCCGTGAGAACGGTTGGCTTAACACCGACGAGATTCGTGCGGCTGTGAAGGCTTATCGTCTATACAAGGGGAAGTTCAACATCGATGAGGTTGTTGATAACTTCAAGATTTTGACGGGGGAAGTGTGATCGTTGAGTATGCACGAGTCCGTTTGGATGCGTTCGCTCCCGAGCGCGCAAACCCATCAGATGCAGGCCTGGATGTATTCTATTCCCCGACAGAAGCACTAGAAAGAATTCCGCTCAACCCCGGCGAAAGCAGGATTGTTCCCACGGGGCTGCGCTTTGGAGTGCCACACGGTTACATGCTGGAAGTAAAGAACCGTTCAAGCGTGGCAGCAAAGCGCAGTCTCATTGTGGGGGCATGTGTTATCGACTCTGGCTATGATGGAGAGGTGTTCATCAACCTTCACAATATTGGGAGACAACTGCAGGTTATCACACCTGGCGATAAGATCGCTCAACTGGTTATGATTCCGGTTGTGGCGTTTCGACCTGTTGAAAACACCGATGGGGTTTTATATGATTATCCCATGACTATTAGCGACAGGGGCGATGGAGCCCTAGGGAGTACTGATGAGGCCTGAGCAAGAATATTGTATGATGTTCGAACGAATGGCGGAGTTGTGCGAGGAACAAGGGTGGGGAGACCCGTTTAGTTATGCCCGCTCTAAAGAAATTTACGCCGCATGCGTGCTTGGCCATCAGCTGGCCGATACCTATTCAGGAGCCGACGCCATTAATGAGAAAGGCGAAGGTTGTGAATACAAGTCTACGATTGGTCCGCGATGCCAAGGCACATACACCGGGATATCCGTACAATCTACTTGGCCCGAACAAGATCGATATTTGTATGAAGAAAAGCTTGCAAAATATCCCGAACACTATTATAATAGATTTGAGGAAGGAAGGATGGTGGAAAGTTGGAAGATGAAAGGAACGGATGTCTACGCCGTACTTCAGCCGAAGTTAAAGAAAAAGTTTCCGGACGTCCTCAAGAAAAAAGACCCAAGGTTGAGTGCCAATATTACTTGGACCGAGATTAAGAAACTTGGCACACCAGTGGAGTTGAAGCAAAATGACCCCAAAGAATAGAACGCTCGCAACACAGGAGTGGTTGGAAGATGTAGGCAAGACAGAGATCATTCCGCCGATGCTATTGACGGAAGAGTTGTTTGGACTTTCTCTAACTTATGAAGGGGCGTTTGTAATACTAGAAAAACGTCTTGAAGATATGAAAGAGGGTACCTTTGAAGAAGGATTTGAGGCGCCTTGGCACGAAAATCAAATGAGAGCTGCCATTGAAGTTGTAGCCGGGATCCTCTCGGCGCGCCAAGACGGGAACTTTAATTCATATTCTCAAATTATGGCTCAAACCCAAGTGGGAAAAACTGGGGCGATGGTGTGCGTTGAAGAAGTGCTGCGCATCCCTGTCATTAAGAAATTTTTGGGAGTGAAGGACTCGCTGTTTATTCAATGTCCCTCTGACAAAAGCCTCGCTGAACAAACAAAGGCGAGAGTACCTGCGCGTGTCCGTACCGGGCGTATGTCGATGGGAACAATTCTTAAAAACGCAAAGAAGTGCCGCGGAGACTGCGATAATTGCAAGACCGAGGAGGATCGTCGCGAGTTAAGAAAGGACTGGGCACGAAGGATTAAGGTTGATGGGTGGGAAAGTACACCGGTGATCTTCGACAATGGCCTGGTGATGTTAGATGAAGCTCATTACGGAACGGCCGCGCAGAGTGTGACGGATGCAGTATTGGCTCTGTGGGGGATTGATCTCTCCAAAGATCCCAAGGAATGGGAGGTGAGCAATGTACATGTGTGTACTGTCTCAGCAACCCCAATGGCCGAGACCTTGGCCACTCAAGATTATGATTGGGTTAATAGGGTCGTGCTGGACCCGGGACCGAACTATTATGGTATGAAAGAAATGATAGAGGACGAAAAGATTCAAGCATCTTGGCCCCTAAATAGCAAGCTGGATGTGACGCGTCTTTGTGAGGAAATTATAAGCCCCTGTCTTACGCAAGAGAAGAACGGCTTTAGTCTTCTTCGCCTTCCCGTTGGCTCAGCCAATGAGTGGATTCCAAAGTCTATCTTTCGAGTGTTAGAAGCACAAGACTATAGAGTCTTGAAAGGGGTTCCGCAGCCCGGGGATGAAAGAAACTACGATGTGGCAATAGTGGAGTTGAATGAACAGACGGCCGGAGATACAGATCTACAAAATTGTCTAGGTACCCCCAACTCAGGCCAAGAAAAATGGTTCAGTCGGCGGCCGCCTATCCCTGTTGTTGTTCTTGTTAAAAATATGTTGGCTATGGGTGCCACCCTTAACAATGAGTATGTTGACGTTATGTTCGAACGAAAAAGAAAAAATGGTGAGACGCAGGTGGATTTTGCCGTACAGTCATTGGCCGGCCGAGCCACGGGCTATGACGATAAAGAGGATTGTCCGATCATTTATAGTGACCCAACTACCATTACAGAGTATGTAGAGTGGGTGGAAAATGAGTACAAGCCAGTGTCTGTTCCTCGGGGGGCATCCCGAACTGCAGTTAAAAATATTACAACATGTCCTCTCCACTCGCTGAGAATCCCACAGAAAGAGTTGTCCGCAGAACAATTAGAAGTTCTCAGTCCGCGCAAACACACCCCTCACGCGCCGGCAGTCGCCGTGGCGCTGGAAGTCGCACAGCAGTTCGGAGGTGAAGAATTGCGGCAGCGGTTAGACGAGGAGATTAAAACAACAGACGACTTTGGTAGTATTTATCGCTTACTGCTCTGGACCCCTCATAAGTATCAACATTATTCGCCCCTGCTGCAGCAAGAATATGCCGCCGGGTTGCAAGGGTATGTTCAAAGAAAGCAGAAGGGGTGTTTGTTTCTTGACGTCGACGGCGCCTCTGATATACTAATGACGTTCGTCTTCAGGAGCGAGTTCTGGGTTGAAAGACGCGCTGTGGCGCGCAACACGATGTACCAAGAACAATGAGCAATATTAAACTTCTTAATCAAGAAGGTTTGCAGTTTTTGTCGGATATCCCGGATGAATCGGTGGACCTTATCTTAACTGATCCTCCTTATATCACTTCCCGGGATTCGGGGATGGATAAATGGGTGAAACATGTGGCGACTCAAGACCAAGAAGGCGCCACGAACTTGCGCACAGCGGAGGAGTGGAAGAGTCTTAAAACACTCAGAGAGTGGATAAATTTCTTGAAGAAGGATAATTCTCTTTATGCAAACGAAAGTATAAAAAAGGGCGCCATTAAAAGAAAACTCAAAACCTACAAGAGAGATTTTCTTAAGTACGGGAGCATTTACGGCAAGAAGTACGCAGTGACAACAAAGTATGGGGACTGGGATAGCAATTTCACCTTGGAACAATTAGAATTGTTTGCGCGCCATTTTTATCGCGTGTTGAAACCTAGCGGTACGTGCATTATATTCTTTGACTTGTGGAAGATTACTTCCCTCAAAGAAATATTAGAGAACGAAAAGTTTAAACAGATTAGATTCGTGGAGTGGATTAAAACAAATCCGCAACCGATTAACAGCAACGTAAACTATTTAACTAACTGTCGAGAGATTGCGTTGCTTGGAATTAAAAAATCAAAGCCCACTTTTAATAGTAAATATGACAAGGGCATTTATCATCACCCCTTGCAGGGTGGTAAGGATAGGTTTCATCCTACCCAAAAAAGTCTTCCTCTTTTCAAGGATCTTATCAATAAGCATTCGAATGAAGGGGATTTAGTGTTAGATTGTTTTGCAGGCTCTGCGACTGCTGCAGTGGCTGCGATTCACACCAACCGCAGGTTTGTGGGGTGTGAAATGAACGAAGAATATTATAACAAATCAATGGAGAGAATTAATGGACAAACAAACACAACAAACAATGTTCTCTAGCCAATCAAGCGATTGGGCTACGCCACAAGTATTTTTTGAGAGATTGAACTGGCGCTTTGGACCCTTTAATCTCGATCCGTGTGCTACCGTAGACAACACCAAATGTGATAATTTTTATACGGAAGCAGAAGATGGTCTCTCCAAAAGTTGGAAAGGCCGTACTGTTTTTATCAATCCTCCATACGGAAGAGGGGTTGACGAGTGGGTCAAAAAAGCATACGAAGAAACACAAGCAGATCCTGATACAAGAGTTGTGATGCTGTTGCCAGCTCGTACAGATACAAAGTATTGGCACAATTATGTAATGAAGGCGAAGGAAATTCACTTCATCAAGGGAAGACTAAAGTTTGGAGATTCTACGAATGCAGCACCATTCCCTTCAGCAGTTGTGGTGTTCGAAAACACTGCCGGCCGGTACTTGGTGCATATGCCAATGGTCTCCACTATGGAGAGGGCATGAACCGAGACCAACGCCGCGCCCTTAAGAAAAGAAAAGTATCGAAGGAAGAAAAGAAACTGTCCGATAAAATTTTCTTATTTGAGAAGCTACCAGACAAGTGTCACGTATGCGGGGAACCGTTTGACAAGGCAGACATGAGCATGGTACAGGAATGGTCAGTTGTAATACGCAACAAGAAAGAGAGTGTTAAACTGTTTTGCCCGGGTTGCATCGACAAAACAAAGGCGTTTCTTGAGGAGAAAATCAGTGATTGAAAGATTATCAAAAGGTGCTCTTTTAAAGATTTTAAGCGGAAACGTTCTAGAAGATGGTACTTGTGTTATTAAGTTTTATTCTAATAACTGCCACCTCTGTCACGCTCTCAAAGATACTTACGAGGAAATAGCCAACGATTATGACAACATTTATTTTTTTGCTTTCAACATAGGGGACGACCCAAAAATATCAAAGGTTTTGAAATTTAATGGTGTCCCAAATATATCCCTGTTTAAAATCAAAAAAGGAAGAAAGCCTGATATCATACAGATAACAGAGCCAAAAAATCCGCACAAGGAAACATGGTATACCCCACAAGACATAAGAAACTTTATTGAGAAGGAGAAATAATGAAGGACGCCTTATCCTATGATGACGTACTATTAAAACCGCAGTATTCAGACATTCGCTCGCGCGCCGAGGTAGACATGTCGGCGGTGCTGATGCCCGCTCACATGGAAGCCTACAACCGTATAGATGTGTCACTACCGATAATTTCGGCACCCATGGACACGATAACAGAAGCACCCATGGCAGCTGCCATGGCTGACGCTGGTGGTGCAGCGGTTATTCATCGCTACAATTCTATCGAGGCTCAGAGCAAGATGCTGCGCACAGCAACCTCTATTGCCAGAAGTCCATCAGCAGCAATAGGTGGAGCAATCGGCATCTATGGTGACTATATAGATAGAGCTACAGCTCTCTATGATGCCGGCGCCGCTTTCATTTGTATCGACGTGGCACACGGCCACCATATTTTAATGAAAGAGGCTCTTGCAGAGCTACGAGATATATTCGGATCAGGCATGCATATAATGGCCGGGAATGTCGCAACACTGCAGGGCGTCAATGCCTTGTCCGACTGGGGCGCTGACTCTGTTCGGTGCAACATCGGGGGCGGTTCTATCTGCAGCACCCGAGTACAGACAGGCCATGGCATCCCTGGCTTGCAAACTATTATGGACTGCGCACAGACGGACAGACCTGTCAAGATTATAGCAGACGGTGGTATTAAAAACGCCGGAGATATCGTCAAGGCACTCGCTGCTGGCGCCGACATTGTGATGTGCGGCTCCTTGCTAGCAGGTACCGACGAAACGCCTGGTAAAATTCTTGAAGACGCCAAGGGCATGCGTTGGAAAACTTATCGAGGAATGGCCAGCAAGGAAGCGCAAGTTGAATGGCGCGGCCGCTATGCCTCGCATGAAGGAGTATCATCACGCGTCCCTTATCGCGGGAGCGTACGCGCGATACTATCAGATCTGGAAAGAGGGATTCGTTCCGGCTTCTCCTACAGTGGAGCGCGCAACATTCAAGAGTTGCAGTCGAAGGCTGTGTTTGTCAAACAAACTTCTTCAGGACTACAAGAAAGTGATACACATATCACCATAAGGAAGTGGTGATGCTTGACGAAGTAGATTACGGCAACTTAACGAAACGCATCGTATTTACCGAGAACGATCATCGACAAGCACAGCTGCTGATACGGTGCCGCCACGATGGCCTGTCACAATCGGACTTCTTCCGACACATCATCACGGGGTACATCAACGGTGATGGCCGTATACAAGGCTATATCGATGAAGTGAAAACCCACGGAAAAATTCGCCGGCAAAAATCTCAGAATTTGAAAAAGATCGGTGATCAAAAAGTTAAGGATTTTGCGCTAAGCGATGGAGAAGTAGACGATATATTTGATTTATTAGCAGAGGAGTTTCCAGAAATATGAATGATGGTTTGGTTAGTTGCGCTCGGCGCTGCATAGAGGCAGATAGCGATTGTATCAATTTAAAATGTAGGCTATGGATAGACTACAAAGGGGAACATAACTGTACTTTAATCTCTGTTCATGAGAACGGAAGAATGACATTACGAGAGATTGGCGAACGGCTTGGGATTTCCTTCGCGAGAGTAAAACAAATAGAATCCAAAGCCTTGAAACAATTGAAAAACAATCCATTGATGGCAAGTTTGTTTTTTTAAGGTATTTACTCAAGATTACGACTATTTATATTTGAGTTTTGCTATTTTAAGGAGATTTTTATAATGGCTCGTAAAAGTTTGTTAACCGAATCAGAGATTCGTCGGTTCATGAAGCTAGCTAGCATGCAGCCCCTGGGCGCCCCGCGCCTTCGTAATCTGCAAGAGCAGGGTGAGGAACTAGAGATGGGCGCCGAGATGGGTGCTGAAATGGGCGCCGGAGGCGACCTCCCCGCGGCAGGTGGAGAAGAAGAGCTTGAAATGGGCGTCGAAGAAGAGCCTGAAGCTGAGGTGGGCGACGACGACGCCGAGAAAGAAGCTATGTTAGCTGACGTAGTGCAGGCCGTTGCAGACGTTCTTGGGGTCGATGTAGATGTTGAGGGCGCCGGAGAAGAAGAAGAAGGAGTCCCCGAAGAAGAACTAGAGATGGACGCCGAGGTCGAAGAGCCCCTCCCTGGGGGCGGAGAAGAAGAATTTGCAATGGGGGCCGAAGAAGAAGTCCCCGCGGGGATGCGCGATATGTATCAAGAGCGCGTCGTCAACGAGGTTGCTCGTCGTGTCGCAGCCCGCCTCGCGCGCGAATCGCACCGAGACCAGATGGCCGATCAGCTAGCAGAACGAATCCTTAATAGATTAACGAAATAATTTGACAAAACGTTTACAAGTTGTTATAATTAACCACCAGCATGAGTCTGGTGGTTAGTTGTTTAAGGAGCAACAAATGGAATGGTGGCTTCAGTTTTTGCTGTTTGTTTTTGGTTATGTGACGTGCAGTACTTTTTATTTTCTCAAGTCGACTAGAGCCAGCATCGCCATATTGAAATCAACGCAGCTCGTTAGTTTATATATATTAACGCGCTCACTAGAAC
>Ga0114899_1002171_pt1 | contig 10714 bp, 10 predicted proteins | sample MalvireepMed_215_FD_83497 | JGI IMG/M metagenome (GOLD analysis project Ga0114899, IMG submission 83497) | Marine viral communities from the Global Malaspina Expedition - Malaspina viral metaG DeepMed_215 | ecosystem: Environmental > Aquatic > Marine > Oceanic | place: Mediterranean Sea... | reverse complement strand
GGACATCCCCAGTATAGCCAGATGCCTCTGTATTTACCAAACCACCAATATCACTAAAATCAAAGAAATTGTCATACGCCAATGTTAAAAAAGTAACGTCTGTCGTTGCGTCCCAATCTAGAGAGGCCGGTGCATCAGGGGCTCCGCTTACGGTGTACCAAATTTTATTTAGTGCAACGTGCGTGCATGACTTACCGTTTGTAGTCGATTTTTCAAGTGCAGAGACATCAACTAATGTTGTGCTACTACCACTTCCATCCGAATATACAGAACAATACGTAACCAGCTTCTTATCAAAGTCGTACTGAATAGTTGGTCCTGTGACTGCATCAGCCATGTTTACCTCCTATTAACTATTAGCAAATGGTGTTACTAAAGTTCCTGAACCTAATAACTGAGCTGCAACATGGTATTTAGCGCTTGCCATAGCAGTTACAACAACAATACTGCCCACTAGCCCACCTTTAGTAGTACCATTTTGAGTAATAACATCATTAGCTGCGGCAGAAATAAAGGTCTTACCGGCTGCACTGTCATCAATACCAACATAAGCACCACCGACAAATTTATCCGTACCATCCGTTAAGATGTCCATGTCTGTAGCTGCTGTCACTACTATAAAAGTAAATTGAGCTCCTAGGTTACATAGTTGATTTGGATCTGTCTTATCTGTAGGTTCTGTAACAACAATACTGGGTAAAGTAAATTTACCATCGGCATCATTAGTTATTAGTACCCTACCGGCATGACTAGCTACAGTAATTGTAGTATCAGCGGTTAAGCTTACAACAGAGTTATATCCTGCGTTAATAAACCCAGCAAGGGATCTTACTGGACCTGAAAAAGTTGATTTAGCCATTTTATTCTCCTAACTAAAACTGTTGCATCATCTTGGAGTTTGTCTGCCGAGCCAGTTGATACAACAAATTATCTCGGTCTAAAATTGAGTATAGCAGAAAATTTTTGAAAGTGTCTAGAAATAAAGTGCCGGGTTGAGTAAGAAACCCCCGGCGGGGTTCCATAATTACATACTAGCCTTACGCTCCAGGGCTACCGAATACACAACGGGGGTCAGACCACCCGAATGAGTATCTCTCGCGAGCCTTGTACCTAACATTACCGGTATCAAAATCAGCTTCCATCGAAGTTCTGATTGGTGAACGGTCAAACATTTTGAATCCGTTCGGACAATCAGTTTTGATGAACCAAGCATCAGTATCCGTTAGATAATGATTAACTGTATAGCCTTCAGGGACCATGCCCATATTGCGTATAGCGTTAATGTCATTATCAGCGGTACTTACTCTGCCTGGTGATTCCAATATTCTATCAGACACGAATTGTAGTTCTTTAGGGATAATTAATTTAGTCCCTTGAAGAGCTACTTTTAATCCACGCTCATCAGTAAATGCTGCTATGTCAATCAATGCTTGTTCTAACGAAGTTTCGCTCAGGTCCGCAGATGTTGAAAGCTCATTACGCAAGTTAGCACCACCCACAGTTGGGTGGTCAGTTGCACAAAGTTCTTTCGTATCACCGCCTGGGTAACTTGAATTGAACGCACGATTTAACACAGAAGCACCTTTGATTTGCTTGGTATTAGCCATACTTCTTGCAAGCGCTCTTGTATATCTTGCCGATAATCTATCGTACAAGTTATCTTCGACCGCTTCTTCTGTAATACTGAATGCCAGCGCCACAGTTTCATGTGTGTAGCGTGATGTGAAAGCCTCTTGGGCTTGGTCAAACGCTACGCCTGCTCCTTCCGACTTAACCGGTGCGGTATCAAAGCCTGTAAGCATTACTTCTTCCTCAAAAGCACGATCACTTGACTCGGTTTCAAAAATTTCTTCTGATTCCCTGTCATATCTATCGTACTCAAGGCCGAATAATGCGTTCAAGCCTGGAAGTAATTCTTTGACTAATTGACCTCTGGTAATTGCCATTTATATTACTCCTTATGTACCAGCGACTCCACCACGCATGTAATGCTCATTAATTAAAACAATTAAGTTCGCATTATCTGCGGTGAGATCACCGTTTACGTCATCTTGGACCACGCCTACAATCTTAAGCTGAAGTGCTAAAGTAGTGTCAATGGTAGTAGAGTCGAGTTCGCGAGTAGCAACACCAGTTGTTGTACTACCACCTATCCCATCCGTATCAGCATTTCTGCCTATACATGTTTGGGCCGAAGCACCGTCCGCCTGAACAACAAACAATTGGTTAGGATCGTCATAGATATAAGCGTCTATGGGTCCACTTCCAAGTGCCGTTGTACTGGCTGGATAGTAATTCTTAAAGGTGGGAGTTCCGTCAGTAGCAACATAATATACATGTGATAACACACCAACAAGATTCGCAGAACTAACTGCCGCCGTGTTGATATATCCACCTGCGAATATGGTTAAGTCACCTTGATAGATGCTTGTGCCATACCCAGAAGTGCTGATATTATACTTGTTAACTATCTGAACAGAAGAACCGGCGCTAGTCCCCTTATAGGGGTTTAAGCCAAAGGCTTTGTCTACATTTGCCATTCTTTCTCTCTAATTTCCAAGAATTAAAATCAAGAACCCTTATTCAATGAAGAATTTTGGGTTCCACCAATTGTTACGCGAGATTGTCTCTCAGGTCTACTGATAGACATTGAAGGATGACTTCCATCTCTCATCATATCGTTATCGACAGCATCTATCTGATTCTGCGTCTTAGACGCAAAATGGTCAGATCTCTCCTGTACGGTTTCGATAGGAATCCTACATAGAATCAACCCACCAACTCCAATTACCCCTTCAAACTTACCTTCTTCAACTATTGGTGATTCAAAGTCCGGGTATTCATCTGCTCTCACAGGTACCCAGCCTTCTCGAAGTTTGGCCATGACGTTCTTACGATCGTCCTGTCCTCTTACTTCCATTCTCACCCATCGATGAACGTGTCCTTCGGGGGGGTTTGGTGCATCTAATGCAGATGGTGGTGCCCATGGTTTTCTCGCTTGTTTTTTCTCGCGAGTTTGGGCTTCGCGTGGTTCACGATTTTCATCGTTATTTTTATTTTTCGTTGTCATTGTTGCTCCACGTTATTCAACATATTTCGCGTACTCTTCTAAAGGCACACCCAATTTTTTTGCTATCGTAACCTGTGAAGGTGTGAGTCTCACAGTTTTGCGCCCAGACTTGGTACTGCGTTTAGCAGATGCCACCGCTTGAGCGGGACGACTCGTTGGGGCAGCTTCCTCAAACTTGTGAGGGAACTCCGTACGAATTCGTTTATTAACTTCATCATAATACTCATTGCTAGTGGCGTCAAACCCTTCGTTGAGTAAATCCTGATGAATTACAAAAGAAGTCATGGTCATTGCCCGGTCATTTCCGAACCAAGGATTCTCTCCTGCCCAATCTTGGGCTTTAGGATCCGGGTCCGGATATGCTGGTTGGGGCTGTGGCACAGTTTCTTGTGTAAATTGTTGTGGTGCCGTTACCTGTCCTTGTCGGACACTGCGCTCTTGATTCAGGGCCTGCACGCGTTGGGCTTCCACTGCAAGAGCAGCTATTTTTTGTTGTGCGTTTACTTGTGCTTCGGTATCCGCTTCTTCGTTAGCTTTCTTTAATATATTCTTTGCTGCTTCGGTTTCGGCTGTAATTCTATTGGCTTCGGAAATAATATAATTGCCATCTAAGTTCTTCTTTGCTTCTTGTAATTGTTGATTCTCGGTATGTACGTTCTTGGCATATTCAGTCGCTGCTTTTTCTCTCCGTTCAGATTCTCTAAGTCTACCGGTTAATTTATCAATACGTTTTTTTACACTCTTACTATACTCTTCGTGTTCGTCAGTTTCGGCAACTACTTCTTCTTTCTTTTTCTCTATTTCTACTTCTGGTAGGGCTTCCGCGCCTCCTTCACCCCCTAATATGGGTTTGTCAGGCTGCTGTGGTTCTATCGGAAGTTCAGGGCTTTCGTCAATATCAACATCCACTTCAGGGCCGGTATCATCTATAGGTACGGGTTCTTCAGCTGCGTTGAGATTTAGTTTATGCTTTGGCATGGTTCTTCTCCATGATTAAAATTGATGCAGAATTGCTTCTGGGTCAGGTACTGTAGCAATGATTTCATCATCGTTCAGTAACTTTATTTCTCCACCTTCAATGTGTATTCTAGACCCTGCGTATCTTCCAATCAATACCCAGTCTCCAGGTTTACACCACGGTCCGGCAGAAAATCTTTTTCCTTCGTAAGCTTGTGGGCCTACTTTGAGTACATAACCAAGGATACTTCCGATTTGTTGCCGCTCCACCGTTTCATTGGTGAGCAGTATGCCTGCGTCGGTTTGTCCTTGGCCCATGTACGGTAAAATCATAATGCGCCAGCCTGTTGGTTCCGGTAATTGGTCCAACAGCTTCGAGTCCAATTTGTCGGGATTTAAGGTACCGGCATCACCTTTTTTCTTACCTCCCTCGTAAACTTTTTTCAAAGCGGTTTTTTCTTCCTCCGCTTTTTTCCATTCCTTTTCCATGGCTAGGGTAGTGGGATTAGGCATCATCTATCTCCTGGTTTTTTAATAGGGTCCTTATTTCTTCGCGCACATAATTCAAGGCTTCAATGTGACCACCCAAATTGCGATAGTGTTCCCAATCTTTGACCTCGCCATTGGTCATCATCTCTTGGATTTGCTGCTCTTTTTTATCGATGGCGCGCGTTACAGCTGTCGCGAATTGTATTATATCTATGTTGTCCCCGGTGCTTTATATGAATAAGTGTCAGGAACCGGTATGGTTGTAATGCCCCCCATGTCGGGAACACCGGCCTCACCGTACGGGCTCGACGCATATTGACCACTCTCATAGGGATTATAGCCTATGGAGGGTCCGGTTAATGTATATTGTCCGGTCATGGCTGCTGCTTGGTTGATGGCCTGTTGTCGAGCTGCATCCTGTGCATTTTGATCGGTAGTAAAGCTGTCCAGCCAGTTGTTAATAAGTGTTTGAATATCGGGCGTAGGATCGACTCCTCCGCCGGTAATTCCTGGATCGACTCCTCCGTCGGTAGTTCCTCCGGTAATTCCTGGATCGACTCCTCCGTCGGTAGTTCCTCCGGTAATTCCTGGATCGACTCCTCCGTCGGTAGTTCCGGTTCCTGTTCCGGTTCCTGTTCCTGTTCCTGTTCCTGTTCCTGCATCAACTCCTCCGGTAATACCCGCTCCTGTTCCTGTTCCTACTCCTATTCCTGCACCAACTCCTCCGGTAATACCGGCTTCTGATATAGGAATAAATCCTTCTGGGGGGATGTCTCCACTATTGGTGCTGAGATATGTTTCTCCTGTTGCGGGATTAAAATATACTGTTGTACCCGCTCCTTCGCCAATTCCTGCTCCTGTTCCTGTTCCTGCATCGACTCCTCCGGTAGTACCCTCTCCTGCTGCTATTGCTGCGAGAGCAGCATCGATTGTTTCCTGTGTAGGCTCTGGAAGAGAAAAAGGATAAGAAAAAGGAGCACTGGATGTTCCTAAAAAAGCACCACTATTTAATGAAGATAGGGCTGCTTGCACGTCGGCTTCCGTAGAAGTTCCCGTAGGGGCTGCTCCCGTAGACGTTACGGCAGGACCGGCATACGCTCCTTGTGATGTAGCATAGTCGTCAAGTCCCCAAGGATAATTAGCACTACTGTATGTCCCTCCTCCTTGTGCTGAAATATCCGTTAGATATTTATTATAGGCATCTAACGTAACTCCTAAAGCATCTGCATTAACTTGATTTGGGTCATTATCATCTCTGCGTATATTATTAGCTGCTGCATAAGCAAGGAGGTTTGCTTTATAGTCAGCTTGGGATGCGGGACTAGCATAGGCTCCTTGTGTTGAAGTTGGCCCCGTTGGCCCCGTTGGCCCCGTTGGCCCCGTTGGCTGAGTTGACTGAGTTAGCTGAGGAGGTAAATAAGGCGGTGGGGGTTCTCCGTATCTATTTAAAGGAACCCCAATACTTTCATCTCGGCGATCGGCCATGGATTGCCTAAAATCCCTTTCCGGTCCACGGCGCCTGCCCAGGGATTCGTCCAGTCTGTCTTTATAAGTCTGGTGTTTAATAGGCCTGAAATATTCCATTAGTCTTTACTCCCAGATTTCCTTTCCTGTTTAATACGTTGTCTTTCCACGTTTGCCCTCAATGCCGCAATATCTTCCTGCGATTTTATTCTTTCCTCTTCGGACTGATCCTTTTGTCTAAGCTTGGCTTTGTCCAGTTTAATTTTCTTCTCAACAATATCTTCCTGCGATTTTATCTTTTCCTCTTCGGACAAATTCTTTTGTATAAGCTTGGCTTTGTCCAGTTTAATTTTCTTCTCAGCAATTATTTTATCATCTTCATTTTCTTTTGCACGTATAGTGAGTTCTTGTTGCTTCAATGCGACCACGCCATCGTCCGGCGGTGACATCACATTTTCAAGTCTCGGCATGATTTGTTCCGTGAGTTGCAGCTCTATTTTGGCCTTCAACGCTTCCTTTTCCGGATTCGGTGGCGGCGGTTGTGCCATGCCCCCTTGTTGCATCTGCTGGGGAGGAGGAGGTACTTGTTGTTCCGGCATTTGTTGATCCGCCAGGTTTTGTGCCTCCAGCGAAATGTGCTGGAAAATATGCGATACCAGCATTGGCATCGCCGCCGGATTGGCCATGGCAATACCCGTTTCTAAAAAGGATAAATGCACCTCAATGTGTACCATGTGTAACTGCTCCGGAAAAGCGATCAGAGGTGCACCCATCAAGGCCGCGCCATCCTCTTGGGCGGGGTCCACCGGAACGGGGGGTGGTGGATCGGGAACAAATAAGGCGTCGATGTTTTCAGAACCAAGGGCCTGATACATTCTGCGATAGGATTCTTTAATGTTGTGTATTTCCGGATTGCTTTGTACCAATTGCAATTCCTGTTGTGCTAATGTAATGCGTTGGCTCATGGAAAAGAAGTTCGGATCACTGACGGGAATGACGTCCACGCGATCGTCGAAGTCCGATTGCTTAATGGCTTGGTCGCCGCCGACCACTTGATAGGGGTATTGAGGAGGAAGGAATTCAGAGAATAGCCTAGCCAATATTTTAAATTCTGTTTTCTGTGCGTAGTGCAATCTCTTGTGTACGGCCGACATGACCCTGGTCCCTTGTTCCAGTAACGCCATGGTAGTGCCCACCGGCAATTCTTGATTGCCTTCGCCTATTTGTAAATTCGTAATGGAAGCAAATCTTTGTCCGGCTTCCACGCAAAAACCGAGTAGGGCCATCAGTGTTTGTGACGGCTCCTTGTAAGGCAACGGCACCAGGGAATCCCTGAGTGCTCCGCCCGGTGCGTCCACGTCCCGGAACTCACCCGGCTCCAACGGCGTTTCGTCGTCCCGGATCCTGAGTCCCCTGGCCTTGAACCCAGCGGGGAGGTTTGCTAGGGTGCCGGCATCGATGAGTTGTCGCAGAGCGCCGGTTGCCGTTCGTGACAGACCGCCGATCATGTGAATGAGCCCAAAGCCGTAAAAACCAAGACCAGGGAGAAACTTGTAATGCACGAAATATTGTATTTTTCTTTTGAGTGGATCGTCCGGTCGATAGTTCCTGCGGATGGACAATACCTGTCCGGAGGTACGATCGACAGTAATAATGAAGGGCAGGTGAAAACCGTCCGGATCTTCAAATCCCGGTACATCGGTAGAGACATGAAATTCCAGTAATTCATAAAGCATTTCATTGGCCCCAGGACGAATGCCTTCGAGTTCATCTTCCTTTTCCTTGGGGTCATTAGCAATATTGGTTTCCGAAGGCTGTAGCGGGATGTCCCGATAGAAGCCCGCGAGTTGTTGTGTGCGGACTTCGTTATACGTCATCTTGACAATGTGAGTCACGCGTTCACAGGTGGCCAAATCGCTGGCGGTATAGGGGACCACCAAATCTTCCACCGGGACAAACGTACTGACGGCGCGTTGTTTACTCGCGTCGTAATAAACTTTCTTGAATGCGGTACCCGCCAACGGCAAATAGAACAGTAATTGGTCCATTTCCGGGGTGTATTCTTCCATTACAGTAGTTATCTGATAATTCATAAATTCCTGCACCCTTCTCGCCTGATCCTCCGTTTCCGGGGTTTCGTTCCCCATAACACGGGTTTTGACCGGTCCTTTGGGGGGTAATAGCTCTTTAAAAGCCTGTGCCTGGAACTGCGTTACGGACTCCGCTAATAACGGGTGAGTTACACCAGAAGCGCCGGGGAAGGGTCGGTCCCTTTCCTCGTATTTAAAGCCCAACAGTTCCAGACCTTTAACGTAAGCTTCCTCCCATTCGGAACGACTAGCGCGATCTTCTTCAAACTCGCCGATTAAATCATTGGCTATTCTGCCCAGGTCCGTGTCGTCCAGATGTTCTGCCAGATTGGCGTCAAACGGGACTTCGCCCATGGGATCTTCGTCCGGAAAATAATTGATTTCAGCACCGCCGGCATCGGACAGCTCCACGGCAATATCGTTCATTCCGTCCGGGGCCAAAGGCTCCTCTATTTCAACTTCCGTGCCGTCCTCGACCTCCAGATCAATGAGATCGGAAAGCCTCTCGATATTAGTGGGTACTTTGTTCTCGGCCATTATTGTCTCGGTATAGGAGAAATTATGTCCATTAATCCCTCAGCCACTTTTGGTCCCCATAGATTTGATTTAGTCTGTGTCACTTCCTCCATTTCTTGAATAGCCTCATCTTGTCCAGGCATTCCTGCATAAGCGATTCCTACCGCTCCTCCAAGACCTGCTTTCTTTAGTGTCTCTGAATACGCTTTTGATATAAATACTTTCATGTAGGCATATATATATCCTGCCTTATCTTCTTCATTTAAAACACTGATTTCACCTTGTTTAATTAAATCATCCACATATGCTTGGGCCTTTAGCAGAGATTCTTTCCTAGTGCGATTTTCCCACGCTTTAGACATGCTATATCGAGGCGGACCATCTGGATCGAAAAAAGGAGGGGGCTCCTTTTTTATTCCTAATTCCTGTATTCGTTTATCAGCTAGAATATCTTTATCTATTCTAGCTAAGTCACCCTTTTTTAATTTTAAAAGGCTTAAAAGTCCTGTCCACATGTGGGGACCTCCTAGTAAACGCCCGTGAACTTGGTGCCTCTGAGGGCGGCTCCCCCACCACGGCTCTTGCCTTTTCCGGCACCGGGTTTAGGTCCTTTGGTCGTAGGTTGGGTTTTCTGTTTTGCGTAAGGAACAAAGCCTTGGTCCTTTATCTTTTCGCCTTTATCTGCCATTGTGTACTCCTAATAATACTCTTTTAAGCGACGCGGATAATTATCCTGCATGTCATCGTCCGATTCTAAACCAATAAATCCTCCCTGTCGATAACGCATTAATGCCTGCGTGGTGGAATCCACCAAATCGTCGTAGTCGCCGAACGGAAAAGCCGCGCATTCCTCGACCAGTTCCTCCGCCCAACGCGTTTCCGGGACGTACACCATGCCCGATTCCAACAGCGGCGCCACCGCATTCACCCTGGCAATCTTGTCGTGGCCCTTACCCGGTGAATAGTTTACCACCGGGATGCCCGCCTGGCGCAGTTCGTCCGTTAAGGGGAGTCCCGATGCCTTGGCCTCGATGATGATGGTGTCCGGGTCCCAATAAGTGTATTGTTCGTAAGCGACTTTTTTCAATTTGGGAAAATCCCAGCGACCTTTTTTAACATCTAGTAATAACAGCGCCGGTCGCCCGGAGCCCTCATCCGGATAAAATACGCACCAGGTAGTGATCGCCGAATAGTCGGAGGTTTCCTTTTTGGTGTAAGCGGTGTCGTAGGATTGAATGACGTACTGCATTTGCGGTACCTCCTCCTCGTCCCAGGTCTGCCACCATTCCCTTTTCAGTATCGCGCCTTCCTCCGAGGTCGGGTTTTGCATCCATTGCGCCTCCCATTTGCTCACCGGCAGCGACGCCTTGACCCCTTCCAATTCCGGCAGCGTCCAATACTCCGGCCACAGGGCCTTGCCACTCTCCGGAAAGACCGCCGGGAATTCCACCACTTCCCACTGATCGGCGTGGTCCTCGGCCTGTTTGTTCAAGAGCCGACCGGTCAGGTCCTTGGTCGACCAGCGCGTCATCACGATGACGATGGCGCCACCGGGTTGCAGCCTTTGGCGCGGACCCGATGAATAATAATCCCAGGCGTTGTCCAATGCGGTCGGTGACAGCGCGTCCTGCTCGGAGTGGATGTCGTCCAGTACCAATAGATCCGCCCCCCGACCCGTGACCGCACCGCCGATACCGGAATAGAACGCTTCGCCCCCGGCATTGGTTTCCCAACGACCGGCCGATTTGCTGTCCGCTTTCAGCGCCACCCCCGGGAACACTTCCTGGTATTCCGGTGAATCGATGACGTCCCTGACCTTTCTACCAAAGCGAAAAGCCAGTTCCGCGGTGTGCGTTATCTGCATGACTTTCAACTTGGGATTCCGGCCCAATATCCACGATGGGAAATACGTAGAGGCGAACTCGCTTTTGGTGTGCCTTGGCGGCATGTTGACGATCAATCTTTTCAATTCGCCCTTGGCGACGCGCTCCAGTTTCTCGGCAAAAATCTGATGGTGTCTGCCCTCGATGAAATCGGGCCAAATATGACGGACGTAGGTCAAAAAACTGCTGTTGCCTTCGCGTTGCAGCTCCTTGGCCTTTAAGGCTTCGGTGAGTTCTAATAAATC
>Ga0114899_1002170_pt1 | contig 10717 bp, 9 predicted proteins | sample MalvireepMed_215_FD_83497 | JGI IMG/M metagenome (GOLD analysis project Ga0114899, IMG submission 83497) | Marine viral communities from the Global Malaspina Expedition - Malaspina viral metaG DeepMed_215 | ecosystem: Environmental > Aquatic > Marine > Oceanic | place: Mediterranean Sea... | reverse complement strand
CCAGAGCAAAACAGTAATCCTTATTCAGTAATAAGAATACTGAACTTAAAGCCGGTTTTATATACGTAAAGCCTTGTTCCTGGCGATATGATCAAGCAGTGTACGTAGCCCAATTCCGTACAGCTCGCCCGTCAATGTCAGCTAATGCCGTTCACAGGGGATTAGTCCAGGGATATAGTAAGAGGCGCTTTTTGAGAACAAGAAGTAGAATTAGTATTTGGTAAATTAAACGCAGAGAACCGCTATGCATCAGGCCTTGAACAAAACCAACTGGTATTGCAGTGGTGGTTTTAAATAGCTTTGCTATAAAGAAGACAGCCTCTATTTTAGGCTTAACTATCAAAATTTGAGCCTTTTCAGTTCGAAAAAAGGAAAGACCGCCTTCGATACATCTTCATCTGTTGAACTCTTTTAACTGTAACGAAGACAAAGTTTCTACGCAGCTGTTTTGCTATCGCCTTAAAAACTTGCACAAATCTCAAATTAAAACGAAGACGTGTTTGTACGAACTTTAAGGTATGCAAACTTGCCTTGTCATGCTTATCAAGAGATAAAAAATACTTGGTATTAAAGAAGAAACCGTAAAAGACATTATGTTTAATACATTTTCAAGCACAGTTCTGCATGTTTGACGCGTTTAAAACTTATCTTTTTGGCGCGTTCACGCAACGTTTCTTGGGTAGCGTTATTTTTTGCTTTTTTTAACGGCACGTGTAGCCATTTCCCACCAACCTGTTGTTTATTTTCACATTAAGATATAGTCCGCTTTACTTTATTTTCGCATATTCCGGCTTTTCCAATTTCATTGGCGTTGATGCAATATGCAATATGTTGAAAAACGCCTGACATGGAGAGGTTATGTCTCACTATTATTATGCTTATCATGGTCCTGAAAATACTTCAGCATTTACCACTGACATGGGCTACGGACTGAGTGAGAAGCAACGATGGAAGTACGAACGCGTACAACCGAACGATAAAGTCTTTATCATTCAAAAACTAAAAGAGTAGCCCACGTTTGAACTGTGTGGGTTGTACGAAGTGACAGGTCGATATCATGAGCCCACCGCTAATCGTCCTTTACGCTTTCATCTCCGAGAAGAGACCGTCCCCGATAAATCAATCACACTGGATGAATGGGTACTTAGCGAGTTACTTCCCCATGAAACAAGAGGGAATAAGAATTGGAGCAATTTTAAGCGCCACTTCTGTGCGCAAGGCGTGTCATTCAGAGCTCCTATCTCAACCGACGTCAGGCATATTTTATCGGCACTGCTCGCCCCAAAAGCGGTGGTACTCTCTGACATAGACAAAGACTTTGAGAAAGACGTTGTCCGTGCTCAGCAACGTTCCGCTGAAGAGCGGCAACGTCGATTGCAAAAAGCGCCTAAAATCCCACAGACCTCCATTGTTGAAGTGAGCGTACTTCAACGTAACCCAGATGTGGTGGCTGAAGTCCTCTTTCGTGCCAAGGGCATTTGTGGATCGTGCAAGAACCCTGCTCCTTTTTCGCGAAGAAAAGATGGCTCCCCTTATCTAGAAGTGCACCACATTCAGCAGTTGGCCCATGGAGGGGAAGATACCTTGGAAAATGCAATCGCATTATGCCCCAATTGTCATAGGCAAAAGCATTTTGGTTAACCGAATAACGGAAGGGAACGTTGCTTTATTGGGCTTACGTTCCTTTATTAATATTGTCTATGCGCTTTCGCTATGATGCCAACAACATTACTCGCTTCTTCAACGATGATGTAATCAATGCCTCGCTGCTTAAATATCTGTTTCGCTTTTATTAAACTTTCAGTACTTCCACACCGTTGAGTGTTTGACGGCAGCTGAAGGGTGCTAATGATCTCACCAAAGGTAATTTCCGTTAAGTCCAGCATTAAAGTGCCATCACACTCTTTGTTTCGGAGCATAAAATCGAGAAGGTGCGATTTTTCAATGATCAGCGGCACATCGCCGTCATAATAATAAAATCGACAGCTCGGGATATCGTTCAGTGTCGTGGTGTTGTCGACTCTCAAAAATTGGTTATCACACCGTTCGCCAAAATGTGGTTTCGGCTCACCATTGGCGCTAGGTGACGTACGTAAAATACCATTGACGGTTGAATGATGCTTCGTCCAGTCATGCGTTTCTTTGCTTATCCACTTAATGACGTCGAGTAAGTCTGTGTGATATTTGGAAATATTTAGACCATATATTGGCTCATGATGGGCGACCCGATTTCTAAATCTATTCAGATCTTTGACATGCTGCTGAAATTCATGCCGTGTTTTGGTCGTGTTTGGCAGTAATGTTTGCATATTTGACTGCCAAAATGGCCTGTCATACTCCGAACGAAAAAGATTTGACCAAAAATCAAACGTGAGGGTTGCCACGATGTCTTCTGTGTCATGAGATTTCGCCCTCTGGATCCCCTTATCTAACGCATCTTCGCTCTGTTGACTTAGCTCGCCTCGAAAGGTGGTGGAGCGTGGCCAATCCGGACCGTAAAGAGTAGAAAAAATACCGCTCATCTTGTTGCGAAGCGTTACTTCCAAGATGTGTAATGGATACAAGAAGGACTTAGCAAGTCTTGCATTGTATAAATATAGATTAAAAGCATATTCCTCATTGAAGCCTGCCTTCATCAGAAAGGGCTTAAATCGTTCTTCCGATAAGTTAGACTTCAATTCGCCACTGTTGTTATAGGTATACGGGACTTGACTTTCTGCCATATTTTACTAGAATCCTTGTTAGAGCAGTTGAACGGTCCCTCTGATTTATTATCATGCGCCTTCAACAATCTATCTAGATACCCGAGACAGACAACAGTCCCTCTCGGGTTTTCGCTTTTTAGGGGTATGGTAAACCCATGTTCTTAAAGATCAACAGTTAATCTTTGTCCCTAAAAGGCTTTATCTACGGCGATGTATCAATACGTGAAATACAGATAACTGAAGGTTTATCTTCAGCATTGATACAATTTTTCGTACCTTTCTGCAATTTCATCAAACCACAACGAGTGACTTCCTATCAGATCCACCTGCGGTGTAGGAAGCCGGCTTTCTCATCAATATCAATGTAAAAGATATGAAACTCACAACCGCCAGTGCCGAGTGTATTGAGATCACGCATCAGGCGTAAAAAAGGAAAAGGTGAGGCTCTGGAATATTGGCATGACACGACAGCACCACATAGGGATGGGGACCGATAAAACGGGCGAGGCTGTGGTTATCAATACGCGTGGTTGCCCAACGTGTCATGCTGTTGAACTCTGTGATTTTGAATTACTTCGCAGTGGTTTCAGCCCTGAGCAGATAGAAGCATTAAAAACCACAACATTCCGACATTAACGTTTCATATGGAGCGGTATCAACGAACCAAGAATCGAAGACAAAAATATTCTTATATTTCTTATTTAGTTAGCTTGCTGTACCGCTTTAAATAAAATCTTCTTGTCTTCGAATTGGCAAAACTGTCTTCGAAACTATTCCACGAAAACATTAAACCTCCTGCCCTGCTGCCCAGCCGCTGCTCCACGCCCATTGGAAATTAAAGCCGCCTAGCCAGCCAGTGACGTCTACCACTTCGCCAATGAAGTAGAGGCCTTCCACGTTTTTGGCCATCATGGTTTTAGACGATAACTCGTTGGTATCTACCCCACCAATGGTGACTTCTGCGGTGCGGTAACCTTCGGTGCCATTGGGTTTCACCTGCCAATTTTCTAACGTATCAGCAATGGCATCACATTCGCTGTGGGTAAGCTGTTTTACCGGCACATTGCGCCAGTTATGATACTCAATAAAGCTCTGTACCATGCGCTTGGGGAATACTTTATTTAAAGAGGTAGCAAGCAGGGCATCGGGCGTTTCGTTACGCGCGGTTTGTACAAGCGCAGTGGCATCGTCATTGGGAAGCGTGTTGATACTTAAGCTGTCACCCGCTTCCCAGTAGCTAGATATTTGTAGCATGGCTGGGCCGCTTAAACCGCGGTGGGTAAACAGCATGGCTTCTTTAAACGTGGTGTCGTTACAGCTTGCGTATACATCTACCGCGATACCGCTAAGTTCTGCCAAGATATCTTTGTCTTTATCGTGCAGGGTAAAGGGAACAAGGGCTGCCCGAGTAGGTAAAACCTTAAGACCAAATTGCTCGGCAACTTTGTAACCAAACGGTGTGGCCCCCAGCTTTGGCATGCTTAAACCGCCCGTCGCGATAACTAAAGATTCACAGCTATATTCGCCGCTCGACGTTGTAAGTGAATACCCACTTTCGTTTTTTTCTACGCTTAAAATTTCACAGCGGGTAGTAATGGTAACGCCCGCTTTACTACATTCATTAAGCAGTAAGTCAACGATGTCTTTGGCGCTATCATCACAAAATAATTGGCCCAATGTCTTCTCATGATAGGCAATGCCATGTTCGGCCACTAAACCGATAAAGTCCCATTGGGTATAGCGGCTAAGCGCCGACTTACAAAAATGGGGGTTTTGCGATAGAAAGTTTTCAGGCCCGGCATACATATTGGTAAAGTTACAACGACCGCCGCCCGACATAAGAATTTTACGCCCAACTTTTTTGGCATGGTCAAGCACCTCTACGCTGCGTCCGCGCGCGCCTGCCTGTGCTGCACAAAAAAGCCCAGCTGCGCCGGCCCCAATCACTATTACATCGCGATTTATCACTATCGGTTTACCTTAAATCAAGCCAAATAACTTACGCCAGCCTCAGCGCTAGTTAGGAATTCGGGATTATACGTAATAAGCCCCACCGCACAATGCAAAGCCTATTTTACCGAGAAATTTAATCTTGTTCTTTAGTCGACATTGATAAATTTTAATACTTTTTAACAATACTAAAGAAAAATCAATTCGCTTATAACTATGCGCCACAATTGAGGTGCAACTCAATTTGAACAAACAAACGAAATAGCGACGTCTTCACAAATTACAGAGGATTGTATCCATGGAAGAGTTCTTAGCGTCACTCGATATTAATCAATACCTGCCTGCTGCGTTAGCATGGGCCACCAATATTTTACTTGCCCTAGCCATTCTTATTATTGGCCTTTGGATAGCAAGTAAGGTTTATAACGCCATTGCTGCTATTGCTAGCAGCCACCCTCAGCTTGATGATACGTTATTTAAGTTTTTTGGCAGTGTAGCGCGTTATACCATCTTGGCCTTTGTAGGTATTGCTGTTCTTAACCGCTTCGGTGTGCAAACCGCTTCTATCATCGCACTTTTAGGAGCAGCTGGCTTAGCTATTGGCCTTGCCCTTCAGGGAACGCTGTCTAATTTAGCGGCTGGGGTTATGTTACTTATCTTCCGCCCTTATAAAGTGAATGACTTTGTCGATGCAGCAGGTAAATTTGGTAAAGTTACCGAGATAGACTTATTCACGACTATCTTGCAAACCTTCGACAATAAGCAAATTATCATTCCAAATAGCCAAATTTGGGGCGAGCAAATCGTTAACCACTCGCACCATGAAATTCGTGGTGTAGATATGACGTTTGGTATTGCTTACAACGAAAACATTGATGCTGCTCGCGCGGTTATCGACAAAGTATTAGCAGACCACCCGCATATACTTAAAGACCCTGCGCCATTTGTAGAAGTATCTACGCTTAACGACAGTTCTGTAGACTTTATTGTTCGGCCGTTTTGTCACGGCGAGCACTATTTCAACATTCTTTTCTCAGTACCTGAGCAAATTAAGAAAGCCCTAGATGAAGCGAACATCGAAATTCCATTCCCGCATCGCAAAGTCATTGTGGTTAACGAAAACGCATAGTGCGTATGTTATAAAGAATGTATTAGTCAGTGGAAGGGCAGCCAAACGGCTGCCCTTTTTATATTCTGTCTTTAAGTCAGTTATTAAGCGCTACGCTTATTTAAAGAAGCGCTGCTAAACGTTTTTAGGAAACACCGCTAGCGGGTGCGTAGTAATTAACCGAACAAAAGCACGGGTACTGGGCTTAATCGCGTTTTCGTGGCTCACACGTACTTTAAGTTCATCACCGCTATCTAGCATAACCGCATACAATCGGCTTTCGCCTTCATAGCGCACCCATTCAACCGTACAGTTGGTCTCACTAAGCGTGGCATCTAGGCTTAAATCGTCAGGGCGCACGAGTAAATCTACATTACCGTTAGCACCTTGAAGCGGCGTGCCTGGCACCTTGCCAATTTCAGTAACAACCGTTTTGTCTGTATTTGCTTCACTAGCATCAAATGTTGCGCTCAAGAAACTTGCTTCGCCCATAAAGCGCGCAACAAAACGGCTAGCTGGTGATGAATAACAGGCTTCTGGTGTGTCTAACTGCTCTAACACGCCTTTATTTAAAATACCTACCCTATCACCGACGCTAAGCGCTTCTTCTTGGTCATGGGTAACCCAGATAGCGGGCACACCCGCTTTCTTAAGCGCATCGCGAATTTCCCAACGCAGGCTGTCTTTTAACGCGGCATCTAGGTTTGAAAGCGGTTCATCAAGTAATACATAGGCCGGTTCGTGGGCTAAGGTTCTCGCCAAGGCTACGCGCTGCTTCTGACCGCCGGAAAGTCGCGCTGGCTTAACATCGCGGAAATTATCTAGGCCGAGTAAGGTAAGCCAGTGATCGGCAAGGGATGTATCTTTTAAACGAAAGCACACGTTTTGCTGAACAGTTAAGTGAGGAAAAAGTGCAAAATCTTGAAACACCATACCCACGTTGCGTTTTTCAGGCGGAACGTGCTTATTTGCACTACTTTCCCATTTACCTAAACGCATGGTGCCTTCAGAAATAGGAATAAGCCCCGCAAGTGCTTGTAAGATTGTGGTTTTACCGCACCCTGTCGGCCCAACCAACATGAGAATTTCGTCTTGCCCCAGTTCTAGGTTTAACTTGTCGACTACGCGGGTAGACCCATAATTCACTGACAAATTACTTACACTTAGCATTACGAACGCTCATCCTCGGTAACGGTAAATTGGGCTTTTTTCTCGCCCGACAGCATGAGAATTAACCCCACGCCTGATAATAAAACTAATAATAACCCCGGTACGGCGGCACGACCAAAATAACCGGCTTCATACACACGCCACATGTAAGTGGCTAAGGTTTCAAACCCCGTTGGGCCAAGCATTAAAGTAGCGGGAAGTTCTCGCATTGCCTCTAAGAACACCAAGGCTGCGCCCGCTATCATACCACGAAGGGTTAACGGTAACGTAATACGCATAAATGCCTCGCGAGGACTTGCGCCTAGCACGCGGGCCGCCTTCACCAAACCGGAGTCGATATTCTCTGCTGTACTTCTTACGCTACCCACCGCAAGTGGAATAAAACGCAGCACATAGGCCATTACCAATAAACTTAACGTTTGATATAGCGCAGGTAAATATTTAAGCCCTACGTATACCAGCGCCGTTCCCATAACGATACCAGGTACACCAAAACCAAAATAAGTAATACGCTCCATAACGCGCCCTGCCTTACCCGCAATAGCGGCATGGGCAACTGGAATAGCCAGCAATACGGCAACCACCGCGGCAATAAAAGACGCGTGAGCAGAGTTCCATGCGTAGCTTAACACGAACCCCCCAGTGCCTTCACGTATTAACCAAAGGGTAAAAATGGCTAACGGAAGCACTATAGCTAACAGCACTATCGGCATAGTAGCGAGCAACATAAGGTTGCGCTGCCATCGTCCAGGAAAGAGTGATAAATGCCTGCCGGGACGCTCTGAGGCGCCGCTGATGCGGCTTTCAATAAATAGAATTAGCCCGACAATAACCATAAGCTGTAAGCTCAGCATCGCCGCCTGACTCAAGCCAAAGGCATTGTATTCAACAAAAATAACGCGGGTGAAAGTGTCAAAGCCCATAATGGCCGGCGTGCCAAAGTCAGATAGTGCATAAAGCGCAGCAAGTAAAGCGCCTGCCGCTACGCTATTTACCACGCGCGGTAGCACAACACGCCATAGGCTAGCGCCTAATGAGAGCCCTAACGTGCGAGCCGCATTCACCAAGCTTGCATCTAAGCTTAACAGGCTAGAACGGGTAGTCATCATCACAAAGGGGTAAGTGTAAAGACTCATCACTAACGCAGAGCCCCACAACCCGCTGATGGACGGCGTGGTAATACCTAATATATTTTCTATTTCACCGCCTCTGCCAAATGAGAAGTACATAGCAAACGCGCCAATATAACTGGGTAGTGCCAGTGGCGCGGCAAGTAAAATTAACCAAAAGCGCTTAAACGGCATTTGCACATAGGCAGTGAGAAAGGCAAGCGGCACACCAATTAGCACCGAACCAATAATGGTAAGTACCACCAGTGAAACCGTGTTACCTAGAACACGAAGATTATGGGTATCGAAAAGTTGCGCACTGTCTTGGGCTAAAGAAAATAAAACGCCGACGGGCAATAAAGCCATCAGCGCAATAAGCAGTGCCAGTGGATACGACTTTGGCCAGTTTGTCACAGTACGCCAACTTCCCTCATAAGGTTAAGTGTGGGGCGTAAATCAGCCAACTTACGAAGGTCCATTTCAGGGGGCGAAAGCGTGCTCAAACTTGCTAAGCCTTGCGGTTGCTCGACGCCCTGAACAAGCGGTATTTCGTAGGCTTCACGAGCAAGATACGACTGCACTTCCTGCGACAGTAAGTAACGAATAAAGTTAACCGGTAAGTCGCCTTCGCTTAACGCCACAATACCAGACGCATTCACTAAGCAACCGGCATCGCCTTTAGTGTAAGCTAGCGCTACATTCGCATCGGGCTTGCCTGATTTAAGGCGCAGTGTGTAATAGTGATTAGCAAAACCAATATCCACTTCGCCACGCTCAACGCCCATTACCACGCCAAGTTCGCCCGCATACTTTTTAGAATGCTTATTGATGCTTTTAAGCCACGACTTTGTCGCTTTATCACCCTCTAAAATACGCATAGCAGTAACAAAAGATTGGAACGACGAATAAGCGGGTGCCCAACCTATTTTTAGGTCGCTATCAGCAAGCGCCATTACGCTTTCGGGTATCTGCTCTGGCTTAACGCGCTCGGTGTTGTACGGCAGCGTACGTACTCGGCCCGTTACCGGTGACCAGCTGGGATATTGAAAATCTTCACGAAGCTGTGCCGTTAAATCGTTAGGCAATGGCTTGGCGGCACCGATGTCCGTCACCACACCAATTGAGCCAGTATCTACTGCCCAAAAAAGGTCTGCGCGTTTAACGGCCGCTTTGGTTTCAGCCACAATCGTGTTCGCCAATGCTGCTGAGCCACCACGTCTTACCTTCAAATTTAACTTCGGGTTGCGCTTTTCAATGGCTTTAAGAACATTCTCATACAAGCCGCCTTCACCGCGCCCCAAGTACAAGGTGAGATCACCTTCTAATTTAGGTAGGGATTCTACTGACACACTACCGGTTTGTGTCATAGCGTTTGCAAAGCCTAGCGGCAAGCCAGATAAAACACCTGCTGCAGCTAAGCCTTGTAAGAATGTTCTACGTTGCATACACCTTCCTTTAAAAAACGTCTTTACGACTTTGCTCTACTTCAACTAAAAGTGCGCGAGCGCGGTCAAGCTTAGCCTGCATTGACTCCACTACCTTGCGCACTGCGTCTACGCCAGTATCTTTCGAAATGGCTTGAGGAAGCGTAACGTTAAAGTCTTTCTCTAGGTCTTCAACCAAGGCTGCGTCTTTGGCAATCAAATCACCTTCTACGCCTTCAAAACGCTGTAGATAAGTGTCGTGAACAAGCGTAGTTGCCACTTCGTGTAGCTGTTCTGCATATTTAGCTACCACGCGATCAAGACGGGTTTTAATATCGTCGATGACTTCAGGGCCAGTTGTCGGCTCTTTTTCAGTCGTTTGAACCTTGTTAACCAGACCTTTCTTTTGGTACTGGGACGCAAGTTTAACTGCGCCTAGCGCCTGCCACAAGGCATGATTTAGCTTCTCTTGCTCAACGCGTACATCTGCAACTGGCTTGCCTTCATCAATGGCGACTTTTACGCCGTAAATGCCCTGCCAAATAGACGCGTAAATAGGCACATATTGGGTTTCAATGGCAGAGTGAAAGTCCACTTCTTCCCAGTACTCGATTAACGCGTCTGTTTTTAACGATTTGTCTTTTGCTTCGTACGCATCAACAACACTGCCAAACTTGCTTTCTAGCCAGTGCACCTCTTCGGTGTACTCACCGATATGGGCATGAAGGTTGTTAACGTGATCGCCAATAGACCCGTTCGCAAGCGCTTGAGACGATAGCATAGAGAGCGTTACGGCAGAGGCCAGCACCAACGCCCCCATTTTTTTCAGTGTTATTGTCATCATTATTCCTAAAACATTTGCCTTAATGCGCAAATGATACTTATTATCATTAAGCAAGTAAAGGTAACTAAACGAGGCTACATGCTACGTAACGCAGTACGTTAACCCTTCATTTTTCTGCATTTTCGATACAGAATATTGCATATTAGTTCATTAACCTTTGCTGAACACATTGATATTCAACGCAATTAGCAAACTGTCAGATCATAGTTGGGTTACATTTTAATGAAAATCACGGGCAAGTATACGCATATATAAATTAATGAATATTCACAAAAAGCTAAAAGATCGAGTAGGGTGAGGCGTCACCGCCTCATCCCTCTCACAGAACCGTACATACGGGCCTCGTATACGGCTCATGTACATAGTTATTTAGCGTAATGGCTAAACACATATCCCGTTGCAACATT
>Ga0114899_1002168_pt1 | contig 10720 bp, 15 predicted proteins | sample MalvireepMed_215_FD_83497 | JGI IMG/M metagenome (GOLD analysis project Ga0114899, IMG submission 83497) | Marine viral communities from the Global Malaspina Expedition - Malaspina viral metaG DeepMed_215 | ecosystem: Environmental > Aquatic > Marine > Oceanic | place: Mediterranean Sea... | reverse complement strand
GTCACTATGTTTAGTCGAAGGAAGCGGAAGCATTATGTGAAAGCTGCTAAGTCTCTCCTTCCTATGGACAAGAATGTTGACATTGGTGGAATGGTTGCCAGCCTTGGCGCAGCGATTGGGGCTTCCCACTCGTCTGCAAACTCTGCTGTAGCCTTTGAAGAAGATGAAGAAGATGAATTAGTGTAAAAAGCTGACACTATAGGACTATAATAAGGCGAGGGAAACCTCGTCTTATTTTTTTTATGGAGCAACTAACCCCCGAAATACTACAGACTTGGAATGGCTTTTACCCAGACGGCAGGAAACTAAACATACTGGTAGTTCCTGCTAATGATGGAGGATGTGCTTATTACAGAGCATGGTCCCCCTACCAAAAGCTTCAAGAGCTATACCCCAACATTGTAGACATTAGATTCGATAAAAACCCTCTGGGTTTAGATGAAGAGAAGAGGATATTGGACCCAGACTTTGATCACGCTAACATAAAGTGGGCCGATGTGGTCGTGGGTAACAACATCTCTAACTTCGGAGGACCATATACTACTCGTATCTGTGGAATGACCAAGGAGCTTGGAAAGTTCTTTCATATGGATACCGACGATCTCCTTACAGAGCTATACGAGGGACACAGGCTCTCGGAGGTTTATAAAGAGAAGGGGCTGAGTGAAATGACGAAGTTTATCTACTCCCACTCAGACCTAGTGAGCGTTACTCAGGAGAAGTTTGCTGAGAGAGTAGCTCCTTTCTGCACAAAGAAACTAGCTGTAGTAAAGAACGCAGTTGATTATAGATTGCCTGGGTGGAATTCTCCTCTCATACCTGCTCCTAAAAAGAGATTGGTGAGAGTAGCATGGGCAGGAGGTATTCACCATGAAGAGGATGTTAAAGAGTTTGCGGGGGTTCCCCATTTTGTAAACGGGAGAGTGGGCAGAGAGAACATTCAATGGAATTTTTATGGGGCTCCTCCTCCCCAGGCTGAAAAAGATTGGCAGACAGATGTGTGGGCTAATTACAGAGCTATCCTCATGAGAGGCTTTAAGGGAGGAAAGAACTGGAACATATTCCCAGCCATGCCAGCACACGAATATGGTAAACTATACTCTGCCAACGATGTAGCTATAGCCCCTCTACAAATGAATGCTTTCAACGATAGTAAGTCCGACATTAAAGTGGCAGAGTGTGGACGCTACGGGTTGCCTTTAATAGCTTCCGATGTGGGGTGTTATAATGAGACGATTAAGAATGGAGAGACGGGATACCTGCTGCCTCCAGGGGCACCCCAAAAGGATTGGGTCACTCTGCTAACAAAAGTGTTCAAAGATAAGAAGCACATAAAAGAAATGGGACAAAATTTGAAGAATGTTGTAGATGAGTACTATGATTTAAATAAGGTAGTACATTTTCGATTACTGATGTATAAGGAGTGCATGAATGTCTAAAAAGAAAAACAAGAAACAGGAACTGAAAACTTTCAAGCATAGCGGAGATTTGGGAGATATTATCTTCTCGCTCCCTACTGTTAAAGCTCTGGGTGGTGGTATTCTCTACCTAGACCCGAAGGGAGGAGAAGAGGAGCCTTTGGTTTCTTGGGCTAATGGGCTGTATAACTCTACTAAGCTTACAGAGAAGGGTATTGAGACTATCAGAGAACTTCTTGAATATCAAGACTACATCGAAGAGGTTCGGTTGTGGGCTGGAGAGGATGTGGACTTTAATCTGGATATGTTTAGAATGCATATTCGTTACAATAATCTATCGGATTCGCATCTGGCTGCGTTCGGAGTTTCCTTTGAAGAAAGAGATGAACCTTGGTTGAAGGTTCCTTCTGCTATTATTGATGATGCAGACAGAGATGTGATCTTTGCTAGAAGCTGTAGATATCATGGTAACTACTCGTTTTGGGAAACGATTGATAGAGCTTTAGTAGATAAAGCTTTTTTCCTTGGGTTCAAGGAGGAGCATGACCAGTTCCTGTATACTTATCCCCACATGGCAGAGGTTCCCCGCAGAGAGGTCCAGAGCCTCCTAGAGATGGCTCAAGTGATTGAAGGGGCAGATCTGTTCGTAGGGAACCAAGGGCTCCCACACGCGATTGCAGAGGCTCTCAAGAAGCCTATGCTTAATGAGGTTTTCCGTCCTTACCCTGCTGCTGTATTCCACCGAGAAGACGCGAAGTATGTGTGACCTATGGCTATTTTTGTTTTATTATACATCTTAATCTGTTACAAAATTGATCTACCTGTATACTGGTATGATTGGACTCTCTTCGCTCTCCTAGAGATTTATGCTGTTTGTAGAGTATTGTTTTCCTCGCAAGTAAAGGAAGCATATGATAAGGGTGTAAGAGAAGGAGCTAGAGATAATTTAGATTCTACAGATAATATCTTTACGGATGTCTAAATATGAATTACAATATTATTTATAGAAGTTGTGATAGAGTAAATGCCTACTCAGGAGGAGGGAGGGTTCGACCCTACGGGTCTAAGTTGGAAGTAATTTCTAAATGTTTTCGATCTCTTGCGGCTTCTATTTGGCACTATAACCATCAGGAGCTAAGTGAGAAGAATCCTCTTAGCCTGTACATCGTTGATGACCATTCCTCAGACGAGCTTCTAAAGATGTTTGATGAAGTTTCTAATACCTTTGGATTTGAGTACGAGATGATCCCTATGGAGGAGACAGGTAATGGCAATAGTCTGAAAGCCTGTTATGATTATGCATACCAGAACCTAGACGGCTTCCTATTCTTTATTGAGGATGATTACCTAATGGTGGAGAGTACTATTGATGAATGCTTTGAAGCATTCTTACGATTTAGAGTATCCGCTAACAATGATGTAGTTATTCACCCCGTTGATTACCCCGATAGGTATGATGGTAAGTTTACTCCCATATACCCTGCGTTTGTTCTTTTGGGGAGGGACAGACATTGGAGAACTGTGGCACATACAACCTGCACCTTCGGCATAAGCAAAGAGGTTTTGGTGGAGCATTGGGATAAATATGAAGCCATTACTAAGTATGGAATTGATCCTACTATTACTGAGGCAAATACTATTAATCTAGTGTACGAGAAGCACCCCTGCTTCTCACCTATCCCCAGTCTTGCTCACCACTATCAGTTTGAAGATACACTATCCCCCTTTCTACCCTTAGAGACTTTTGATGGCTAAGATAGATTTATCTAAGGTAACTTTGGTATGTGGTGAGGGGAGGGAAGAGCATCGGGAGAATGTAGAGAGGTTGTTTGAAGACTTATCTGATAAATTTACCTTTTATGATTCAAAGATCTTTTCTGATAATCTAAAGTCTATAAAGGATTATAACCTCTTTGTTGCAAAGGAATTGGTAAACCATGTTGAGTCGGAGTTTTGTTTGGTAGTGCAGCTTGACGGGTTCCCTGTTGCCCCTCCTGCGTGGGACGAGAGGTTCTACACCTATGATTATATTGGAGCCCCCTGGTTTACCCAACCTACGGTTCTCCCGTGCCTAGGAGGTAATGGAGGATTCTCACTTAGGAGTAAAAAATACCTAGAAGAAACGAGTAAGTTTAAGTATGATGGAGAAGAAGCAGAGGATGTTTTCTTTTGCAGAGAAGTCGGACATATTTTAGAGAAGAGGGGAATTAAATTTGCCCCCGCACATATAGGAGCTAGATTTTCATGTGAAGACATGATGTGGAACGATCAGTTTGGATTCCACGGCAATAAAACTTTAGCCATTAATAAATTTTTAAAGGTGTTTACATAAAAAATGAGTATAGATAAAATTTATGATTATCATTGTAATGATAATTCAGATATAAACGAGCATCTGCCCACACTAAAGAGGTATACAGAGCTATGTGATACTGTGATTGAGATGGGTGTTCGGACGGTCGTATCAACATGGGCATTCTTGGCAGGTAAACCTAAAAAACTTACTTCAATTGATATAGTGGATCCATTGAAATACAATGTGAGTATGGATAGCATTAGAGCCCTCGCAAAAGAAAATGATACTGAGTTTAAGTTTCTTTTAGAAGATACAACCAAGATAGATCTAGAAGAATGCGATTTATTGTTTATTGATACTTGGCATGTGTATGAGCAACTAAAAAAGGAGTTAGAGTTACATGGAGACAAAGCTAAAAAGTATTTAATATTCCATGACACTACCACATTCGCCCATAGAGGGGAAACCCAAGGTCATGTGGGACTTAAACCAGCGATTGACGAATTCCTACAACAAAACTCACATTGGAAAGTTAAAGAGGTATTTACAAATAACAATGGACTGACGATTTTAGAAAGAGTGAATTCTCTGTGAAAAATCCCGTAATCTATACCTCGGTTTATGGTGCATATGACACAATTATGCCAGCCCCCTATGACAGCAAGTATAGATGTGTATGTATAACAGAGAATCCTGATTTAGTAAAAGATAAAGGGTGGGAAGTTATTTATAGAGAACCCACCGAATCTAGTAATGTAAGAAATGCGAAGTTTGCTAAGATAAACCCACACTTATTTTTTCCTGATAACGATGTTAGTCTTTGGATGGATACTAGTCTAATCTTGGTGAAAGATCCTGAGCCCGTACTGACAGAGTGGTTACAGGATAGCGATATGGCTATGTTTGATCACCTATTCCCCCATGTTAATAACATAGTCGATGAACTTGAAGAATGCAAAAGATCTAGAAAAGATAACTTTGAAGTAATGACAAACCAAGTTAATAGGTATATGGAGGAGGGATTTCCTTACAAGAATTATAATCATTTTATGGGGATGTTTATTGCTAGAAGACATCACTCTGAAAATGTAATTAGGTTAATGAATTGTTGGTGGGATGAGATAAAGAATAACAGCTTTAGGGATCAACTTAGTTTTTCATACTCCTGCTGGAAAACTAAGTTTAAATGCTCAAGAATAGAGGCTAACTCCGATGAGTATTTTAGGAACAGACCGCACGGAGGTTGATATGGTTGGCTCTACACTTTCTAGATTTAAAATAAACATAGTATACCAAAAGGATGGGTGGATTCTACCTCAGATAGCAGCCAATTTGGCGAATGAAATTGTATGTTGCGGACTGTCTGAAACCGCAGACCCAGAAGCTGATATAAACTTATATGTTAATTACCACCTCTTTTCCTTATTGGGGAGCAAAAAAACTAATTTTGATGTGGGATTTTTTACTCATAAAGAACCTGCTGGATCTTTTGACCAAATAGCTTCATCATTAGATCATTGTATAGGTATGAGTTTAAAAACATATGACCTTCTTCCTAGGAATAAAAGATCGGTTCTAAGCCCTATGGGGGCAGATACCGAATTGTTTAAAAATAAAGAACTAACTATAGGAGTCGTAGCAAGAGATTACCCAGGGGGAAGAAAAGGATTAGATATCCTACACAAGCTTTCAGAAATAAATGGAGTAATTATTAAAGTAACAGGAGGTCGATTAGACAAAAATCAGCTTGTAGATTTTTACGATTCTATAGACTACATGTTAGTAACTTCTACCCTAGAAGGAGGACCCATTCCTGTTCTTGAAAGTTTACTATTAAATAAACCAATCATAGCTCCCGATGTGGGGTGGTGTTGGGATTTTCCTGTAGTTAAATACTCAAGCTATAATGAATTAGTTTCTATAATATCAAAGTTGGCCTCTCCTATAAAATCTTGGAAAGATTCCGCTAATGAACTTGTTAAGATACTAGAAGAAGCATACGAAGGTAAACAAAAATGAGATACTCTAATTTAAAACTAGAAATTGAAAAATGCAAGCCTAAGACCATATTAGAAATAGGCACCTGGGATGGGGTTCATAGTTGTGAGATGATTTCATCTGCACAAAAGTTCAATAAGGATATTGTTTACTTTGGGTTTGATGTTTTTGAAAAAATAAGCGAGGAGGTTAGAAGAAAAGAACTTCATGTTAAGGATATTCAAAGGGAATCAACTATAAAGGCTAGGTTGGAAAAGAGTGGAGCAGTAATTCATTTGCATGTGGGGTACACTAATGAAACTTTACCCTCCTTCACACCAGACACCCCAATAGATTTTGCTTACATTGATGGTGGTCATTCCCTAGAAACTATCCAAAACGATTGGGAGCATGTAGAGAAACTGATTCATGACGATACTGTAGTTATCTTTGATGACTACTATAATAAAGACGAGACTAAAGGATGTTATTCTTTAATACAATCTCTGAAGAAAAATGAAAGATATTCTGTGGAGATCTTAGATCCAGAAGACCGCTTTCCAAACGGACTAAATATTAGATTTGTAAAATTGTGTAGAAAATGAAAAAAGCATTAATTACAGGGATTAACGGGATGGATGGGAGTCACTTAGCTGATTTCCTTCTGGAGAAGGATTATGAGGTTTTTGGTTTGGAGAGACGAAGCTCTTCTAAGAATAGAGTTAATACTAAACACTTAGAGGAGAAGATCACCTTCATTGTGGGCGATCTTACAGACCAAAATTCATTACTGAGAGCGTTACAGGCTTCGCAACCTGATGAGGTATACAACTTGGGGGCGCAGTCCTTTGTAGGGGAGAGTTGGAATACCCCAGAGCAGACTAGTGATGTTACGGGATTAGGAGTATTGAGGATGCTGGAAGCCATACGAATGTATGGAAAAGAAGTCAAATTTTATCAGGCTGGCTCTTCGGAGATGTTTGGTAAGATGATAGAGAACCCATCCGATGAAAAGACTCCTTTTAATCCTCGATCACCGTATGGAGTGGCTAAGACTTTTGGATACTACATGACCAAAAACTACAGGGAATCATACGGGATGTTTGCTTGTAATGGTATACTATTTAATCATGAGTCAGAGAGACGAGGAAGGGAATTCGTAACTCGTAAGATAGCTAACGGTGTAGCAGCAATTAAATTAGGAGTGGCCTCTCATATAACTTTAGGGACTTTAGACTCATTAAGGGATTGGGGTTATGCCCCTGACTATGTTGAGGCTATGTGGCTGATGCTACAGCAGAACGAGCCTGATGATTTCGTTATCTCTACGGGGATTTCACATTCGATTAGAGACTTTTTGGACTTAGCTTTTCTTGAGATAGGGATTCCTGACTGGTCTAATTACATTAACCAAGACCCTAGATTCATGCGTCCCGCAGAGATAGATTGTTTGCGGGGGGACAGTAGTAAGGCTGCTGAGGTATTAGGGTGGAGCCCTTCTGTGGATTTTAAGGAATTGGTTAGAAGAATGGTTAGGAGTGAGATAAATGAAAGAACTTAGAGACTTACAAGCGTCAGGCATTGAATCTGAAATCAAGGTAATTGATGATTGGCTAACTGCGGAGGAGTGTAACTACTTAGTCTGGGCCTTTGAGTATGATGGGACTGCTGTTATGTGGGATGATGTTAAGACAGGAGAGAATCATTTTCCTCGTAAAGCATCTTCGTGGCTGCAAGACAGGGAGACTAAAGCTGCTCCCTTCATCTATTCAATTCGTGATAGAATCACGGAGCAATTTGTTAATAAATATTATTATCCTCAATTATTTGCTACTCATACCTATTTAGATGGAATCGTAGACTCCACTATGGGAGGAACTAAAGCATCTTGGTGGACTTATTACCAATCAATACTATTTTTGAATGATAATTATGAGGATGGAGAAATTCGCTTCACAGACAAAGAGATCTCCGTTACTCCCCGCATGGGTAGTCTTGTACTCTTTCCTGCATCAGAAAGGTGGGACACCGCTCTAGTGCAAGGGACCGCATACCGATTGATTAGCACATATACCGATGTAGCTGCTTATAGGGAAGACGATTTAGAGTTTGAGAAGCAGCCCTTTATTGTTCAGAACGCTCCTAAACCAATTAAAAGAAAGTCAAAAGGGTGTGGGTCTTGTGTGGATAAGAAAATTAAGGTTAAGATAGAAAACAATCAGACTGGTGAAATTTCGTATGTGTATAAGACTAGAGAAGAGTGGGAAAAGATGAGAAACAAAAACTCTAAGGGCTCTAAAGGAATAATTATTTAGGCTTAATTGTCTCGTTTTACTGCCCACTTCTTCTATTATAGAGTATGGATTCAGGAGTTTTAGATCGTCTCAAAAATGCTGGGTTGTTATCCGACCAGCCAATCAACCTAGGGTTTGTTCCTACAGGTAATTACGCTTTGAACAAGGTGATTTCTGGTGACTACACTAAGGGAATACCTATTGGAATGATTACGCAATTCCACGGGGAGTCCTCGACCGCAAAGACTGTGTTTGCTACGCACATCTTAAAGGAAGCACAAGCAGCAGGACACTACTCTATGCTGGTGGACTCAGAAAATGCCTACAACCCTGAGTTCGCTACCCATTTAGGAATTGATCCCAAGAAGCTCATCTACTCTGCCCCAGAGACTTTAGAACAGTCGTTCGATGTTATTAAGAATACTGTTATGGAGATCAGGAAGGAGGATCGTGAAACCCCTATAGTTATTGCATACGATAGTATTGCGGTGTCCCCCTCAAAAGCAGAGTTTGAAGCTGAGAATTTTGATGGAAACAATATGGTGGGTGCGGTAAGAGCTAAAGCTACAGGAGCTTGCTTGAGAAAGATTAATCCTATCCTCCGCATGAAGAAGGTTGCGCTTGTAATCGTTAACCAAATTAGGAATAAGGTAGGGGTAATGTACGGGAGCCCTGATACAATGGCAGCAGGAGGGAAGTCCCTGGAGTATTACTTAGGTGTAAATCTTAAGTGTATCTCCAACAAGACTAGCGATCTCATTAAGGACGATCTAAAGAATGTGGTAGGTATTCAAGGCAAGGTACGCAACACAAAGAATAAGGTTTCTCTCCCCCATAGGGAGTGTGAGTTTGCGCTTTATTATAATGAGGGGCTGGACCCCTACGCAGGATTGCTAAAGCTTATGGAGATGGAGGGTCTGGTCACACGATCAGGGGCTTGGTATTCAGTAGCTGAGAGTGATAAGAAATTTCAATCAAAAGATTTTAACGACCTCCTTCGGAATAAGTCGGAAGGGTTCGAAGACCTTTGTAAACTATTAGGATTATAAAAATGGAAGAAGTAGACGAGCAATCGAGATTTTACAAAATTTTAGAAGATGTTATCGACAGGGCTTTTAAGCAGTCGTGGGTAAAAGTTGGAGGTAAAGAAAAAACCTCCAAAGATAATTCTGATGTGCTGTACGAAAGCATTGAAGACTATAAAGAACAGACGGGCAAGCGATTTCGTATGAAGCGAGATCAGAAGGAGAGGGGCTTGAGTAGGGAAGAAGCTTTTAAAGAAATTCATGAAAAGCCTTGAAAGTAATCTCCAAGTGTGCTATAATAGTGCCACACGATTGAGAAATCACTAACTAACGGAGAACTGAAAAATGGTTATCAAGAACGAAGAACTACTGCGTACTTACGCCCCTGCTGCCTTCGCAGAGGCTCCCGAAGAGGGTAGAGTGTCTGGACGATACTCTTTCCTTCCTACTACTGAGATCCTTGAGATCCTACAGGATGAGGGCTGGACGGCTTGGAAGGCTCAACAGGTTAATGCTCGTACATGGTCTAAGAACCATGCCAAGCACATTATCCGCTTGCGCCATGAGGATCTGAATATGCAATCTTTTGGTGTTGGAGACTCCTTCCCTGAGATGCTTCTTATGAACGCTCACAATGGTCTGGGCAGCTACGATCTTATGGGAGGCATCTTCCGTATGGTCTGCTCTAACGGCATGGTGATCTCTGAGAGCGACTTTGGGAAGATTCACATCCGACACATCGGGTTTGAGGCTCAACAGGTTGTGGACGCTTCTAAGGAGCTTATCCTTAACTCTTCCAAGGTTGCCGATAAGGTTAACACTTGGAAGGAAATCGAGCTTACCCCCCGCTCTCGCAGCGACTTCTTTGCTGATGCAGCTAAGATTCGTTTCGAGAATCCTGATGAGGGTATCGTGCGGGATGTGTCTACTGTGCGAAGAGAGTCTGATAAGGGTAGCGACCTGTGGCGTACCTTTAATGTGGCTCAAGAGAACCTCATTAGAGGGGGCTTCATTAATGGTTCCACCCGTAGGAATGTTCGCCCCATCACTTCCATCCAGAAAGATGTGAAATTTAACTCGGAGTTGTGGGACTTGGCCTCTAAATATAGTGAGTCAGTTTCCTTGAACTAAACCTTGACGAAGGAGGGGAGAGGTTACTGACCTCTCCCCTTATTTTTTACCCAATGAGAAAAAAAGCAGACTCAGATGGTGGTGATTCTCTCCCTGATGATCCCCTCTTAATTGACGATGATGGGCTCTACATTACGATAGGGCAGATGCAGTATTGGCTCAACCGCAAGGGAGGGAAGAAGCAATTTAAGTCTGGTTCTTCTGAGTTTTTTAAATACTATAACTCATGTAGAACTTATAACCTAATTAGTGAACTCATGGTCGATGATCCTGAGTGTGCATTCATGTATTGGGATAATAAACGAGAAGCTCCTGCCTTTAGCTTTCCCGTAAGTGGGACGGTAGCGGAGACTTTTTTTGAGCTAGGCTTGCTAGACGAGGGTGATGAGAAATTATATTAAAAGCCTAGGGTACTATGCCCTGACTATTTTAGATAGTCTAATTAACTTTTTAGCCTCTGCCGTAGGTGTATATCCTAGGGTGGATACTGCCTCTTCCTTTTTAATTTTCTTAGAATTGAGAAAAGTTGGTGCTGTACTAGGTGGTACAGCAAAGAGAAGAGGTGATTTAGAGTCTAAG
>Ga0114899_1002167_pt1 | contig 10720 bp, 5 predicted proteins | sample MalvireepMed_215_FD_83497 | JGI IMG/M metagenome (GOLD analysis project Ga0114899, IMG submission 83497) | Marine viral communities from the Global Malaspina Expedition - Malaspina viral metaG DeepMed_215 | ecosystem: Environmental > Aquatic > Marine > Oceanic | place: Mediterranean Sea... | reverse complement strand
CTGACTTGATGTGTTCACCGCCAGCAGCATCGTAGAAGTAGAGTTCCGCCCCAAGAGTCAAAACTAAGTCATCGGTATTCTCGTCCCAGAGCATATAAGTGCCAGTTGTGGCCCCGAAGAACTGCACATCATAGCCGGTATCGTCAACACCAACGGTAAGGGTGCCATCTATCTGAACATTATGTGGAAATAGAAGATGGGCATGACTCTCTGGCTTATAGCTCATTATGGAAGCCTCTTCTCATATATGCAGTCGATTTCTGAATCAGTCGATCCTTTACGGATGGCTTGGAAGTTGGATACCTCAGTCTCATCTGTGAGGACGAAAATATCTCCACTAGATTGGGTATGCCCTTCCGACGCAGTGGGGGCAGTCCCATCGGCTCGCCATCGAAGCGCGGCATCATTCACCCTTATTGTTACTTGAGTAATATTACTGCCACTGGTAGTCAAACTGACAGCCGAGCTGGAAACGGCCTTGGTATCGTGGCCTACTATCTGATACTCTTCTGCCATTAATCCGATCCGTATACATTGACATTCACAACACCGTCACTGGATGCGCCCGTGTCTCGGATCGACCGCCAATGCTCGATGTTCTCTTTACCAGAGATTGACCACTTCGCACCAATGTTTTCAGAAATCTCTCCATTGGCCCCGGCATTACTGATCGAGGAGTTTATCCGGTTGTCAGTATGCCAGACCTTGCCCCCCGAGATATGCTCAAAGTAGGCTTTAACGGAATTGTCCGCATAAGTAGCAGCAGTAATAGCTTTAGCGGAAGTGGATACGGTCAGCTTCTCAGAAGAGAGAAGTCTAAGAGGAGCTAGACGTGACACTCTAAATTCCTTTCGTGGGTGCTAAGAAGAGAGCCTAGTTTAAATTGGTGGTGTTTTCGCACACCCCCGGAAGCGGGCTTACTCCAGCATCAAGTCGATAAGGCTCTTCTCGGTGGTAGCACCAACTTCCATAACTCTACCAACAAGAACCTCATTTCGACCCGATTCGTCGTAGTCCAAGGCAGTAACTGTTCCTGCGGTTGTTTCACTATGCCGCGCTTGCAGTCCTACTGTGAGTGCGCCTTCAGTCTGAACTGCCGCAGGGCCACGAGTCTGCGCCCAGCCAAAGCTGCCATCAGCCCCAACGCCCATCCCCACTCCTATAGGAGGAGCGACAATTGACGTATTAGGTGCCGAAACGACTTCCTTCCATTTACTCTTAATGAGTTTAAGGTGGGAAGCACTCGTAACCGCGACTGCCAATCCAGTCTGAATTTCGATACTGGCGTTTGCCGCACTTGATACCGCGGTATTCCGAAGTACCTTGTAACGGTAGCCTTCACCGGCAAGGTCTTCACCGACCAGCGATCCACCAGCATACTCATTTACTACAAGCGTAATGGATGTAGCAATTGAGATGATGGTTGAACCGACAGCCGTTCCAGCCGTGCCATAGTCCGTACCCGAACCCGTGGGGTCCAACTCGTCGTGGGCAGAACCGGGATCTTCCATAGCTAACAACTGTGCAGCGATTGTCGTCCCGCCGTACTCCACGTACCGATAAACACAGTCGTCTCGTTGCATACGAGTTCCCAACGGGAACAGTTGCGTCGTTCCGACCGTGAATTCGTTGACGTTGGGCGGGATTATGTCCAAGCTGCCGAAGTCAAAGACCTTATCAAACGGAATGGTAAGGATCGTTCCGTCTGAAAGTTGAGTCAGGCCGTGTCGCATGTTTGCGACCATTTTAGCCTCCTACTAGGCCACTACTGTTGTGTCTTCGATGTCGTAGATACGACCGACACTCATAGCGGAACCATCAATGAGGTTCCAGTATGCAACGTGCCTCAGCCCCGAAGCATCAAAATCTTCGAGGTCTGCAAAGACGCGGCGTTTCATTAGTTGACCTTGAGCCATGTCGTTCCGTGGACCAGTCCCGAAACCGAGTCTCAAACCGTTAGAGTTTCCCTGTCCGCTTCCCATCTTGATTGCAAAGACGGAATACTGGCTGTCTCCGCTAGTCTGCTTTTGACGCAGGGAAATTCCCGTTGCGTCTGCCCGACCTTCACCTGTATTTTCCTGTTCTGCAACAAGGTAGTCAGATCGGATTACGGGAATCCCATTCCAGTGAGTGATACGCTTTCCGAGATCGTCCGAAGTGAACGAAATCTGCCCAAAGTGGTTTCCAAGGCCAGCTTCCTGCGTGAACGCATCGAGCCTGACAGCGATCTCATGCGGGAACAAGAAGAAATCGATGCCATGTTTCATACCGACTTCCAACGCACGAAGGTTAGCAAGAGAAAGTCCTGCTTCTGCTTCGTTAATGTTGACTTCGTCGGTAGTTCGACCTAGCCCATTACCGTAAGTCTGGGCCATGATGTGCAAGCCGAATGGCTCGTTACTCTGGCCGTTTGTCGAGTCCCCATAGATGATGTCGTCGTTGATGTGGTTAACCATCGCATCGACATCTTCAATGAGTTGCTGCGCGCCGTAATCGTTGTAGTTGTTGTACGTCCCTTCCACAAACTGATCAAGGGCGGTCTGCTTGTAGGCAATGACCAACTCTCGATCAAGCTGCGTGTAGGCCGTCTCTTCTTCCCAAGCAAGTTGGGAACCGATTGACGCTCTGTGTGCCGAAGGCTGAGTAGCCTGACGGTTCCATCTGACTTTCTGCCCGATTACCTGTTGTACCGGGAGAATCCCAAGTAGACCGCCACGCCGAACATCTTCCTGAACTACGCCGGGAAGAAACATCGGCTCAGTTAACTTCTGAGCTTCAGCAAGGTTCGCCCAGTGACCACCTGAATCAGCCACCAGTTTCCTCCATTAATTTCCTAGCCTCGAAGAACGGAAGTCGCTTCCGTCGCCATTTCGAGGTCTGATTGAGGGGAACTTCCAGCCCCGCTACCCCCGCCCTGAAGTGTTGCAGTTCCACCGACAGGCCCAGTCGTCGGAGAGTTCTCCGTCTTTCCAGAACTGTCTTTACCACCATTACTTCGGAACGCTTTATGTAGCGCAGCCAAGTCGTCTAACCCTTTTCGTGAATCCGCACGATTAACGAGGTCTTCAGGAACGCCCCCAGCAATTGCGGCACTCTTGGCCGTATTGAGCAACTCGGATTCAAGATTAGAATTTCTTGTCTCCATGTCACTAAGCTGTCCCCTTAGTTTATCCATCGCGTCCTCATGCGCCCACTCCTTTTCGAGATCGGCAACAGTTCTTCCTAGTTCACTTGTGGAACCACTGCCTAGGTCTGAAGAAGTAGTCTCTAGAACCTTCCGCTGGGCATCTCGGTCAGCTTTTCTCGCAGCCGACTTTGCCTTATCAGCGGAGGACTTAAGAGCAGCGATGTCAGCCTCGTATTTCTCGGATGCGCCCTTTACGGCACTGGCAAGCAGTTGAGAGACTGCTCCCCGATGTTCCGTAGGGATCGCTTCAAGAATAGGGTTGGTATCTGTGTCTGCCATTGTGCCTCGCAATCTCTCCGAGTTTGTGCGCCCAGAGCCAACTGGGGGTAGTCCTGTTTGAGAGCATATCAGGGGGAACGATGGCCGTCCACCTATGAATCAGGCTAATCTAAACGACCGAGGTTTGGCCGTCCCCCATCAGCTTCCCACCATGAACGGGCGGTAGAATTCTTAAAGGAAACTCCCTTTGGAAAGAACCCGAAAATATTAAGGGCGTAATCTAATCGGGGATCACCCACTCGCATGGCCTCACGGCGATCTCTTATGGTTCTTATCCAGAGCTTGTAGCCAGCGTCCTGACGCAAAACCGCAGCTTCTTCCTGACTTCTCCAAGCCGCATCCTGAATGTCTAATACTAACCTCTGAATATCTTCGCCGAGTTCCTCAGCTACCTCGTCCTCGACTCGCCAGTAGTTCCCTATGATAGTCCGATTAAGCTTGCGTTCGATCTTCTGCCCCGGAGTCCCATTGCGATCTAGTTCCTCCAAGAAGGCTTCTTGGAATTCGTCGGGGACATTAGCCCTATACGCTTCTTGCTCCTCGTGGAACCCTGACCAGTCTTGTTCATTGGGGTCTGTAAGAGAGGGTCTTGGACTAATCTGATAGTACCCTGCCATTATCTGGTTGAACGGGTGCTGCAATGCAATTTCATCCCCGAACTGGGACATCACATCAACGTACTCTTCGTAGGTTGTTGGCACGTTAATAAAGGGACTCTGAGGATCGACTACTACGACTTCTCCTCGTGCGTCCAACTTGCGGCCTCTCGATGTGAGGAAGGCTTCTGCACGCTTGCGACCACGTTCAGTCTTTCTCTCTCTTCGATCAGCAGGGTTTAGAGTTCCGGCCAACCATTGAGCATCATCGCTACGCTGTTCGCTCACTTGATCGTTAGTTCTTACTTCCTCCTGCCGCCAGAACTCTAAGTTAGTTAGCTCCAGTTCCCTTCGCTCTTCTCCCAACAGGTGGAGGCTTCCCGCCCTGAAATAATCTGAATTAGGCATCGCATTGATTAGCCGTGAAACTTGCTGCGGTATCGGACGGATATGCGAGGGGGGAACGCCTTCTCGTCTCATATCCTCAACTGTTTCCAATGGAACATCCAGATACTTTGAGTAAAGCTCATTTTGAGCGGCACGGAAATTCTCTTTAGCTGGGCCTCTAAAGCGCACCATACCGAGAGACTCTTGAGCAAACTCCTGCATTGCAGCCATCTCCACCGCGTCAAGGATGTCTTGCTCAGTGATAATTGGCGCGCCCTTTTTAGGAGTGAGAGTGTCCCAGTCAACCCATGCCGGATTGAACCGTCTCTCTGCGAGGACATTAGCTACTGCATAGTTCCTGAAGCGATCAGGAAACATTTGGTTTCTCATCCGCTTTACATTGTCGGCAATGAACGGGATGCTCGATGCCTCAAGAGCGGCGAGGCCAACAGATGCTGGGGGAGGTAGTACCTGTCCTTTTTCTGCGTCCTCACCTGATTTGACCAGAAATTCCATTAGTACGGAAACGTGTGGCCCCACATACAAACCAACTCGGTTAGCATGATCTTCCGCCTTGTCATACGTCCCAAGCATTCCTTCTTCATGCTCTAATGGGAAGCTACCCCTAAACATCCTCCGGGTTGTAGCGAACATCGTGCCACCAAAGGCGTTCACTTCCATCCAAGGCACCGCATCAACATCTACATACCCACCTTCAGTGGCTTCCCAGTATCGACCTTCGGGCATAATCGTAGACCATGTAGTGGGGGTCTGGATTGAAGTTCGTGAAAGATAGGCAAGCCTCGCCACTTCGTACTTCCAAAACGGGAAGACACCTTGCATGATATCATCAAGGATAGTTAAATCATCGTAATTAACAAAGGCTTGCTTTAAGTCCTCGGTGGCCTCATCTACTGCGCCCTGCCCTAGCCTTTTCAGTCGAGTACGCACGTTTTGAGGAAGGGACTCAACTTCTTGAGCAACATCTTCTATGTAGTTTGCAACTTCTTCTGCGTTAGTCCGGCGATACTTAGGATATTTAGCAGCCGCTTTTAGCTCCGTGAACATATTCTTAAGTTGCTTCTGCTTTACAGCGAACGCATCCATCGTATCACTGGTCAGCCCCAGCACTCTTAATTGAGTCTCGTAAAGATTAGCCACATGCTCAGGCTTGACACCTGTATGCCCGTAATCCTTCGCCCTCATCACGATGTAGTCAACAAATTCTTCTTTACTCTGGAAAGCTGTCCCTGAGAGGATTGCTTGTCCTATGTTTTCAGACTGACCCCCAACAATGTAGGAAAGATCAGGAAGATTAAGGGGGCCATCCTTAAAGTCTTTTGGCTTAATCGAAGCAGTGGGTAGCTTTGCCGGGTTAGCCCCCATGATCTGCACCAACTTGTCTTGCGCGCGCATGTAACCCCGCTGCGTATTCCTCCGGCGCACACTAACACGGTCCCAATGAGCCTTCCTTATGTCATAGTAATCTTGCCAGAAAGATGCACGTTTTGGCCCCTTTGGAGCTTGGGCAAAGTGGGCTGAACGGTTAGCCGAGTCTTGTGCCCAACTTTCTACAAGCAGATCAAGATCAGCCTCTAGAGCATTGGCGAATACCGGCTCTGTATCTGAAACGCCACGAGGATGTGCGCTATACAGATCGAGTTCTTTGGACTTCATCGACTCGACAAGTTCGTCCTTTTTCTCAGTGATGAATTGTAGAACTTCGTCGATTGCTTTGTGATTATCGTCAAAGAGTTTTTCTTTTCTTGCGGCACTCATCCGCGGGGCATTCGTAACCTCCCGCATTGTGGCACGAGTTACACTCTCAACTCGCTGCCCCGCCTCAAATACCATATTCTGCACATGGAACATTAAGCCCTTTAAAGATGCGGCATCTTCGGGATTGGCCCTCGCGACTGCCTCCATTGCAGCCCTTAGTCCCTGTATCGCTCCTTCAGGGCCGCTTCTAAAGGCTTCCCATTCTCGTTCTAGTATGTCTTGAGCGAGGCCTTCTAACTGGGCGTTTATTTGCGCGTGCTTAGTTTGAGCAGTAGGGATAGGGGCTTTTGCGTAACTGAAAGGCGGAACTTGAATATCCCCGCTACCTCGTCTTAAATCAACAAGTTCATCACCTCGGGCTATCCGCCGTACTCGTTCGCGCAGGGGTGCTGCCAACTCTTTAAGGTTAGCGTCGGCCCCGTATACCTCATATAGTAAATTTTCAAACTTCTTTCTCCTTAATGAAGGTTTTCCACTCGTAGCGATATAGAGGGCGCGATCCAAATCGTCTGCAAATATTACGCGCCGCTTTCCATAATTAACGAACGACCCAGCAAGGTCTTTTGGCAACTTAAATGCAGCGGCATCTGCGGCGGAATGGGGAGGGACTGGAACAGCTTCAGGTGTAAACCCAATCGGGCGTGGCCGCTGGTCTTCCGCAGTGCCTATAACAATCCGCTCCAGATCGGGAATCGCCCCACCCGTTTCAGCCCATCGATGAAGTTGGTCTAAACTATCGGCGGTAATGTCGCTGCTTGCCCCAAAGTAGTTATCAATAATCCGACCTATCTCTTTGGGGTGTACCCCTTCCGCAGAATAATCTAACGCCAACTCCCGAACAGCGTCTGGACCCTGCATTACTGCTAGAGTCAAATCTTCTTGGAGCTTTAATAGATGTCTTCCGAGTATCCAATTTTTGGGGGCTTGATCTATAGTATTAACAAGCGATGGCTGCTCTCGTTCAAGGATTTCGATTATCCGCATTTGTGAACGCTTTATATGATAGTGTCTCCGAATCGCCGTGGATATGGAGCCTCCTATACGTGGGAACCACGCAGGGTTTAATGCGTTAAAAACAGACTTCGCCTTACCCGGAACTTTATCTAATCTGAATTTATCATAGATAAGCTCCGACAGCCCATAACCTTCTGGCTCTAAGGCCGCTTGGTATCGGTTTACAGCCCCCACGCCTTCATCATATATACCCAAGCCTTTTAACCCATAGCGAGACATAGCCCTAGAACCTTCAGCCGCTGTCCTAAATCCAACTGAAGATAGCCCTTGAACTGATCGCCACATATCTTCGAGAACGTTCTGGACGGGGAAGCCGGGGAACATGAGAACCGAAGCTGATAGCGGCCTTATCATGTACCGACGTAGCCCATGTTGATACCACTTTACTTGTATCGGGTCGAGCGCGGAGACGATGGCTCCCATAGCTCCCTGACGATAAAGCCCAACGATGGTATCTGCGTTGTTAAAGTTAGCTGTTTCTCGGACTTGTGCCATCCGACGAACTTTATCCCGTAGTTGAGTTGGCGAGAGCGGCAGTAACTCAGACCTTAAACCAGTGATTCGATCAGTGGCGTGTGTAGTTAATAGCTCCTTCATAGCGTCGATATTTTTCCTCGACGGGGTAGCATTGAATAACGTGACTACCTCTTCGGCGACCCTCTCAAGAGATTCCCGGCCTGTTGTAGCCTTCTCGAACATCCGAGTGAGGTGGGCTAGTTCGCTTGTTCGGAGTCCCTGTACGCCTTTGTTAGTGTAACTTCGCCTGTACTTTGCGGCGATCTCTTTGGCAGGAATATCTAATTGCTTCTTTAGTTGGGCTATTGCTGATGCCTTATCCACGGGCTGCGGAATAAGAACATCTCCGAAGTCGATATTTTCAGCAAATGTCTCGGTAGGGAACCTCTGCGCTCCCCGCATGTACGCCCCAGTCATACCTCGAAGCCCTTTAACGGCCTCCGTCTCAGCCTCGATTAATTTCTTGGTAATACGTCGAGGGTTATGGAGGGTAACGTTCGCCTTATCAAATACAACCAAGATGCCTTCGGCAGTCCGTGACTCCGGCAGGTAGACCGAATCAAATCCCTGCCGTTTTAAAGCCTCTGTTGCGTCCTGACCAGACTTGAGTATTTGTTCAGGACTTGCATCATCGATATTTATACCGGGGGGCAAGAACTGCTCTCGGAATGCGGCGTAGTCTATTGGATTTCGGAATATGCGAGGGCGACTAATATTAGCCGACGCTTCGTGAAGCGTTCGCCCCGACTGCATGTAACGATTCCCGGCCTCTGTTGAGAGGTACGTGCCAGCAAACTCGTTCTGGCCCATACCTATACCGGACACACGAGTTTTTCTAATCTGACGAAGTTCTTCAACTAAGGAATCATCCGAGATGTGACGAAGGTCTTCGTAAGTACGGAAGTCCCCGGCAAGTCGTACTCCTGCTTCTGGCAGTACCTCTGTAGTGGGAAAGAACCGAGACGTTGTAGCTTGGACAGCCCGAAGTAACTGCCCGACATTATGCCCATGCAACCTGTGAATCTGCTGGTCGGACATCCCTTCGATTTCAGGGGCCAACTTCCTCTTAGCAGTTTCAAACCATCTCGGACCCCCGGCAGTCCGAACACTCTCAAGCTTCTTGGCTATTTTTTGTGCTTGTTTTGGAGTAAATACCGCCTCCTCAAAAAGCTCCTCCCGTAATTTTCTGATCTCAGGTACAAGTTTTCCTCCGGGTATTCTTACGTCGAGAGCTTGGGCAAGAACTTCCATCGTGTGGGTTCTGCTCGCTCGCTCAAGCCGGTAGCTATCGGCTCCTGTTTGAATGGCTAGCCGGACAACTTGTGCCGCATGATTACCTGCAACTCTAGCCTTTCCAACCCGAGTCTTAGGGATTTGCCGAGCAAATTTTGCAAGCGCCCTAAACGGCATATCTGTAACTTGCCGGAAACCTGAATCCAACGCGCCAAGTGATAGTTCGACACCTTCTCGCCGTGTAAACTGTGGGCCTCTGCCTACACGAACATAGCGGCCTGTCTCAGGGACTTGTTTGTAGCGGGCAACTTGGGGGACGAATCGTGTAACTGCGCCCTTCCCCCGGACTAATGAAAGGCCAGTCTTCCCAACAACCGGCGCTCTGCCTAATAGACCAAGTCCAAAATAAGTTGTCGGATCGAAAACGATGGAGGAGACAAACTTCTCACCAAAGAATAAGCCGTCTCTCTCTTCGTTGAAATTACCCGCGGCCTCCCAAAATCCTGAGAAGCCGGGGCGACGCTGCCCAAAAGTTTGTCGGGCTTCATCGGCCCACTTCTTTCCTCGAACGTTATACAATTTTCCGAGGGTATTATCTACAGCCATTGCCCCGCCGCCCACAACTATTCCAGCTATAGGCGCGGCGAGATTTTCCTGTGTCCATTCAAGCCCTGACCAAATCGTTTTAAGGGGATTAACAAGAAAGTTAGGGCCGGGAGTATCAATTACCCCCCATTTAGTTCCACCGAAGAACGTCCGACTCATCCAGTTAGTACTATGCCGCTTATCTGCTATCTCTTGGGGCGAGACAGGAGTCGAAGTTCCCAATGCCGCCGCAACTCTACCGGGCGTTGACGCGGATTGATTAATAAAATTTCTTACCGCCTGTTGAGTGGCGGTTAGAGGTGCCGCAGCATCATCGGGAGGTTCCTCATCAGGAGGCCTACCCGAGGAAATCTTCAGCGAATCACGCAGGTATCGGTCTTCCCGCTCTTGCAAAACTTCTTCTCCCACCTAGTAAACGCCGTCGTTGTCGTCCTGCTACAGGTGCCCTGAATGGACGTAATCGTTCAAGCCGTCCGGCTCGTCTTGCTTTTTCAACCACTTCTGGTTGCTCAAAGACACGAGATACAAAAGCTTCAGGAGTATAGTAATCGATCTTCTCTTCAGGCCCAAGAAGTCGTCCTTCAGGATGCATGATTACGTCTGGATCAAATCGCTTAAGCCCGGTTAGTTGCTCCCGTTCAACTTCTTGCTGTATTTCTGAAAAGAACCGCTGAAACTGGTCCTGTGGGAGTGTCCGTAATACATCGGCTGCTTGGGCGCGTCCGAATTGCTGCTCGGCCACCCGTTGAAGCTCAGGCATGAATAAGCTCTCAAGCCGCCCGCGGAAAGCTTGCTCTTCCTCGGCAAGTCCTAATGCTTGGCCGACTCGTGTTCCTGCAATTCCTAGTTGATATTCCACTCGGGGTTTATCAAGTTTTTTTAACTCGAACTCAAGTTGCTGAAAGTCGAGTTGGTCGGTGAGCTGCGAAACCTTTTGTAGTCTGAGCTGTATCTCCCCCGCAAATTCAGCTTCTATAAGTTGCTGTCCCTCAGATGTCTTAAAGTATTCTACGGCTCGCTGTAATTGATCGAATTCTTGTCGAGCCGCTTCGCTTTCAGTTGCTCGGCGCGCGGACTCATCAATTATGTCCTGTATGTCTTGTGCAGTTTCCGCGGCTAATAT
>Ga0114899_1002166_pt1 | contig 10736 bp, 9 predicted proteins | sample MalvireepMed_215_FD_83497 | JGI IMG/M metagenome (GOLD analysis project Ga0114899, IMG submission 83497) | Marine viral communities from the Global Malaspina Expedition - Malaspina viral metaG DeepMed_215 | ecosystem: Environmental > Aquatic > Marine > Oceanic | place: Mediterranean Sea... | reverse complement strand
TTTAACTCGCCGGATACTGGTTTTAACTCGCCTTTTTTCTTAGCTCGTACTGGTAGCCCATGTTCTTCTTCGCCCGATGAATCTTTTTCTGCTCCAATCTTTTGGGGCTTTATAATCCCCGATTTTACGGGACGTTCCTTGCTGGGATCTGTAAACCTTTTTCTATATTCATCTGCAATGTCTTTGAAGTTTCTAACTTTAAGTTCGCTCCCAATCCTGCCAATTTCCTTATCGGTAAGTATATCATCCCAACCATATGTTGGAAAATCTTTCAATCCAAGAACACCCTGTCTAGTTCTGGATAGCCACTTGCCTATGGAGATTCTTGGATTTTCGAGTTCAACATCAGGAGCATTTCTCAACAAACCAACCTCGAACTTCTTAAAATCCTTTTCTTTCCAGCTAGATGGGTCTTTTCCAAAACCAAAAATCTCACTTAAAATCAGATTGTCTAGCTCTTTCTTCTTCACTTGGACGCCATCCTTTTAACCACCTCTCTTCTCTGTCCTCGACCCACGCCAGATAACACTTGAAGCAACATTCATACTTATTCATATAAACATCATCTTTTTTATCAAACGAGTAGATCTTACAGACAGGGCAAGATCGGTTACTTTTACTCTTCTTAATTAGTTTAGAAGAAACAAAAACTCCATCTATTTCGACCTTCTCTTCTGCTCGTTTGCTTTGATTGGTTTTCTTTGTAAGTTCTTTTATTTGTTCGAGGTATTCTTTTTCTTTGTCCTCGGACCAATCTGCTTTGGGATTTTGTATTGTCTCTTTGCCCCACCTTTCGCTGATTGCCTTTTCTAGGCGTGCGATGTCGTTTAGCTTATCACTCACAATACCCCTCTCTTTTTGAGTTCCTCCATAACTTTTCTTTTGAGTTCAATCGCCTCGGTGACTTTTTGAAGTCCCACTTCTTCCATAATAAGATCAATGACTGATTGCTCAAAAGTGGACCTATACTCATCATAACTATCATCCAACTTTTGTAGAAAAGCAGCAAATGGTCCTACAAGTTCATCCTGAACTTGGTCATAGGGAAAGCGAAAGGCAGTTCTAAATCCTATTTTCGACTTTGGTGTGTATGTGCCGTAATCTGTCTTTTCCCTCGGCTCTACATTAAAAGCCCCAGGACTAATAATAAACTTTTTTTCCAACTGATCGAAAACTAAATCTCCCAATGCTTTCGTAATGGCACCTTGCTGAGATTTGGAAACATCTTCCACACCTGGTAAAGTTAGTTGGGATTGTGCTGCTGCTCTAACATCCCGTTCTAGCATAGACCTGATATCTTTTAAAAAATCTTTTCTAAACTCTTTATTTCTTAAGCCAAAACTATCTGCGACTTGATTATAGGCTTTTCCTATTTCTGAGGCGTCCCGAAAGTCTGTGTCAATACCACGGTCCTTTAAATACAGCATTATCTGATCTAGGGGCATCTCTATGGTTGTGTGAAAATCAAAATTGCCTGTGTTGTAAGATTCCTTGGGTTCCTCGACCACAAAGTTTTTAAAATCCATTACTCCAAGGACTTGTTGAAGTTGTTTATAAGCCTTGCCTTTGCCCAAGCCAAGTTCCGCCAATCCAATCATCATATTTTGTTTAAAATCAGTTCCGATCCTTTCGTCATATGACTCCATTTCCATTGCCGATTCTTCGTATTGTTCTGGGGTGGTGACTGTTCGGAATGAATAATAGAGGTGAAAGGCTAAGTCATCATAACTTCCAGCCCAATCAATATCTTCTATCCAAACGTTCGATCCCCTTAGTTCCCCTTCGACCATATCTTTGATATCAATATCAGCTTCTTCCACCTGGTCTTCGGTAATACCAAACATTTCTTTCAGGTCTATCGCGGACCCTCCCCAGACAGAGTAGTCTTCAAAATCATACTCTTCCCAACCAATTTCAGAGTAGGTCATCCTATCATTATACTCACTGGTGATTCTTTCAAACTCGTCGGAGAAGTCGGTGCCTGCGCCGTATTCTCGCAAATCATCCCAGATGGAGTCTAAAATACCCTCGTGCTCTTCCCCAAGAATGTCCTGAAGATTGATGACGGGCATAGAGTAGTCTAATGCGTTATAAACTTCTTCTGGGGTCTCATAGTCTGCCCCAGAATAGACGAGGGCAAGTTTTTTATTTTCATCTTTGTCTGATGCGTAGTTGTCTCGTACCATATAGAATGCTTTTCCTCGCCTGGTGTAGTCATCAAAATAATTTTGACTTTCAGTTGCGGAGATGCACCACTGGGTGTTGCGACCATAGTAGCAAGATGCGTCTTCTGTTTCTGGTCTTACGACAAAATACTTATCGCTTTCATAAACAATGCGAGATCCCTCCAGGGCTTCTTCTTTCTTCTTTTTTCTTTTTTGCTTAACAGTAGCGCCGAGGCTCTTAATAGCAGTTTCGACATCATCGAGGGATTTATACTGATTGATGTCTTTCTTTTCTAGCCTCTGAACATTTTTATGGAAGGATTGGATGAGGTCAGTTAATACATCAACTAAACTCTCCTTGCCGAGATTAGTCATCCCCCTGGCGTGATAGTCAAGTTGTTTCGCCATCCACATCAGATATTTATTGTTTCCAGAAGGATCTATTTTCGATAACTGATCAATATAAACAGCATCGTCGGGAAACTTCTTCTTGGCGTCTTGTAAGCGACCTTCTGTAAGGAGATCTTCATTTAGGAATCTTTTCCATCCTTCCATTAACTTATTCATTGTTTTGTCCTCAGTCTCGAATCTCTACGGCAGCATAAAAGATTAATATTGAAACAACAATGCCCGAGACTGCTCCCCCGGCGAACCACGCTGTTGTCCAATCTTCATCCTCCATAACTCTCTCTTCAAGTTTATCTATATAAGTAGATTGCAAATTCAGTTGATTCTCATACATTCTCTTATTAGAATCAAAAACCCTATCTTTTGTAGATAACTGCTCTTCATACTTCAAAGTTAGGTATTCTACTTTCAGTTTATTCTCTTTTTCCAGAAGTTCGTAATCAGACCAGATTTTTGCTAGTGCATCTGGATTTAGTAAGTATCCGGCGAAAGGTGCCTCTTCTCCCTCCTCAATCGGAGAGAGTTTATATTTTAGTTTAACATCGTTTATCACATCAGCAAAAAGTGGTGCTGGGAATGTGATTAGTGCGATTAATAATAATATGATTAGCCTCATCTTAACTCCTAAATTCAATGCCGAACTTTTCGGCAAACTTTCTACCAAACTCTTCCTTGTCGCCGCGTGCTTCTTCTACAAGTTTCTTTATTTCTTTTTTATGTTCTCGGGTAAGTTTCTCTTTGTCCTCGGCAAACTTATCAGCAAGTATCTTTTGTGCCTCGGCAGATGTTTTTAAGATTTCTCTTTCCTCATCTCTCTGTGCTTCGATTATTTCTATTTGCTTCTTGTGGTTTTCTTTTCGCTTCTGGAAGAGATCCCTCACGGCATCGGTATTGACAAAGCCGGTGGCATACCCCACCACAAGCAGCAAAAAACCAACCGGAAACCACCAGTTAGTTTTCAACCACAACCAAATCTTTTTTAAAATGACTTTTATTTTAAGCCATGTCATTTCTCACCCTCCGATAGCCTCCTTTATAAAATCTGATATGGGATGTTGATAGGGACCGCCAGTTAAAACCCACAACCAAAATAACATTGCGGGGGGACCGAGTATATACCATGAGTTAAGTCTCCACCAGGTCCAAATTTTTTTTATTTTAGGCAGAGTCACCCTTCAATCTTCCTTCCTTCCAGCGAATGGCAATATCAGCAAATCCTTGGACGCCAACATAGGCAAGAGCAATCGCCATCCATTGTTCTCCGTTTAATTTGTCTGCGAGCAAAAATCCCGAAGCAGTAACCCACACGAGAAGCTTTCTTGAAATAAATTTCTGTAAATGATTATCTACAATATTCTTCATCATCATAGTCTCCTTTTGTATATAAATAGTCTCTACTCATTTACGTGAGCATATCCTCTTATCTTTTCGATCACGATTTGAGTATCAACACAGTCTTTTAAGTTGTCTAGGTGTGAAATCAGGAGCACAGTTTTAAACTTTGATTTCACGAGATCCAACATCCTAATAAAGCCCTCCATATTTTCCTCGTCAAGAGCAGTTGCCGGTTCGTCGAGAATGAAAATATCCCCTCGTGGTAAGGAGGTGATGTTTAGGAGAGCAAGCCTAATCGCCATAGAGGCAATCGTCTTTTCTGCTCCCGATCCCATCTCGATTGGTCTTGGCTCGTAGGAGGGGTGCTTGATAAGAATATCAAGTTTCTTTTCCTCGTTCTTTAAGAAGATCTCGAAATCGGCAATGTTTGAGAGAACCTTTGAGATCTCCTCGTTAATGATTGGTAGTTTCTGCTTAATAACATTTAACGAGATTCCGTTAGGGTGCATACATCGCATAAACAAATCATAGGCAGAATATTCTTCTCTTAGATCATCCAACTCTTCCTTTTGATCTTTCAAGTGTTCCAGTTTTTGAGCGTGGATGCCCGACTCCTTATGAAGTTCAAGCATCTCTTCTTCACATATATCAATGTTCTTTTTATCAATTGCTATCTCCTTTTCTGCTTTATCTTTGAGATTTAAAAGACTTTCAAGATTTTCTATTGCCTCTCGGTTTTCTTCATACTGTTCTATCCTTTCTTCGTCTTTGTGGATTTTGACCTTGAGTTTCTCCTGTCTTGTTTTGTTGGTTTGGATTGTTAGGTTGTTCTCGGAGATTTTCTTTTCAAGTTGGTGTTTCTTTTTTGTTTCAGTTTCATATTTTTTAATATTATTTTTTATGTCCTCAAGTTCTTTTAAAACATCTTCGCCGTGTTCTTCTTTGAGGACTTGTTTAACTTCATCACATTGAGCAATCGTATTTTTGTTTTCCTCCAAAGCAGAATAAGCGTCAGAGATAAACTTACAATGACTAAACTCCTGTCCACAGGGGACTTCCTTGAGGAGAGACATTTTGTTGTTTTGAGATTTGATTCTCTGCTCGATTTTCTGAATCTGGTGTTCGAGGTCGTTAATCTTAATATTTTTCTTTTGGAGTTTTTCTCTTCGCTTTTTCTCCTTTTTGATTTTCACCTGAGAAAGAAAATCTTTGGTATTAGAGACCTCCTCTTGGAGTTCTACATTTTCCTCGACAAGAATCTCATTGGTATTAATGAGAGACTTGAGCAGGTTCTTGTTTTTGGAACACTCTTGCCTTGTTATAACAATATCAATATTTTCTGTCGGGATAGAGTTAATACTCTCCTCGGCGTCGTTTAAGATTTTAGTGTTGTGCTCAACGCTTTCCTTAAATGCTTCACACTTCTGCTTATGATCCTCTATTTCCCCCTCAATGTCTTTAAGGGATTGTTGTGCTTTCCTGATTAAGGAAGTAAAATCTATCCCCTCCAACCTTTTAAGGGCACCCTTTATATTGGATGCCTCTTCCTTCGCCATCTTAAACTTATAATCAAACATATCCAAATCAAGGAACTTAGCAAGAATCTCTTTTCGCTTTGTTGATCCCTCATTGAGATATTTTAGTGAATCAAATTGAGACGCCATCGAAGTGAGAATAAAGTCATCGAAAGTGCCAAAATGCTTTTTGATATTTTTATCTGTTTCGGATCTTGTTGTTCCATTTAGGTTTTCTGGTTCTTCCTTTGTTGGGCACTTCTTCCAAAAATCCAATACAACTTTGGCTTCTTCGGTTTCCTTGCCGTGTAACTTTTTTATATATTTTAAGAGTCCTCGCTCAATATTATATTCCTCTCCATTTATTTCCATCTCAACTTGGACGAGGGCAGTATCCTTATTCTGGTTGATAATATTAACATTCTTTCGGCTATTCTTCGAAGTGGTATTATAAAGAGAAAATAACATTGCGTCAATGATGCTTGATTTTCCTGAATAGTTTTTGCCGAACACGCCGACGATGCCTCTTAACTTTTCAAAATTTACAACATTATCCTCGCCATAGTTAAATAAGTTATTCCATTTTACCTTCTTTAACTTCCACTCAATATTTCTTTTAATGTCCTGATTTCCTTCCAAAGCAGAATGATATCTTCCATTAAGAGATAAAACCCTTGAAAGGATCTCATCGGATGCTTCGTAGTTTTCTAAATATTTTTTGATGAGACCCTCTTGGACTTTAATATCCCGCAGGTTTTCAATGCTGTGACCAGTTGCTTTACTGTCGCTTGTTAATCTACCCTTATTCAAGAATACAACAGATTTTGGATTATATTTTGAGTTAACAATATCAATAGATTTTTTAACAAGATCAGAAGAGATATTGTGATTGGAAACAATCCTGATTCTGCTTTGGGGCTTAATATTAGCAGATGGGACTTTCCCATCGCCCGTCAATGTTATTGTAATAAAAGGATTTGGGTTATCTAACTTAATGTGCTTAACAGTAAAGTTTTCTTTATCTTTGATGTCCCATAGTAAAAATCCCTTATCGTTTGTTTCTCCAAAATTTTGTTGTATTGTGCTGCCGGGGTATCTTATCCTCCCTTTCAAATCTAAGATCTGATTTGTTCTATGAATATCACCAAGGAAAGCAAAATCAAACCCATTAAAGCGAGATATATCAAGATCATATCCATGTATTTCGTATCCTATATCAGTTTTACAGCCGCCGACAGAACCATGATATAGGGCAATATTAATCTTGCTTGGGTCTGTCGGCTCAATCCAATTATCTTTATCAAAAATTGAAAGGCAGTTTAAAACAATATTATTAGAAATACCAACCTCACAAGAATCTCTTAAAATATACAAGTTTTTTAAGTTAAGAGCCTTAACGATTGGCAAGATGGCGTCCTCCCTGGATGAATTCCGAAGGTTACCATCATGGTTTCCGAGAATAATATAAGTGGGTGCAATAGAAGCAAGACTGGACAAGAAATCGCCGCAGACCTTGACGAACTCCGGCGATAGTTGTGTTTTGCTGTGGGCGATATCTCCACAGTGAATAATATAATCTACCTCTTCTTTTTTAAGAACCTCGTACAACTCCTGGAAAACAGATTCATATTGATCATGGTATTTTAGGTTCCTGATGTGTGTGTCTGAAATTTGCGCTATCTTCATACAACTCCCTTAACCTGGTAAGAAACATACTTATCCATAGTTAAAAATATGGCATTTTTCTTTCTCTTTTCAAATTCCTCGATAGTCATCTCTCCTACATCTGAGTATGGTTTAATATCTACCTTATAAACCTCCACATCATATTCTAACAGTTTTTTAATCAGTTGTAAAGATTTTTTCTCTGCGTCGGGGTCAAGAGCAATATAGACTGGTGTGTCATATTTTACGATTCTCTGGAATAAAACTGACTCATCCCTCAGTGTAGAACCAAGGATGGGGACGGCGTTGCCTGCCTTGATGGCATCAAATACTCCCTCCACAATAACAAGGTCTGAGTTCCAATCAATATAAAGTTCATTAAAAATGATGTCTCTTCCTGCCTGGGGATTTAAATACTTTTTCCAATCATTGCAATAACTCCTGGCAATAAAATAATTTACTTTGCCCCTGTTATTAAAAGAGGGAATAATGATGCGATTTTCAAACTCTCCCGAAGGACAAAATCCTATTTTCCATCTCAAAATATCTGTCTTGGTCAAGCCTCGCTTACGCAGATAGTTCAGGGGGGCGTTATATACTGAGGAGTTGGGAGGCTTACAAAGAGATAAGAACTCAGGAGGGAGTTCTACTGTTTGCTCCTCCTCCCTCTCCTCGTGCCCATTAAGTGCTTTTAGGATGTCGTCAAAGTGATTAAGATCAACCTTGCCAGTGAGCTTACCCCACTCTTTACGCTGGTTGAATGTTCCGAATCTGCGGACGAGCCGTTGGATTGTGCTGGCTCTCCAATCACACGTCCAGCATTTTGCCTTGTCTTTTTTGATGTTTAATGAAAGTTTTCTTTTATGATGATCGCAGAATGGACAGAAGAAAAGATATTCATCACTTGATTTATAATAATCTCCTAAGAGTCCTCGGAGGATTTTGATTTTTTTATGGAGCACTGTAACCATCCTGCTCTTGCAATTACTAAACTATCTGCCCTATCAGCCACTCCCGGCTTAGGGTTCCCGTGTTTAGTATATTCTACCACAAAGTCTTTCTCGTTGTCAAGACAATGTTTTATAACCACCTCTTTTGCCTTTTCTCCCTTTTTAACCTGGATGCCACAGGTCTTGCGTGCCGTTCTTGCTCCTATGTATTGAGGTTCAATTCCAAATATATTCCAGCAGAACCAACTTAGTATACCATTAAACTGCGATAGTTTCAAGATAGTATTGGCAGAAGAGAATCCAGGTCGGAATGCACTTAATGATTGTTCTATGAAGATTAGCTCGATAGGATACTGGACGTTTAGTCCCATCAGCTTATCTCGACAGAAGTCTGATTTGCTAAATGACGAGGGGAACTTTTTTTTATTTCTCAAATCCCAGCAATCATTAACAATAATATTGCCGTTACGATCCAAGATAGTAACGCCACAGATAGAGGTGCTTATATCTAATCCGAGTATCATTTTTAGAAGTCCAGTTTTAACTTAAAGGTGTAGTTTCTCTGCTCTGTCTTTTTGACTGGTGTGGCGACCTTAGCGATTCCAATAAGATTTCTGTCCTCGTCAAAAATACCCACTTTTGAAATATAAGTGTGCTTTTCAAAGTTTGCCATTGCACCAGAGTGGGGAGATTTAACTGTGTTTTTGATTTCGAGAAACTCATTCTCTACAAACCCTGCTGTGCCTGTTGAGGGAAATTTAGATCCGGTCATTTGATTAAACTTAACCCAAGTTGGATTATTGGAGTTGTTTAGTTCTCCCTTTTCTGCGTGTGCAAACATTGTTACAGTTGGAATATAGTTAGTTCCATTAAATTTGATCGTGTAAGCAGACCCAGCTATCAGGTTTGTGTTTTGACCCCAATAAATCCACCGGGGATTATCTGGTGCGGTAACATACGTTTCTGAGTGGGAACTATCTAGTGACCAAGCGCCCGTCAAAACACAGAACCCCTCATTGTATAAAACAACACCAGCAACGCTCCCAGAGTTGGTGCTCCCTGCGGGACCAACCTGAACAAGATCTCCATTTTTCTTCTCGTCTTTCAATTGTGCCGCCAAGGTTCCAGTGATATAAAATCTCATATCAACTGTGCCCTTCTCGATTGAGGAACCATAAAAGATGGATGGAATGCTTACCAACTGTAATGCCTCGGTCCCCTTGTCTCCAAAAGCATATTCGTTACTCAGGTATCTATAATAGTTTAAAGTATTTTTGAGAGCAGTTATCCTCGGACGAGATGCGTTTAGGGCATAAAACTCATTTGCCAGCGAGGAAGAAAGAGGATAAGATCCTGTTATAACATCACCATAGGGGAATGATTGAAAGTCTGTATCTGATACAGTTGAAAAGGACATTAAAGTCCCTTGTTTTGTAATGTAAGGAAATATTTTCTTTGGAGTTTCGAATGAGTTCCCAGTGGCGTCCCGGTCTACGTTGTATTCATATAAACTGAGATACCCAACTGGGACCATTCCTGCGTTATCAACAAAAGCACCAGTAACAGCAGTTCTGTTATTATAATAAATACTACCACTGTATAATACAAATTCGCATTTAGGGTGTGTTTCTACCCTATTGTATAGGATATCCCCAGGCTTAAATTTATATATGGACATCTTCTCTGCCCCTCGTTAATAATCCAGCCGAACTCTTAATATCATCTCGTTGGTTGGATCTTTACGAAGAGGCTCAGACAACTTTGCCACTGCCAAGAGTTCATTATCATCTGAATATAGACCAACCGTTGTAATATATGAGACAGGTGCGTCTGTGGTTGTTCTTTTCACCCTCAACTTAGATTCGGATAGGTAAGTTGGATTTGCAGAGTAGTTGAAGTCATTGTTATTTATTCGACAGAAATAGATTGTTGAGTTAAGCTCTGTTGTGTTATTAAAGGCAATATCTTTAACTCTGTGTCGAAGATCGTCGCAAGACCCTGAAATTGCAGATCCAGTCAAAACAGCATTAATTAGCTCTGCTGATGAATTCACTTCGACGGAGGGTGCAGTTAGGAGTGACCCAAGAACGGAGGCAGTAACAACTGCGATCCCTGCTTGATAGTAAATCAATCCCGCATTTGGAGTACCCGTTACTCCTCCACCGGAGGCTGTCAAAATAGCATACTCTCCCGCTGGTGAATTGACTCGATAATCATTTGCAGCATTAGTATCAGCAAGAGTTATTGTGGTGGTAAATGGAGTTGCGTAGGCTGTTGTCACGCCAAGATCAAGACTGAATGACCCTTTCTTGACTTCATCTTTGTAAAGGAGGCGAGAGAAATCGATGAACAAGCACTCTCTTAGTTTTGTGCCACCGTCAGCAATGTTTCCGTCCTCATCAAACTCTAAAATAGATCCAGTAATGTCATAGCCCACAAGAACCTGAGCCATTTGGTTGTACATATTGATTTTTTTGGATTGTTCGGTTACGGCAGAGGAGGCAGAAAGAGCAGAATTGGCAGAGTATCCAACAGATAAGTCAAAAATATGGTTTGCTGACGAACTTAGGAAAGGATAATCGTACACTGATTGAAAAATGCCATGAGTGTAATTCTTAATATTATTATCACTATAAGTTCCAGAAACGATTGATCCAGTAACTGGGATTGCTTCGTGCAACAGAGTTCTTGCTGTTGTC